>Ga0164296_1001379_pt1 | contig 25835 bp, 24 predicted proteins | sample GEODES057metaG_FD_113533 | JGI IMG/M metagenome (GOLD analysis project Ga0164296, IMG submission 113533) | Dystrophic lake water microbial communities from Trout Bog Lake, Wisconsin, USA - GEODES057 metaG | ecosystem: Environmental > Aquatic > Freshwater > Lake | place: USA: Trout Bog Lake...
ACTCAAATATCCTGGTACTTGATGTTTTTTGGTGTTTCTTTCTAACCAATTTGCAAATGACTTTTGCTGATCTTTTGGAGCTTGGTTAATGATGTCAAACAAGGACTGCTGTGGGATTTTTAAATAATTTGGCTTTACAAAATGCTTTGCAACTCTTTGCCATTCTTGCTCCACAAAACCGTCATTACGATCTTTCATCAAGGCCCATTGCTCTTCAACCTCTTTTGCAAACTGCTCTGGACCAAGTGCTTTCACTAAAATCTTAATACGTGCCTTGTATAGATTATCTCTGCGGCCATAACGGTTATAAACACGTAATACGGCATTAAGATAGCTTGGTAATTGTTGCCAAGGTAAATCGCCTTTAATGAAGCTTGCGAGTATTGGAGTACGACCTAATCCACCACCGACATAGATATCTGCAACGACATTTTCTGCATCATCCTTTTTGAGAACGATACCGACATCGTGAACCATTGTCACAGCTCTATCAGTTTTAGAACCATTAATCGCAATTTTAAATTTACGAGGTAAGTAAGCAAACTCAGGATGTAGCGTTGACCATTGACGTAATAGTTCACAAAAAGGCCTTGGATCTACAACTTCGTCCTGGGCTACCCCAGCAAATGGATCACTCGTAATGTTTCTGACAACATTTCCAGATGTCTGAATCGCATGCATCTGTACTTTGGCTAAATCAGACAAAATTGCTGGGCTATCTTCGAGAGTTAACCAGTTGAATTGAACGTTTTGACGTGTTGTGAAATGGCCATAGCCTTTGTCATAGCGCCTTGCAATATAAGCTAACTGATCTAATTGATCCGCATTCAAAACCCCATAAGGTATTGCAACACGAAGCATATAAGCATGACGTTGGTAATAAAGCCCATTCTGTAATCGTAGTGGTCGAAACTCTTCTTCAGACAAAGTTCCGTTGAGTCGGCGTTCTACCTGAAACTTGAACTCCTCAGTTCTAGAATCAACCAGGGATTGATCAATGTGATCATATTTATACATAGAAAACTTTCATTAAGAAACTAATTTGAACCCAACGAGTGTTAAGACACTTGCAAGAATCGTTCGGGTGACACGATCAGGAAAAGCACTTGCCATCTTTGCACCCAACCAAATAGCTGGAACTGAGCCAATTAAAAGAGCAATTAATAAATCGAAGTGAACATTTCCTAACCAGAAATGTCCCAATCCAGCTAGAGCTGTTAACGGAACTGCATAAGCAATATCTGTTCCAGCAACTTCAGCTGGTTTTAGCGTCGGGTAAAGAAAAACAATAATAGTGGCACCAACTGCTCCAGCACCAATGGATGATATGGTTACCAAGATGCCAATAATGACACCAGCACCGATAGTCGCCAAACGAAGTGCTTTTCCTTTGACTTCGTATTGAGGATTTTTACTGAGCCAAACTTTTAAACGCGCTCTAAAAATTAAAGACAGCGCTGTTAATAAAACAGAAATCCCAATAGAGAACTTGATGTAATGCTGCCATTCTTGAGAAATGCTACCTAAATATTTTAAGAAAAAAATACTGGCAATTGCTGCAGGAAGGCTCCCTAAACACAGTAAACGGACAATATCCCACCGAACATGACCCTGCAAACGATGCGCAAAGGTTCCTACCCCTTTAGTTAAAGCTGCAAACGCCAAATCGGTTCCCACGGCAATACTAGGAGAAATACCAAAAATAAGGGTTAATAATGGGGTCATGAGAGACCCTCCACCCACCCCGGTAAGTCCAACTAATAAGCCAACAAGTGCACCTGCGAAGATGTATAAATAATTAAATTCGAATAAATTTTCCATAGGGGTGTATTCTCCACCCCAACAATAAGATTTACAAATAATAAATAATCGTTTTAATATATCATTTTTGATATATAGAATCCACTTTTATGAATATCCACCAATTTCGTTTTGTTAGAGAAGCCGTTCGCCAAAACTTCAACTTAACTGATGCAGCTAAAGCTTTGTTTACATCTCAACCAGGAGTCTCAAAAGCGATTCTCGAATTAGAGGACGAACTCGGGGTTGATATCTTTCGCAGACACGGAAAGCGCATTAGAGACTTAACAGATCCCGGTAAAAAGGTATTGATTTGTATAGAAAAAATACTTGGAGAATTAGAAAATCTTAAAAAAATCGGAGCTGAATTCGCTGCCTCAGATCAGGGTAATTTTGTAATTGCCACCACCCACACCCAAGCACGTTATTCTTTACCAAACGTCATTGGGGAATTTAAGAAAAGGTTCCCAAAAGTTAGAGTAAGTATTCAACAAGGAAGTCCTGAGCATCTTGCAGGGTTAGTGTTAAGCAACCAAGCAGATATTGCCATCGCCACAGAAGGTCTATCGAATATTCCTCAACTCGTTTCTTTACCAGGATACCAGTGGCAACACGCTGTAGTCGTTCCTCATGGCCACCCTCTTCTTACTAAGCGACCTATCTCATTGGAGGATTTAGTTGAATACCCCATCATTACTTATGACATCGCTTTTGCAGGAAGATCCAAAATCAATGCAGCTTTTGCAAAAAAGAAACTTCATCCAGATGTCGTCTTGGAAGCTATCGATGCAGACGTTATTAAAACCTATGTTGAAACAGGTCTAGGAATTGGTATTGTTGCCGGAGTGGCTTTTGATGCTCAACGTGATGTCAATCTCGAAATGCTGCCAGCAGGCCATCTATTTGGTAATAACACAACGAGAATAGCCATCAAACAGGACGCCTATCTAAGAGCATACACATATACATTTATCGAACTCTTAGCGCCTAGTTTAACGAGAAAACTAGTAGATCAGGCTATTCAGAACAATAGCCCTGTCAATGAAGAAAACGCTAGCTACGATATCTAATATCGTAGCTAGAAAGAAATTTACTTACCTAAAATATGGTGTTACTTGCCCCACATAACGAACTATTTGTGTAAGAACATGCTGCAGCAGATTCCTGCTTAAACAAATTAGTTATGTTGTTTAAACAGTTTTTAAAACCAGTATGGTGTTAGTCAACATACCACCTCGCATGAGTGGCTCAATCTGAAAATACACTTGAATCTTTTGACCACCTAATTTAGTTAATACTGCCTGTCCTTCATAAGGTAAAACTTGCTGATGCAACCCAAGCATGATGTCATTTACCTGAGCAATATTTGAACTTGATTGTTTTGACAATTCTTTACCTTGATTCCAGCTAACTTGACCAAACAAATGCATCAAGGAATCGCCTAATAAGTCATGTGCTGCTGGATTAATAAATACAATCCTACCATCACGATCATGAACAATAATGCCTTCATGTACGGAGTCCATAATCAACTGAAAGGTTTTATTTTGATGTTGATTAATAATGTAAGTCTGTATGATATTTTTAAAGTCTACTAAAAAAGCTCTTTCTTCTTGAGTCAATTTTCTTGGATGATCATCAATTAAACAAAGGGTACCCAAGTTATTCCCTAAAGCACTTTTTATTGGGATTCCAACATAAAAACGAATTAGTGGATTACCGGTTACTAAAGGATTATCAGCAAAACGTTGATCCTCTAAAGCATCAGAAATTTCAAAGATATCGTTTTGTAAAATCACATGACCACAAAATGAAATGTCTCTAGGTGTTTCGGAAGCATCTAATCCTTGGCGAGACTTGAACCATTGTCGATCGGCATCAATTAGAGAAATTAAAACGGTTTTAACATGAAAAACATTTTGGGCCAAATGGGTTACGGAATCTAAAAATTCATCTGGATTTGTGTCTAAAATTTCATGGCTCAATAAATCTTTTAATCTTGCTATCTCATTAACTGGAAAAGCTGGTCTTTGCATGTCATAACCCGAAAAGTTGAATTAAATCTTATGTAAAAACTTTAACACATTTCTACACATTGATTTTTCGTGTTTTAGCAACTAAAAAAATTTATTGATTGATAACTAGCTATGTGTTGTTTTTGTGAAAGCTATCTTTAAATATTGGTGCCGCGGGACGGACTCGAACCGTCACACATTTCTGCGGGAGATTTTGAGTCTCCTGTGTCTACCAATTTCACCACCGCGGCTGGAAAGTTGATTATTATGCCACGTTATGGCTTAAGTTAGCAATTTTTGCTTTCTAAACCTTTGGGAGCATGTCTTATGTTAAGAATGCTCCCAAAATAGCTTAAGGTAACAAAATAATTGAACCTGTAGTTTTTCTACTTTCCATATCTCTTTGTGCTTGCGCAGCTTGCTCCAAAGGATAACGATGAGAAATTTCAATCTTGACTTGTCCACTCATCACGCGTTGAAATAAATCCGCTGCCATTGGCTCTAGTAATGCACGATTTAAAACATAAGTAGTTAGTGTTGGACGTGTTACTTTTAATGATCCCTTACCAGCAAGTATTGAAACATCTAATGGCGGAACAGGGCCAGATGCGTTTCCAAATGTAACCATAGTGCCCAATGGTGAGAGGCAATCTAAAGACTTCATAAAAGTATCTTTTCCGATAGAGTCATAAACAACCGGAACACCTTTACCATCGGTAATTTCACGTACACGTTTTACAAAGTCTTCTTCACGATACAAAATCGTGTGATCACACCCCATCGATTTAGCAAGTTTTGCCTTTTCTGGACTTCCAACAGTACCAATCACTGTTGCACCAATTGCCTTTAGCCACTGACAAGCAATAGATCCTACTCCACCAGCAGCCGCGTGAAATAAAACCGTGTCGCCCTTTTGAACTTTATAAGTACTATTCAATAAATATTGAACAGTCATACCTTGTAGCATCATCGCTGCAGCTTGTTCAAAACTAATTGCGTCAGGTAATTTAACAATAATGTCAGCCGGCATGACTCTAGCTTGAGAATAAGAACCCAAAGGACGACCTGCATAAGCAACACGGTCTCCTACTTGAACATGATTCACACCCGGACCAACTTTTTCGATCACTCCAGCACCCTCTTGACCTACACCAGCTGGTAAAGGTGACGGATACAAACCATTTCTAAAATATATATCTAAAAAATTAACGCCAATCGCATGATGACGAATCAAAACCTCTCCAGGACCGGGCTCACCTAACTCTACGTCAAGATACTCCAATACTTCAGCACCTCCCGTTTTAGCCATTCTGATTGCTTTTACTGTATTTGTTGACATTAAATATCTCCTTTTTTGGTTTTGCTTTAAAAATTGCCTAAAATTAACATATTACACAATTAATAAAAAAGTTTATTTGAAAGGAAAATTATGGCCGGTCATTCTAAATGGGCCAATATTCAACACCGCAAAGGTCGTCAAGACGAAAAAAGAGGTAAGGTCTGGACTAAGATTATTCGCGAAGTGACTGTTGCTGCAAAACTCGGCGGTGGGGATATCAGCAATAACCCTCGTCTAAGGTTGGCTATCGATAAAGCAAAAGATGCCAATATGCCTAATGAAAACGTTACACGGGCTATTCAAAAAGGAACGGGCTCCCTAGAAGGCGTGAATTATGAAGAAATTCGCTATGAGGGTTATGGCCCCGGAGGAGTCGCTGTAATGGTGGACTGCCTTACCGATAACAAAACCAGAACTGTGGCCGAAATCAGACATGCTTTTTCGAAGAATGGTGGAAACTTGGGCACCGATGGATGCGTCTCTTACCTTTTTATGCATTGTGGCCAACTCATGTTCTCTCCAACAGTCGATGAAAATCAATTAATGGACGCAGCCCTTGAAGTCGGGGCAGATGATGTGATTATTCATGAGGACGGATCTAAAGAGGTAATTACTCCTCCCGCAGATTTTTCAAAAATAAAAGATGATTTAGCCCAAGCTGGCTTGCAAGCTGAATTCGGTGAAGTTACTATGCGTCCTGAGACTGAGGTGGAACTGCAAACTGAAGCTGCAAGCACGATGCAGAAGCTTCTTGATGCTCTAGAGAATCTAGATGATGTACAAAATGTATATTCCAATGCAAGTTTTGATGAGTAATTAGGGAAATAATGAAAATATTAGTCGTAGGTTCAGGTGGCAGAGAACATGCTCTAGCATGGAAAATCGCTCAATCCCCAAAAGTACAAATGGTATTTGTTGCTCCCGGAAATGGTGGCACTCCAGTGGAGTCAAAACATCTCCATGGAATTACAAATGTTCCCGTCACAGATATTCATGCTTTGGCACAGTTTGCAATTGATGAGAATATCGCTTACACGGTGGTTGGTCCAGAGAAGCCACTTTCCGAAGGTATTGTGGATGTTTTTCGTGCAAAAGGATTAAAAGTATTCGGACCTACCCAAAAAGCTGCCCAACTTGAATCATCTAAAGATTTTGCAAAATCTTTTATGAAACGTCACGGTATTCCAACCGCAGACTACGAAACCTTTCATGATGTCCACGCAGCACATGCTTATATCGATCAAAAAGGCGCTCCCATTGTTATCAAAGCAGATGGTTTGGCTGCTGGTAAGGGAGTCGTTGTTGCAATGACACTGGATGAAGCTCACCAAGCTGTAGATATGATGCTCAGCGACAATAAGTTGGGTGATGCTGGAGCAAGAGTTGTTATCGAGGAATTCTTAGTTGGCGAAGAAGCAAGTTTCATTGTTATGGTGGATGGGGTTAACATCCTACCCTTAGCTACTAGCCAAGATCATAAGCGCTTACTCGACCATGATCAGGGACCTAATACTGGTGGTATGGGAGCATACTCTCCTGCTCCAGTTGTAACTCCTGAGATCTATGCAAAAGTACTCAGACAAATTATCAAACCTACCGTTCAAGGAATGGCAAAAGATGGAATTCCCTTCACTGGATTTCTATACGCAGGATTGATGATCAGCCCTAATAAGGAAGTTAAAACACTAGAATTTAATTGCAGAATGGGTGACCCTGAAACACAACCTATTATGGCTCGCTTAAAGTCAGATTTTGTGGATGTATTGATTCATGCTGAAAACCAAACACTTGATGAAGTCGATTTAGACTGGGATTCAAGAGTTGCTTTGGGAGTTGTAATGGCTGCATACAACTACCCTAACACCCCAAGAGCCGGGGATGAAATCACAGGAATTCCGCAAGAAACTGAACATCATGTGGTATTTCATGCGGGAACAAGCTATAAAGATGGTAAGCTTGTAACTAATGGGGGACGAGTGCTTTGTGTTGTGGGTCTTGATGGCAATGTAAAAGGTGCACAGACTCGAGCATACGAGGCACTTAAGTCTATACAATTTAATGGCGCTCAATATAGAACTGATATTGGCCACCTAGCTATAAAAACAAAATGACGTCAATAGATACAAATGAACTAAAAAGTTTTTTTTGGGGCTTGCAAGATTACATTACTCAATCCTTTGAAGTGCTTGATGATCGCCGTTTTTTAAGTGACGAGTGGACAAAGCCATCTGATAGCCCACTTCAAGGCTACGGCAGAACAATGATCATTGAAGATGGTAAATTTTTCGAACGTGGCGGCGTAGCTTTCTCTCATGTAACCGGTAAACATTTACCCCCATCCGCTACTGCAATGAGGCCAGAGATTGCTGGCGGAAGTTTTGAGGCAATGGGAGTATCTTTAGTTTTTCATCCAAGAAATCCCAATGTCCCAACTGTACATATGAATGTTCGATGCTTAGTTGCTCAAAAAGAAGGCATCGACCCTGTATGGTGGTTCGGAGGCGGTATGGACCTTACCCCCTATTACGCAAATATTGAAGACTGTAAGTTTTTCCATCAAACATGTAAAGATGCATTAGATACTTTTGATAGTAAGTACTACCCAAAATTTAAAAAAACTTGCGATGAGTATTTTTTCTTGCCCCATCGTCAAGAGCCTAGAGGAATTGGCGGAATCTTTTTTGATGACTTTAGCGAACTAGGTTTTGAAAAAAGCTTTGCAATGACCCAGTCAGTTGGTAGGGCATTGGTCGATGCTTATTTACCGATTGCGAAAAAAAATAAAGACCTTTCCTACACGCCTGAACAAAAAGAATTCCAGGAGTATCGCCGTGGTCGATATGTTGAATTTAACCTTGTGTATGATCGTGGAACACATTTTGGTCTTCAATCAGGCGGTCGCGCCGAATCAATATTGATGTCTATGCCTCGCTTTGCACGTTGGGAATATCAACGTACTTTTGCTCCAAATACTCCCGAATTTGAATTAACTGATTTTTATTTAAAGCCACGTGATTGGCTTAACTCATGATTGGGATTTTTGGTGGAACTTTTGATCCTCCTCATTGGGGTCATGTAAAGTTAGCGCAAAATTTCATTGAGTTACTTCGACTCGATGAGTTGTTGTGGCTTCCTGCAGGACAACCATGGCAGAAAAGCACACAGATTACCCCTGCAATACAACGTTACGAACTCACACTTGCCGCTGTTGAGGATTTGAAAACATTACTCTTTGATTCCGACAATAAAACGCATGTGGGTGTAAGCAGAATAGAACTTGATCGCCAAGGCCCAAGCTACACAATTGATACTGCTAAGAAACTAAGAGAGTTATATGGCGCTAATCAATCGATTGTTTGGCTCATGGGTGCTGATACCTATCAAAACATGCCAACCTGGAATGATTGGCAACATTTGCCTGATTATTTACACCTCGCAGTCGCCAGCCGTAAATTATCTCCAAGCGCAGCACATGCCAAATTAGACCCAGATCACCCGCAAACTATTCTAGAAATGATCGATATTTTTGATCAACGTATTACTGATAACGTGAATGATTTAAAATACATACCTAATGGAAAAGTATTTTTTGATGAGCATTTTCATGTCGATTTGTCCTCTACTTACTTAAGAGAACAATTCAATCAACTTGCAACACGCTCTGAATTAGCTGAATCTCTATCTCCACAAGTGTTAGACTACATCGAATTAAAGCAACTTTATCAACCACAAGATTCAACCCTGTAATAAGGAAATATTTTTACGCATGGAATTAAGAAAATTACAACGTATTGTGATTGATGCACTTGAAGATGTAAAAGCAGTCGATATTCGTGTGTTTGACACCTCTAAGATGACAGATTTATTCGATCGCGTCATCATCACAACCGGTAATAGCAATCGTCAAACCAGGGCTTTAGCTTTCTCTGTCAGTACTAGTGTTAAAGAAAAAGGTGGTGAAGTTATCTCCATCGAGGGACTTGATACTGGAGAATGGGTTCTGGTTGATTGTGGCGATATTGTTGTCCACATTCTTCAACCAGCCATTAGAGCCTACTACCAACTGGAAGGCATGTGGGGTGGCAAACCAGTCAGAGTGAAATTAAATACTCAGAAGGGTCCAACAAGCGGCCCAATGAACTTTAGTGATGACCTGGATGATGAATGAAGCTTTATGTCTTAGCAATTGGTCACAAAATGCCCAATTGGGTAGATGTTGCTATCCATGACTTTATAAAAAGAATGCCCAAAGATGCTCCTATCATCATCAAGGAGCTCAAACCAGATCTTAATCCCGCTAAAGAAGCCATCAAGTTACTTGAGCAAATCCCTAAAAATAGTTACGTTATTGCACTTGATGAACGTGGGAAAGATCTTACTACCGTCAAAATGTCAGATCATTTTTCACAGTGGCAACAATTAGGTAAAGATATTTACTTTATCATTGGGGGAGCGGATGGACTTGATCCAAGTATTAAAAATATCAGCCAGGATCTTTGGCGACTTTCTAGCTTAACTCTTCCTCACGCTTTTGCACGACTTCTATTAGTGGAACAACTCTATCGCTCCTGGACTATCCTGCAAAACCATCCTTACCACCGTGAATAAAATGTTATATCTCGCCTCTCAAAGTCCTAGAAGACAAGCCATTTTGAAAGATTTAAATGTTCATTTTTCATTACTGCTGCCTAAACCAAATGAGGATGCAGAAGCGCTTGAGGAGGTAATCCCACATGAACCTCCAAAGGATTATGTCCTTCGAGTTACCCTATTAAAACTTGCCGCAGCTGTAAAACGTCTGCATCAACAGAAATTAGATTGGCATCCAATCTTGTGTGCTGATACGACCGTGAGTATTCAAAAAAATGGTGAAGATATGATTTTGGGTAAACCACAAGATGGTCAAGATGCTTTTAAAATGCTTAGCTTATTAAATAATCAATGTCATGAAGTTTATACAGCAATTGCTATGCAAATCTACCCAGACCAAGCACCAGAATATTTAATTAATACATCTAAAGTTTATTTTGCGAATAACCCAGAAAATAAATTAAAAGCATACGTGACTACTCAAGAACCCATGGGGAAAGCTGGCTCTTATGCCATCCAAGGAATTGGGAGCGCTCTGATTGAAAAAATTGAGGGTAGCCACAGTGGCATTATAGGTTTACCCATATTTGAAACATGCCAGCTCTTGGAAAAGGCGAAAATTGCGTATATTCTATATCCATGAACGAAGAAATCTTAATCAACTTTACTCCCCAAGAAACAAGAGTTGCAATTATTCAACAAGGTGCAGTTCAAGAACTTTTAATTGAACGATCCCAAAATCGCGGTATTCTTGGCAATATCTATTTAGGTAAAGTCATACGTGTCTTGCCTGGTATGCAATCAGCTTTTGTTGATATTGGTCTTGAAAAATCTGGATTTATCCATGTTGCAGACATTTATAACCCGAATGACTTACCCATTGAAAAATTAGTTTTTAGTGGGCAAACAATACTTGTTCAAGTGTTAAAAGATCCTCTAGGAACTAAAGGAGCAAGATTAACAACCCATATCAGTATTGCAGGGCGTAATTTAGTCTATTTACCCTTGGATGAAAAAAATGGGCAAATAGGTATTTCACAACGCATTACTCAGGAAGATGATCGAGATAATTTAAAGAATCGTCTGCGCCCGATGCTGCCTCAAGACTTAAAAGGATGTGTCATTGTTAGAACCAGCGCTGAAGAAGCTGGTGACGCTGAACTACAGCAGGACTTGGAGTATTTGCTATTAATTTGGTCCAATATTCATCAACAAACTTTACGTCAACCAACTCCATCCAAAATTTACGAAGAACTAAATTTAATGGAACGGGTGATGCGCGACATCGCTGAAGAGTCTACAACGATTATTCGAATAGACTCTGCTGAGAACTGCGGAAAACTACAAGCATTTGCTGCAAAGTTTATGCCAAAGTTAGAGAACAAGATTCAACTGTATCGTGGTGAGCGGCCATTGTTTGATTTATACGATATCGAGAATGAAATCGCCCTCGCCCTCAATCGTAGAGTTGACCTTAATTCAGGTGGTTACTTGATGATTGACCAAACTGAATCTATGACAACGATTGATGTCAATACTGGAAGCTATATTGGTGCTAAGACTTTTGTTGATACGATTTATAAAACAAATTTAGAAGCTGCAAAGGCTATTGCTCGGCAATTACGTCTTCGTAATCTAGGAGGCATTATTATTGTCGATTTTATCGATATGCACATTACAGAGCATCAGACTGCTGTACTTGCTGAACTTTGTAAAAGTCTTGAACTAGATAGGATGAAAACTACCGTAAACCAGTTTTCAAACTTAGGCCTTGTAGAAATGACTCGGAAAAGAACACGTGAATCCCTAGCGCATCAACTGTGTGAGCCTTGTCCTACTTGTGGTGGTAAAGGCGAAATTAAAACAGCGCAAACGATTTGTTACGATATTCTGCGTGAAATAGTTCGAGAGCATCGTCAATTTAATCCAAAAGAATTTCGTATTGTTGCCTCTCCAGATGTCATTGACTTGTTCCTAGAAGAACAACATCAATACCTAGCTGAACTTGGTGAATTTATTGGCAAGCCCATTCGACTTCGCTCAGAGACTACATTTTCACAAGAACATTACGATATCGTTTTACTCTAAACTCTTGTCGAAAACTGCAAGCGGTGCAAGCTAGAGTAAAGCCCACCAAGCTCAATTAACTCAGCATGTGATCCAATCTCAACAATTCTGCCATGCTCTAAAACCACAATTCTGTCAGCATTCTCAATAGTTGATAATCGATGCGCAATCACTAAAGTTGTTCGGCCTTGCATTAATCTCTCTAAAGCTTCTTGAACTAGTCTCTCTGATTCAGAGTCTAATGCAGAAGTTGCCTCGTCTAAAATTAGAATTGGCGCATTTTTATAAATAGCCCTTGCAATCGCTAATCTTTGTCTCTGACCACCTGAAAGTCGATTCCCATTATCACCAATTACAGTATCAATACCCTCTGGCAAATTACGGATCATATCCGTTAGATTAGCCGCAGCGATCGCTTCAGCAACTTTTACTCTATCAATATCTTCATGATGAACAACGCCGTATGCAACGTTAGAAGCAATTGTGTCATTGAATAAAATAACATCTTGACTCACAAATCCAATTTGAGAACGCAAATCAGTCAATTTGTATGATTGAATTAAATTGCCATCTAACAATATTTGACCTTTTGTCGGCGCATAAAATCTTGGCAATAAATTGACTAGAGTTGTTTTACCGCTTCCCGAGGGTCCAACAAACGCAATAACCTCTCCAGGTACTATCTTAAAGTTGATATCGCGAAGCACCTCACGTTGACTCTCTAAACTATCTTGAGAAACCTGCTGATAAGAAAAACTTACATCATCAAATTGAATTTCACCCTTTGCCAATTTAAGAGGCTTTGCTTGTTCATCATCCACTTGCTTTTCAAGAGGTTGATCAATCAGTCCAAAAATCATTTCAGCTGCAATCAAACCTCGTTGTAAAGGTTGATTGATATCTGCCAAGTGTTTCAGAGGAGAAATGATTAACATCATGGCCGTTACAAATGCAGCAAATTCTCCAACAGTTGTGCCTCCCGTAGAGGATTGCAAAATGGCGATTAATAAAACGCCAGATAGGGCTATGGAGGCAACAATTTGCGTAATAGGTTGATTTAAACCACCTGCAATAGAGGCGCGTATTGCAAATTTTCTAAGCTTTGTAGCCATCTCATAAAAGCGGTGCATCTCATACGCTTGACCATTATTGAGTTTTACAACTTTATGGCCAGCACTAGCCTCTTCTACTACGTATGCTAATTGACTTGTATAGTGCTGTTGGTCACGCCCTAAAGATCGTAATCGTTTATTGATACGACTGATCGTATAACCAATAATAGGAAATATCACCATCACCACCAAAGTGAGGTGCCAATTTAAATAGAAGAGATAACACAATAGTCCGATGACCGTTAATGAATCACGTACTAAATTGATTGCCACGCTACTTAAAATACTCAACACATTATTGACTTCAAAAACTACTGTATTAATTAAATTAGCAGCCGTGCTTTGTTGAAAAAATTCAGTTGGTGCTCTGAGTAATCGAGAAAACATTTGCTCACGCAAAATGAGTAAGACTTCATTAATAACGCGATTTAACCAATAGTTTGATAAAAATTGGGCAGCACCACGAACAAAGGCTAACCCAACTAAAAAAAGTGGAACTTGCCATAACTTGTCATTCAAACCGCCTGTAAAGCCCCTATCTAGGAGTGGCTTCATTAATGCAGGAATCGAGGTTTCGGTAGCAGCAACAACTGCCATCGCTAACAAAGCCAATATAATCATTGACTTGTGTGGCTTCAAATAAGATAAAACACGTAAAAAAACTTGATGGTTAGGTAGCTTCATATACTGAATTATGCCAATCTTCTGTCTCAAAGACATCAATTTACTAAAAATTAGTGAATCTAGATAAAATCAGATATCCATGAAGAAATATCAATTCAACAAAATACTTATTATTGCCACTAGGCAAATTGGCGATACTTTAATTACAACGCCATTAATTGAAAGAGCCCATACCCTCTGGCCTAATGCAAAAATTGATTTTTTAGGCTTCTCAAATGCTGTCGACATTCTAAAAGGCAATCCTTATCTCAATGAGATTATCGGAACGAGTAAAAAACCTAGTAAGAAAGAATACTTTCAAATACTAAAAAAACTATGGTCGCAATACGATCTTGCCATCATCACACAGCCTAGCGATAGAGCATATTTATATGGCCTTATATCAGCATCTAAAAGAGTTGGCGTTTGCCACCCGGGCAAAGAAGATCATGGCTGGAAAAAATGGATCACTATGCATCAAGTTCCAATCGATTATTTTTCACAACATGTTGTGATTGAGAAACTAAAGCTATTAGACCCATTTATTGAATCAACTGATGTAAGCCAAACCATCAATATCCAAGCACCTACCTTTGCTTCACTTCCCGTCGAACTCCAAGATATCTCCAAAAAATATGTAGTCATTCATCCAAGTCCGCTTAATGCTTATAAATGTTGGCCTATATCCTCTTGGGTAAAACTGATTGAATACTTTATCCAAGAAAATCTTGTAGTAGTGATTAGCGGAGGTCCTGATAAAACCGATCAACTTCTTGTACAAAATATTTTGCAAGAACTCAATCCCAATTTAGAGCAAATGATTTTGAATTTTACGGGTAAGCTAAGTTTTAGCGAGTTAGCCCAAGTGCTTCATCATGCCCTTGCTTATGTTGGCGTCGATACAGCAATCACACACCTTGCGGCTTCATGTGACACACCAACCATAGCACTTTTTGGACCAACACCTCCGACCAATTTTGGTCCTTGGCCAAATGGTCATGCACAATTGCAACCTTATGCATTACGTGCACCCAAACAAACAGTTCGAAATGTCACCATTCTTCAAGGACCCGGGGATTGTGTACCATGCAGAAAAGCTGGTTGTGATGACACAGCTAATAGCCGGAGTATTTGTTTAGAAGAACTTAGTCCTGAAAGCGTTATTTCAGCATTTACTGAACTACCAAAGATGGCTTAAGCCGTTGGTAGATATTTAACTTCAAGAACAGATTTAATACCTAATTGATGCAATAGATTACTAAATCCTTGAATGCTTCTATCGTCAGGATAAATACTCCAGTTCTCAGGAAACTGAATCTGACATTTACCTACATCAGAAATAACATCCGCTGTCATAGGTAAACTCAATAATTGTGGATTGTCCCCCTGAGCATTTCGGTTAGCACGATGCTCATTTAAGTAGATCTGTGCCTTTTCTTTAAAAACTGGTAAATTAATTTTGGTCGTCATTTCAAAATGTAAACTTTTCGCATACCTTACTCGCGCTGTTGCCATATTCATGGCGGCAACTAGAGAATGTCGTACGCTCCCGGAAAAGTTTTCTGTAGATGGCTGAACCTTTGTGATCACTTTAGCAATTAATAATTCATCTTCAATAAAGCAGTTACGATAGTTTTCGTATACGTCCTCGTATGCAACCAACTCAATTTGACCAGTTCCATCATCAAGGACGATGTTGGTCATCACGCCACCACTATTGGTCTTCTTTGTCCTCTGAGAAATAATAATTCCAGCTACTAATTTTTCACCACTTTTTTGTGAAAGCTTATTAATTGGAATACGCACAATTTGTCTGACTTCAGATGCATACACATCAAATAAATGTCCAGATAGACAAAAACCTAACGCAGCTTTTTCTTCTTGTAAGCGCGTTTTTTTCATCCACGGAGCTGTTTGTACGTACTCAGGTTCCGAACCATCTTCCTCACCCGGCATCGCAAATAAACTAGATTGATGCGCATTTACTAATGCTTGCTCCCCCGCTTGCATGGCATTCGGCAATGAAGCTAATAACATTGCTCGTCCTTCAACACCATCAGGAGCAATAGAATCAAATGCCCCTGCACGAATCAATGCTTCAATCGCTCGTCGATTGACAAGCCTTCGGTCTACTCGTTGACAAAAATCAAATAAATGAACAAACGGTTTTTCTTCTCGTATTCGAATAATCTCATTAATTGCATTTTCACCAGTTCCCCTAACCGCACCCAAACCATATTTGATAGTTTGGGCTTTATCAGACTGTGATTGATCAGATTTTTTTACTGGAATAAATCGATACTCTCCAGTATTAATGTCAGGAGAAAGAATATCTATATTATTTGATATTGCATCCTCAAATAATATTTTGACTTTATCTGTATCATCCATTGCCAAAGATAAGTTGGCTGCTATAAATTCCGCAGGATAATGGGCTTTTAACCAAGCAGTTTGATAGGCCAATACCGCATAAGCTGCAGCATGTGATTTATTAAATCCATAGCCTGCAAAAGCTTCCATATTTTTAAAAATATCTTCCGCTTTTTCTTTGGTTAGACCATTTTTAATGGCGCCCTCAGCAAATATTTGGCTTTGAATCGCCATCTCTTCAGGCTTCTTCTTACCCATAGCACGACGGAGTAAGTCAGCACCTCCCAAAGAGTACCCTCCAACAATCTGAGCCATTTGCATCACTTGCTCTTGATAAACCATGATGCCGTATGTTTCTTCTAAAACTGGTATGACCCTTTCATCAGGATAAATAACTTCTTGGCGCTGATGTTTACGAGCAATGTAGTCTGGAATAAGGTCCATAGGTCCAGGACGATATAGCGCAACCAAGGCAATAATGTCTTCAAAACGGTCAGGCTTGGCATCCTTCAACATGTTTTGCATGCCACGACTTTCTAACTGAAAAATCGCAACTGTATTGGCAGACTTCAATATGTCAAACGCCATAGGATCATCTAGCGGAATATCCTCAAGCGCCCAGTTGCGCATATTCTCATACAACTGATGGATATATTTTTTTGTTAAATCCAATATGGTAAGTGTTGTTAAGCCTAAAAAGTCAAATTTAACAAGGCCAACAGCCTCCACATCGTCTTTGTCGAATTGACTAACAATTCCAGAGTTTTGATCATCTTTACCAGACTGAGAATATAAAGGACAAAAATCCGTTAATTGACCAGGCGCAATTAATACACCACCAGCATGCATTCCAACGTTTCTAGTTATACCCTCTAGCTGAATCGCCTGCTCAATCAAGGTTTTTGCTTCTTCATTATTTTGATAAAGATCATCTAATTCTGGTGTGCTATCTATAGCACTTTGAATTGTGACCACAGCACCAGGTTTTACTTCAATTAGCTTAGATATTCCATCAACAAATCCATAGGGCTGCTGAAGAGCCCTTCCGACGTCTTTAATCGCTCCTTTTGCTGCCATTGTGCCAAAAGTGGCAATTTGGCTCACAGCTTGTTGACCGTATTTCTCTTTTACATACTGAATAACCCTGTCACGTCCCAACTGGCAAAAATCAATATCAAAGTCGGGCATGGAAACCCTCTCTGGATTTAAAAATCTTTCAAAAAGCAAGTTGTATCGCAATGGATCTAGATCAGTAATTCCAAGAGAGTAAGCCACTAAAGATCCTGCCCCAGATCCCCTTCCGGGACCAACTGGAACTCCATTATTCTTTGCCCAAGAAATAAAATCAGCAACAATCAAAAAGTACCCTGGAAATCCCATTTGAATAATCGTTTTGATTTCAAAATCTAATCTACTGACATACCTAGGCTTTTCAGCTATTCGCATCTGCTCATCTGGATACAAATATTTAAGACGTCCCTCTAAGCCTTCAAATGCTTGTTTTTCCAAAAACTGCTCTAATGTCAGTCCATCAGGCGTTGGAAAATTGGGTAGTTTAGGCTTACCCAGTTCCAAAGATAAATTACAACGCTTGGCAATTTCTACAGAATTTGCAAGTGCGCTTGGAATATCGGCAAACAACTCTGCCATTTGATCAGCACTTTTAAAGTACTGCTCCTGTGTAAAACGGACAACTCTTTTTGGATTACCTAATTGATCACCATCAGCTACACATACTCTAATTTCGTGAGAGCGAAAATCATCAGCTTGCATAAACTGCACTGGATGTGTCGCAACCAAAGGAATTTTTAATTGACTTGCCAATTGAGCAGCCAAGTGAATATATTTTTCTTCTTGGTCTTGGCCTACTCTTTGAATCTCAATATAGAAATTATTCGGGAAAAGTTTTTGCCAAAAAGTCGCGCACTCCTTAGCAATCTTTAACTGATCATTTAATAAAGCTTGCCCTATATCTCCTTGTATTGCACCAGACAAAAGGATTAATCCTTCAGAAAGTTGAAATGGTTCTTGTTGCGCTAGGGTAGAGGTGCTATTCATATCAAACCAACTCGGATGAATTTCAGGTCTACCTAGATTTTGATTTTCAATAGTTGCTTTTGATAAAAGCTCACAAAGATTTAAATATCCCCGAGTATTTTTTACCAAAAGTAATGCTCTAAATGGCTTGTTGGTTTGTTCTGAATTACTAATCCAAACATCTGCTCCAGCTATAGGCTTTATACCTGCAGATCTTGCTTTTGAGTAAAATTTAATGAAGCCAAATAAATTCATGAGGTCAGTTATTGCAAGTGCCCCCATTTGATCAGCGACAGCTTTTCCGATGGCATCTTCTAAACGAACAATTCCATCAACAATGGAATATTCAGAATGAAGACGTAAGTGAATGTATTTTGGACTTGGCATAAATTCTATTTTAACGATGTTGAGATCATCTTATCGCGGTCGATTCGCCCCCTCTCCTACCGGGCTTTTACATGCTGGTTCTCTTGTGACGGCATTAGCAAGCTGGTTAGATGCAAAAGCCGCAAATGGTACATGGTTAATCCGAATTGAGGACCTAGATACCCCTAGAATTGATCCTCAAGCTTCAGAGGGAATTTTGCAGCAATTAGCCTTATTTGGCATGAAAAGTGATGAAAAAGTCATTTTTCAATCACAAAGAACTTCTGCTTATGAAAATGCACTGGAAAAACTAAACCAATCTAAATTGTTATATGTTTGCAAGTGCTCACGAAAGAAAATTGCAGAGTATAGATCTGACACCCTCTCCCCAGGTTCTGAAATGATCTACCCTGGTTTTTGTCGCCCAACTTTAAATACTTTATGTAATTTATCAAATCGATCCGGTGCAATTAGAGTCAAAATTCCTGAAAACACAATTATTCAAAAACAACAAATTAATCAAGAGGTTGGGGATTTTGTGCTTCGCCGTAATGATGGCATTTATAGTTATCAATTAGCCGTTGTTGTTGATGATCACTTTCAAGAAATTACCCATATCGTCAGAGGTCAGGATCTCGAATCAAACACACCTAGACAAATTTGGTTGCAAGAACAATTGCAAATTCCAACACCCATATATCGTCATATCCCAATACTAAAAAATAATGTCGGCGAAAAATTAAGCAAACAAACTAAAGCCCCAATTATTTGGCCCAAAAATACTGTGGAAACCTTAGAGTATCTTCATCAAGTAAATTTGCACCTAGGTTTAGGATTAAATCAAGCAAGTGAAAGAATTACCATAGCAGAGTGGCAAGAACAAGCCATCAAAGCATGGGCTAGTTTGAAGAAGTCTTTTTAACTCCACCTAACAAAGCTCCAAGAGTTCGCTTCGGTGCAGTAGTAGGAGTTTTTATAGCAGGTTTTTCTTGAACAACAGACTCAACTGGAACATTGTCAGGTTGATATGGTAAGTAGAAAAATGGATCCGTATTGTCTTTTGAACCTAAAACTGGAGCCGGTAATTTAATCAGATTCTTTTTGGTAAGCTTCTCAATATCTGAGAGTAATTTCATTTCAGATGAATCTACAAGGGCTATGGCATCACCTTTGGCCCCAGCTCGCCCAGTTCTTCCAATGCGGTGAACATAATCCTCTGGATTAAATGGTAATTCGTAATTGATGACACATGGCATGCTAGGAATATCTAAACCTCTTGCAGCCACGTCAGTAGCTACGAGTGCATCAATCTCACCCTTTTTAAACTGGTCCAAAATACTCATGCGCTCTACTTGGCTTTTATCGCCATGAATAGCCTCTGCCTTAATACCACTTTGACTTAAGGCTCTAGATAGACGCGCACAGCCTATCCGACTGTTTGCAAAAATAATGCATTGAGTTGGGAGACCCTTAACTTTTCTTTGGTGCAATACCACCTCTAAAACCTTGAATTTATCTGAGGATGAAACTAAGTGAACCATCTGTGTAACAGTATCAGCCGTTTGATTTTGTCTAGATACCTCAATAATGACCGGATCTTTGAGGTATTGTTGGGCTAATTTTTTAATTTCAGGTGAAAAAGTTGCTGAAAATAATAAAGTTTGTCTTGATTCAGATGGAATCAAGGACAGAATTTTTTGTAAGTCGGGCAAAAATCCCATATCTAACATTCGATCTGCTTCATCCAAAACCAATATTTGTACTTGGGAAAGGTTGGCATTTTTTTGAGCCAAATGATCGAGAAGTCTTCCTGGAGTTGCAATCAGCAATTCAACTCCAGCGCGCAGAATATGTGTTTGTGAAGATATATCAACACCACCGAATACCACTGCTGTCTTTAAATCAGTATATTTTGAATATTTAAATGCATTCTCCGCAACCTGATCGCTTAACTCCCGAGTTGGGGTTAAGACTAAAGCGCGTATAGGATGTCTTGCAGGCGAGGAACTCGTATTCGCAAGTGGTGAAATCTTTTCAAGTATGGGAAGTACAAAAGCTGCCGTTTTCCCAGTTCCTGTTTGAGCTGCCCCCATAACATCCTTACCAGTCAACACATGGGGAATCGCTTGCGCCTGAATTGGCGTAGGATGGGTGTATCCCTGTTCTTGGACCGCTCTTAGGATGGGCTGACTTAACCCTAATTGGGTAAAGTCAGGTAATCCAGAGGAAAGTTCACTTGAGCTTTCCTGAACAGGACTCGGGGTAGAAATGGAATTTAATTCGTTCACAGCCCTCTATTATGAGGCCAATTAAGAATTTATCCCTAAAGATGCTATTCCAGCCTTAGCAATAAGTGCATCATCGGATGATTTAACGCCTGAAACACCAACAGCCCCAATGGTGTGGCCATCTACAACAATATTCACTCCACCTTCTAAAACTCCGTGCAATACAGGAGTAGCTCCTAAAAATGCTGTTCTTCCATTATTGATGATATCTTCATAAATTTTAGACTCTCTACGACCCAAAGCAGATGCTCTTGCCTTTTCTTGGGAGATATAAGCTGTAACTGGAGCAGCACCTTCTCTGCGTAACAAGCCTAGTAAATGACCGCCATCATCAACAACGGAAATAGTGACGGCAAAATTATTTTGCGCTGCATAAGCTTCTGCTGCTGAAAGAATACTGGAAACATCTTGTTGTGTGAGGTAAGTACGGTTTGCTGGCATTTGGTTCTCCTTTAATTTAGATATATTCTACCCAATCTATTTGAATGCTGAAAAAGACGGCGTACCCACCCCAATGAATACGCCGTAAACGCCAACTAAACCCTCACACCATTGAGATCCATAACTTCTGCTTTTTTCTGATAATTGCCAAGAGACTTCCTACCAATTTTTATGTGCAATATAAAAAGGCAACTAAATAAAGCTCCACAAATTAAATGCATTAAATGTGCTTGCTCATGAATTACCCCCTGCCCATAGTACAAAGCCAAAATAGAAGTAATTAAAAATAGGGAGATAAGAATAAAGAGAACTCCCATCAAAATATTTTTTTTCATGCGGATGCATATTTGAACGTGGTGATAAAAAGCCATTCCCAAGACCATTAAAAACAAATGTCCAATAACTCCATGCAAATTGATCCAAAACCTAAAACTATCTATCGATAATCCAAGGACATCTTCATATACAAACCAAATTAATCCAGAAGATACTGTCAAAGTTATCGTCAAATAAGTAATGCATTTATGCCAAGATGCCATTTTTCCTATTCGTGAATAATAATTTTCTGATGGAGTCATGTTTCACTCGACAATAATTGGGATTGCACCAAACTTCTTAAAGTAACTAGCTTGAATATTTTTTTCTATTGCAAGTGCTTTTGTTAATCCATCAGCAACAACACATGTAGGTGCCACAATTGAATAACTTAGATCATCCTCAATACATTCCCCTGTCTTGGGATTAATTAAATATGACATCCCACTATTTCTAGATACCTTTCCAAATCGTGATGAAGTTGTAGCAATGGCACCCTCCATTAAATTTCCTAAAAATATAAAAGTGTTGCCATACTCTTTCTCTTTTAAATAGATTGCTTGCGATCTTCCCCCAATCACTCTTAAGTCCCCTCCAGCATTAATTATTCCATTCTCCACTCCAAAGTTTTTAAGAATCTCTATTCCTCGATCTACTGCATAACCTTTTGCAATTCCACCAAGATCAATTCGTATAGGCTCACTAATCCTAATTTCATTTTTTCCTAATAATTGAATTGATTGAATGCTGGCACTTTTATTAAGACATTGACAGGCATCTTTTCTTAATGAACATTGCCCAACTCCACAGTCAAAATATCCATCTGTGTTTTCACAAATAATTTGAGCAATATGTAAAAGCTCATATGTCCAAGGGTGAACTGAACAAACAATGCTCTTATTAATTTTTGACAATCGATTTATCCGAGAGATATCACTGTCACAGTCATGCACAGACATAAGCGATTGAACTTTTGATATTTCTCTAAAAATAACATTACATATTTCTTGATAAAAATGTTTTTGCTGAGGTGTTAAATTCTCATCATCTTCAATACATATTTCCACATAAGTACCCAGTAATGCTTGATTTCTTTTCATATTAAATTTTGCTTAAATATTCTCGATATAAAACCATTAATCTCTGCACACCATTTGTTACATGCTTAGATGAAAGAGTTGCTCCAGTTAGATTTTTAATATCTTTATTCCAAACGATGCCTTCGGATGTGTTCTTTCCTTTAAATTGTTGTAACCAACTCTTTTCTCTAATTTGCTCTCCATATGATTCGTTGTATTCCAAAATCTCAACGCCCTGAATGCTTCCATTAGCATTAATTCCTACCGCATAGGTAATCATTTCGTGCTTCCCAACTACCTCATCAATCAAAACCCATGAACCATTCGATGATTTCCATACCTTCTTTTGTTTATATGCATATCTAACGCCAGACTCTTTTCTCATCTTCTCCCGAACTTGATCTGGAATTTCCATGTCTACTTGAACGAATAATTCACCACTAAACATGACTTGCTTTACTTCATCTATGTTTAGATATTGCCTAGCAAATACCGCACTACTTTGAGCGGTACTTGCTAAACAAACTACAGCAACATATTTAGCGCATTCCCAATGCATTAAAAGGGCATCCCAAATTTAAGGATATATTCATTGCGTCCATGACTATCCCAAACATTTCCACCTGAACACTCTGCTGTTCCTGGTTCCCAACATTCACCACCTATTTGAGTTCTCATTGCCGCAGTTATCCACCAATCTTTACTTGCGTAATGAATATTTGGACCTATAAAATGAGCTCTTTGAGTTTGGTTGGCAAAAGAGTAACCGTCATAATCGTTGTGGAACCGATACTCCATTCCAATATTTAAGTTTGGTATCACTCTATAAGTAAATCCCGCTACTACATCGAGTACTGTCTCTTCAATAGGCTCTTCGTCAAATTTTAGTTTTTCTACTTCATACACCAAGTTACCAACTACTTGTAAACGGTCATCTAAAAAATTGGATTGCAATATCAATCGTGTCTCTAATGCGTTTTTAAGATTACCTATTGTCGGTTCTAGATATAAGCCAACACCTATAGGACTAGTTACAGGATTTGTTATTCTCCAAATACCTTCAAGTGAAACTCCATCTATAGCAGTTTTAGAGTATCCGTCACCCGAACTAGCACTTCCAGGCACTCCGTATCCTCCTGTACAGGGTACAAGTCCTTGATCACAATATTCTTCATTTGTGTAATTTTTTGAAGCGTTAATTGAATAAGTATTTAAATATCCAGCAAGTTGAATATCGTTTGAAAATCCATATTCCATTTCTGTACGACCTTGCCATAAATCATAGGTTCCACTCGCTTGTCCCCTAGTTAGTTGAAGACGTTGCTCAAACTCCCACTTACCTTCAGGTTGTAAATCTAAGCCATAAACCCAACCAAAATACCCCTCACCCGCTGATGCGCAAACTGAAAACATCAGTGCACCAATGCAAATAAATTTTTGAAAATGATTTTTTTTAATACGAACTTGTATAGACACTAAGACTTCCTTTCTTGAAACAATTAATAAAAATAAATGATAATCATTCTCATTTATAAATAAAAGTCATTTCAAGAACATGGCTATATAACCATTCAATACTTAAGGGAAATTATTGAAGGTAGCTTAAATAAAGGCCGTAAGCCCCAATAAGAATACTACCTAAGATTAAACCTTTACTCAAAGTACCATTCAGCTTAATCATATACAGTAAACAAATAATACAAACAAATATGCGATAGCTGATAGGCACTTTATTTAAGATGCCAATTGGCAGCAAGATTAATTTGAAAGTTAATGCCCCAACAAGTGCATAAGTAACAGCTGAAAGCCACTTGAAGACTTCACTGTCTTGTGAAACATGACCAGCCAATAACACTCCTAATCCACGCCAAAAATAGGTTGCTAAAACAACGAAAATCAAAACTGACCACCAACCATATTCGGTCATGAGATTATTGATGGCTTGCATAATTAATGATTCATCTTTCTTTTAAAATAATCAAAAGCATACGCAAGAGATCCAAAACCAAGGCCCGAAATTAGAAGTGCATTCTCAGGATAGATGTTGTAAAAAACCGCACCCGCTATCCCACCCACAATAATTGCTAAGCGATTCAGCGGTACTTTTACATCAACAAATGAAAGAAGAAAAAATAATGGATTCACAAACACTAAAGGAATTGCTATCCAGATAGGAACGTACTCGGAAACGATATATCCAAAAATTGTTCCAGGTACCGCCATTAACCAACAAATAAGCCCAATACCTAAAAAATATCCATAACGTACTTCTGGTTTCATTTTTGGAAAATCGCGCATACAAAATGCCCAAGCACTCATTGCAACAAGATGAACACTCAATAATCTTGAAGGTTCATTTTTTTGCTTAGGGATTTGCGGAAATAATGTAAGAACCATCGTTAAAAAACGAGTAGAAGTTAATGCGACCGCAATAGCAACAACACTTGATGCGGCTCCCATAGACATCATCTCAATAAAAACAATTTGTCCAGGTAATGCATACATTAGAAAAGAGATGGCACTTGTTTGAAGGATGCTAAGACCAATGCCATGACCCATCGCTCCAAAACCTATCATGCCAGCTAATAAAACCGGACCTGGTCCATAAAGACCTGCTTTCACACCCAATTTCATAGCTTTAGAAAACGTGTCTACACTATTGAGTTCTTGTATTATTTGGTCCATTTTGAGATTGTAATACGCTATTCGTTCAGCGCCCATTGGATATGCTCATCCACTAGATCATTGATCTTTTTATATTGGAGTCTAAGTACTTCTTTGGCCTTTAATTGAACTTGTGCGGAAGTTTTTTGACTTCGAATAAGGTTGCCTAATCCAACAGCTACATTTCGCATCCACTGTACGTATCCAATTCTGTAGATGGCGCTTCCCCTCATCAAGTTCTCAAAATGATTTTGATCCCAAGAAAAAACTTCTATCAAATCCAAAGTTCCTAAATGATGCCTCTCATCAAAATCACCCACCTTACTAGGCATTGCAAATTTATTCCAAGGACATATCAATTGACAGTCATCACAACCATAAATACGGTTACCAATCAGTGTTCTTAGATCAATTGGAATAGAACCTTTATGCTCAATAGTCAAATACGAAATACATCTTTTAGCTTCAAGTTGATAAGGCGCTTTAATTGCTTGTGTAGGGCATATATCGATGCAGGCAGAACATTGTCCACAATGATCACTGATGGGTTCATCCACAGTGAGTGGTACATCAATTAATATCTCACCTAAAAAAAACATGGAACCCACATCTCGATGTAAGGCTAAGGTGTGCTTCCCTCGCCATGCCAACCCAGACTTTTTTGCAATTTCTACTTCAAACAAAGGCAC
>Ga0164296_1001381_pt1 | contig 25817 bp, 26 predicted proteins | sample GEODES057metaG_FD_113533 | JGI IMG/M metagenome (GOLD analysis project Ga0164296, IMG submission 113533) | Dystrophic lake water microbial communities from Trout Bog Lake, Wisconsin, USA - GEODES057 metaG | ecosystem: Environmental > Aquatic > Freshwater > Lake | place: USA: Trout Bog Lake...
CAGCAGGTCCGTTTAACATCGATCAGTTAAAAAACATGCGGCTAAAACCCGACGATTTTTTGAAAACCGCGGCAATGTCTGATTATAAAGAGGCGCATGAAATAGCCGAGCTGCGTTCCCTTTTCAATTTTCAACAAAGAATTACTACTCCCCAATATTTTGCCGGGCTCGATCAGCGGCTTACAGCTGCACTGCTTGATCTGCTCATCGTATCGGGCATTTATATTTTACCAGCTTTTGTTGCTGTTATGCTGATTGGAGATCATGAGGTCCGCATGGCAATTGCTTTAAGCCTTTTGGTATTGATACCGCTGACTAATTTTATCTATCATGTAGTGCGCGAAGGCTCCGCCAGACAGGCCACCTACGGTAAGCAAATACTAAGAATAAAAGTTAGTGATATTGAAGGCGGCCCGATAGGACTTAGCCAGGCATTTGGCCGGAATTTAGCCAAGATCATTTCTGTTTTGACGCTTGGTGTAGGGCTGTTGCTTTCGTTTTTTAACAGGAAGCAACAATGCCTCCACGATATTATCGCCGGGACACTGGTGGTGAAAGAACGTTTGTTTTGATTTTGGTTGAAATGTTGGAACGTTGTCACGATAGCTATCGGGACGTTTGATGCTTGTACTGGCTAATCTTTTTTAAATTTAAAGTGCGGTCATTTCTTCAAAATAGTTATAAACTTCATCGAACATTTGGCGGTCTTTACCTTTGATCCAGCGTTGGCGGATTACTACCTCAGAACCATACTCCGTTTCGTGTCTCAGTTTGATAATGATCCTTGACGAATTTCGACCTATCTCATGATCCAGATCTTTAACATAGCTCCATTCTATTACAATATTGCGGGTATAATCGATAATGCCTTGCTCGTTCAATTCGAGCGCGATCTTGCCTTGTAACGCAGGTGTTAGTCTTTTGATCAAAACGAAGCCTAACAATCCAAGAAAAACCAGGTCGGCGAATACGATGAGGCCGACAGCTAGGTTATTGTGAACCAATAATGCGTCGCGCAGATTAAAATAGGTAATGCCAAAAAATACCAGCGGTAAAGCTATACCCAAAAGGGCAGAGGCAAGGCTATAGCGGTAGCGGAGAGGGGCGGGCATGGCTATTTTTGTTTTTTCGAAAATAGTTATTAAAAGTAAGCTTCCGATGAATAACGAATTGGCGCTTTAGATTTGCGAAGTTTTTAAAACTTCCCAAATCTGCTACCCAATAACTTTACAACATTCCAACATTTCAACCTTCCAACTCTACACCAAATCCTTAATTTTGTAAAAAATCTTAGCTATGGATGCCGGAGCTATCAAAGCACTGCAAGGACGTTACTGCAATTCATTAACCGAATATTCTCGTTTTGTGACCCGCGAGGTGCATATCGGCGACGTGCCACTTGGCGGGAATAACCCCATCCGCATTCAAAGTATGACCACCACCGATACGATGGATACGATAGGTACGGTGGAGCAGTCGATCCGCATGATCGAGGCTGGCTGTGAGTATGTGCGGATAACCGCGCCCAGCATCAAAGAAGCTCAGAACCTCGCAGAGATAAAAAAGCAATTACGTAGCCGCGGTTACACCACGCCTTTGGTGGCAGATATCCACTTTACACCCAATGCTGCTGAAGTGGCTGCTCGTATTGTAGAAAAAGTGCGTGTTAACCCCGGCAATTACGCTGATAAAAAGAAATTCGATCAACTGTCTTATACTGATGCCGAATACCAGGCCGAACTGGAACGCATCTACCAGAAATTTTCGCCACTGGTAAAAGTTTGTAAAGAATATGGAACCGCCATGCGCATAGGCACCAACCATGGTTCATTGAGCGACCGTATCATGAGCCGCTATGGCGATACCCCACAGGGAATGGTGGAGTCGGCAATGGAGTTCATGCGCATTTGCGAGATGCTGAACTATCACGAACTCGTGATCTCGATGAAATCCAGCAACACGCAGGTCATGGTACAAGCCTACCGCTTACTGGTAGAAACTATGGTGGCCGAAGGTATGAATTATCCCCTGCACCTTGGCGTAACTGAAGCAGGCGACGGTGAAGATGGCCGTATCAAATCTGCTGTAGGTATCGGCACTTTACTGGAAGACGGCCTCGGCGACACCGTACGCGTATCCCTCACAGAAGAACCTGAAGCGGAAGCACCGGTTGCTATTGCACTGGTACAACGCTACGTGGAAAGAGCAAAAGGAGAAAGGTTAAAGACAAAAGGCGAGCATGCTGGAAATGAAAATAACCTTTCACCTTTGGCCTTTAACCTTTCTCCTACACACGACCCTTATTCTTACAAAAAACGCGAAACCCACGAGGCCAACGCCTTCATCGGCGGGCATATGGTGCCACGGGTCGTGGTTGATCTGTCGCATGCCAACTTGAAGGACCCCGCCGCGCTGAATGATGCCGGTTATATTTATGCGCCATTGCTGGATAAATACAGCATGGGCGAGCAATCGGTCGATTTTGTGTACCTGGCCGATCAGTTACCTTCTTTTAATTTGCCGGGCAATTTGAAGCAACTATACAACTATGCTACCTGGCAAAAACTTGTAGATAAAACCAATTGCCACCCGGTATTTAACCTGGAGGAGTATATTGGCGATGTCGACCGTTCGTCAGCATTAAACCTGGTCAAAATAAAAAATGCCGACCTCCTTTCCGATGCTTTTGGGTTGATCCCAATAGACAAAAGCCTGGTTTTTGTATTGGAAACAGACGAGCTTCACGGCATGGCCGACCAGCGCGCATTCTTTTTTCAACTGGAAGAAATGGGCTTGGATTTGCCGGTCATTGTAAGGAGATCGTACCAATTTCAGACTCAGGACTCAGGACTAAAGACTCAGGGCTTACAACTTCACGCATCCACCGACCTCGGTGCCCTCCTCATCGACGGCTTCGGCGATGGTATCTGGATCGATGCACCGGGTGTTGAAACCAAGGTGATCACTTCTACAGCTTTTGGAATATTACAGGCTACCCGTTCGCGCATTTCTAAAACAGAATATATTTCCTGCCCAAGTTGCGGTCGCACGCTGTTTGATCTGATGGTAACTACACAGATGATACGCAGCAGAACCAGCCACCTTAAAGGTTTAAAGATCGGCATCATGGGTTGCATCGTTAACGGTCCAGGTGAAATGGCCGATGCCGATTACGGCTATGTAGGTTCAGGAACAGATAAAGTAACCCTCTATCGCGGTAAAGAAGCGGTGAAGAAAAATATCAACTCATTAAATGCGTTGGATGAACTCATCAATATTATCCGGGAAGATGGGAATTGGATAGAGCCGGAGTAGTCGATAGTCCATAGTCGATAGCACTTTGGGCTAATCCGTAGTTTTTCAAATAATTTCGCAATCGGCATTTCGCTCTCCGCATTCAGTTTTACTCATTTCGAAATCGGCATTTCGCACTCCGTGTTCGGTTTCACTCATTTCGCAATTGGCACTCCGCACTTCGAATTCCTTGTCAGTCATTCCGCACTTCGCATTCAAAGTCATGACTTAAACCTCGTCCACCATTCCGTATTCAATGCACCGATCACATCCGTCGGTTTTCCGGGTTCAGGGGCGAAAAGTTTGATGTTACGTTCTTCTGCGTATTTTAACAATAGTTCGATAGGCTCGAACCACGCGTGGGTTGAAAGGTTGAAGGTGCCCCAATGAATAGGCATCATCAATTCCCCGCGCAGTGCAAGGTGTGCATTGGCAGCATGATCGGGCCCCATGTGGATATCGGCCCAGTTTTTACCGTAGGCGCCAACTTCAAGCATGGTAAGATCAAAGGGGCCGAAAGTATCACCGATCTCTTTAAATCCGGGCCACCAACCTGAGTCGGCGCCAAAAAAGATATTATGTTTTGGTCCCTTCAAAACAAATGATGCCCATAATGTTTCGTTACGGTTGACTATTCCTCTGCCCGAAAAATGCCTTGAAGGCAAGGAGGTTAACACGATATCATTGGCGATAAGCGCGCTATCTCCCCAATCCAATTCGGTAATAAAGTTGGCATTGAGTCCGCATTTTTCCAGGTAAGGTGTTATCCCGAGCGAGCAGAAAAATGGGATTTTTTTGTCGGCAAAGAATTGCATCGTCGGCCTATCCAGGTGATCGTAATGGTCATGAGAGATCAGAACAGCATCCAGTTCAGGCAATTGATCAAGCGGAAGAGGGGGTTTGAAAAAACGTTTCGGACCTATGAAAGAAAGAAAAGACGCCCGGTCGCCCCATACAGGGTCGGTTAAAATACGGCGCCCATCGATCTCGATCAGAAGGCTCGAATGCCCGATCCAGGTAATACGCAATCCATTGGCAGGTTCGTGCTGATAAATCGAAGAATCTGTAACAAATGGTCCTAGTGGCTTTTTAGGAACTGTTTCAGCCTTGTTGTTTAGGTATTCCCTAAGTATAGGAATGAAATTTTCGAAACCGGCCTCTTTGGTAGGGACCGGGTTTTGGTATTTACCATCCTTTTTTTGGGCACCACTTAAATCCATTTACAAGTATCGTTATTATTGTATTACGTCTAACTAAAGTTTTTAGATTGTGAACGGGGTGTTTTGTTTCAGTTTTTAAACATCGGCTTTGTATACCACCCTGCCCAAAGGATCAAAAGGGGTTGTAACACTACTAAACGTATCCAGGCTATCATGGGTGTAACAGTCAAATTTCCCAATTTTAAAGGGGCCTCGCCGATCATTGCAATATGTACCGGCAAAAAGGCCAGCAGCATTAATATAATACCAATCGCTGCATAGGGTCTTGTTTTTTTATACAATAAAGCACAACCGAAAAGCATCTCAAAACAACCGGCAAGAATATTAAGTGTATGCGGCCACGGTAGGTAGTGCGGGATGATCGCGATGTAACCGCTCGGCGATAGAAAATGGTTAAGTCCTGCCGCCAGGTAAAATAGTACAAGCAGGGCGAGACTTATTTTTTTGAAAATATTCACTTTTTGATTAATGTTTATTGGTTGTCACCTAAAATCAGGATAGTCCTGTTTCAGAATGAAATTAGGGTGTATTTGTTTTACCTGAAGCTAACTTCGGTTTCAACAATGTCTGTTCTTTTGACAACAATCGTGTCGGCGAATAGATCGCCTATTCTTTGAAATTTTGGTGTATTGCAAATACAGATCAATGCAGGTATGCCGTAAAAAGAGATATCGACAATATCTAAAATTCGCCTTTTAACTGCGTCTGTAAAGCCGATCTTTCCACCATCTGTTTTTACAACGACCAGTTTGCATATATCGTGCCCCGGGCTTGCCTGGTTAACGGCTTCAAGGACTACGAAATATAAGAACCAGATGATTGGAATCGGCAAAGCCAATATGCCGTCAACGCGGTAGGCACCCTCCGAACTTTCTGTTCCAAGACATACGCAATATATCCCTACGACTATAAAAAAAATTCCATAATCGATGATTGTGGCCAATATGCGTTGTTTTAAATAACGTTTGGGCTCTACTCTTCTAAGAATCATTAGGATAAGATCATGTTCCAAAGATAAAAATATTGATCTAAATCAGCCGTTTGTCAAAAAAGTGACGATAATCACTAATTAATCTGATTACGTACATCTGCCGATCCATCGCTAACGTATACTATTGTACTGTCGAAACTAAATGTTGGCATGCAATTTAGAAACCTTCTAAATTGCCCTGTTTGACAAAGTATTGACATAACAGGACAGTTATCCTGTTACTTTTGTTGGGTCAAATTCTGTACTAAATTGAAGTATCTAAAAGTTATTGCTTTTACGCACAAGCAGATCGAGTTGAAAGAACTTGGGAAATTGGTGATCTGCCAGGAAAACCTTACTGACAAACTTCGAAAAGTTAAGGCACTTTTTGACATTCCTGAGATTTTCTATCTGGCTACCTGTAACCGCGTTGAATTTGTAATGGCATCCAATGCCGTGATCGATGCTGATTTTGCCGAAAAATTTATCGGTGCATTGGATATGGGCATTTGCCAGGAACATGTAAAAGTGTTTTTAAGCGGTGCCAGTATTTATGAAGATACGGAAGCACTCACCCATTTATTGCGCACCTCCTGTTCGATGGAGAGTCTGGTGGTTGGTGAAAAAGAGATTTTGGCACAGATGCGCAAGGCTTACGAGCAATGCAAAGAGGCTGGCCTTACCGGCGATTATCTGCGAATGGTGATGAATACAGTAGTGAAAACAGCCAAAGAAGTTTATACCCATACCAATATCTCCAAAAACCCTATCTCAGTTGTCTCCCTCGCTTACCGCAAATTAAAAGAGTTAAATCAATGTTCTAATTCACGTGTACTCATTATCGGTGCTGGTGAAACAAACCGTAACATTTCTAAATATCTGCAAAAACATAAGTTCTCTAATTTTGCCGTGTTCAACCGTACACTGTCGAAAGCACAGGAACTGGCTGTTGACCTGGGTGGCGAAGCTTTTAACCTGGACGAATTAAAGAATTACCATAAAGGCTTCGATGTGATCATTACCTGTACATCTTCAGTTGATCCTATCATCACCAAAGAACTTTATGAAAGTTTATTGAATGGCGAGACCGGCAAGAAAACGATCGTAGATTTGGCAATACCTAATGATACCGCAGCAGAAGTAGCCAAAGGGTTTCCGGTAAACTTCATCGAAGTGCAATCCCTGAACGAAGTTGCCAAAAACAATATGCAGGAGCGCTACCACGAGCTGGTAAACGCTGAAAAAATCATCGATCAGAATATTGTTGAATTTATCCCCCAGCTTAAACAACGTCGCATCGAATTAGCTATGCGCGAAGTTCCTGAACGCATCAAAGAGATCCGCCAAACTGCCATCAATTCGGTATTTGCCGATGAAGTACAGAACTTGGACGCTGAATCGCGCGAGGTATTGGAGAAGGTGATGAACTATATGGAAAAGAAGTACATCAGCGTGCCAATGATCATGGCAAAAGAGATCATGATCAATACCTGGGCGGAGTAGGTAATCTTATACCCAATGCTTCAAACTGTCAACGTAAAAGACGCCATCAAACGAGGACAAAAGATGGTCAACGCTCCTATATTTTTTATTTTATTTGGCCCTGCATTTATAGCTTTTCTATTAAATACCAAAGAGTTGTTGCCGGTGTGGACCATTGGAGTTGCATTTGCAGGCGGCTTTGTGTTAGCCTGGCTTTATTGGAGTGTGATGATCACCAAATGGCGCATCTGGGCGTTTGAAAATGTAGATGACCCAATTACATTAAAGCATACAGCAATTGCAGAAAAATTGATTTGGCCAGATGGTAATATTTTTGAAAAAACAGAAATTAGAACTGCTAAAAATAAAATAAGGATTGAAGCGATTCAGCGAAAGCTTAAATTGCTTGAGGACGAATTAGCAGAGCATGATAATGACGAAAAGTCATAACAAAATACCTTAGGGCTTCTTCAAAGCTTTTATTTGGTAATCTATTTCTACACTAAAAAATCCGATTAAAATCCTGAAATTCGCAACCATATTATATTGCATTGAGAACACTGATCATAGGTACCCGGGGTAGTGAACTTGCTTTATGGCAGGCACATTTTGTTAAGGATAGTCTGGCTGCAAATGGCATAACGGCCGAACTGAAAATAATTAAGACCCAGGGCGACCGTATCCTGAACCTGAGCTTTGATAAGCTGGAAGGCAAAGGTTTTTTTACAAAAGAACTCGAGGAAGAATTGCTGGCCGGCACGATCGACCTGGCTGTACACTCGCATAAGGACCTGCCTACCGAGAATCCTCCCGGCCTCATCATCGCAGCAGTTTCCGAGCGCGAAGACCCGTCTGAATATTTATTGATACTCAAAGATTGTGTGGATGTTCGCCAAAAAATGTCCCTCAAATTTGGTGCTTTGGTAGGTACTTCTTCTAATCGCCGTAAAGCTCAATTGCTGGCTTATCGTCCCGACCTCGAGATCGCTGAATTACGTGGAAACGTGCCTACCCGTATCGGCAAACTTCGGGATGAAAAATATGATGCCATCATGATTGCCAAAGCCGGCGCAAACCGATTGGAGATCGACTTGAGCGAATTTCATGTTGAAGAATTAACCCCGGCCGAATTGGTCCCGGCGCCGGCACAGGGTGTACTGGCCATTCAGATACGCGAAAGCGATAAAGAATTATGCGATGCTTTGCAGGTATTACATCACCCGGATGTAGCCGAACAACTCTCGGTTGAGCGCAGTGTATTAAAGCTTTTTGGCGGTGGTTGTCATTTGCCTTTGGGCTGTTATTGCCGAAAGGAAAATGGACAATTTCAGGTATTTACATCTAAAGCAGATAAAGGTGAAGATTTTCCCGACCGGGCATTTATTACTTCAGCAACTACAGATGGCCTTGCCGAAAAGGTAGTTTCCTTGTTTGATGCTAATCGCCAATTGCCTGCCAGCGTATTTATTTCACGTGAGTTGAGTGACCAAAGCTATTTCAGGCGCGCGCTTGAAAAACATAACATTAAGGTTGAAGCCCGATCATTGATACGTACTGTACCTGTAATAACCAAACTATCGCAGCATGTGTTACAAGATGCCGACTGGATTTTCTTCAGTAGCAAAAATGGCGTCGAATACTTTTTCCAACTCGAACCCCAATTGCCTTCAAATATCAAATTTGGCGTTATGGGTGCGGGTTCGGAAGAGGCTTTGCGGCAAAAAGGTCATTTGAGCAGCTATATCGGTATCGGTATTGATACCGATGAGGTAGCTGCACAATTTGCATTATTAGCCAATGGCACAAAAGTAATATTCCCGGGAGCTGAAGGCTCGCTGAGGAGTATACAAAAAGGATTATCAGCAGACTCAACCATCATAGAACTTTCGGTTTATGAAACGGTACTGGACGAAAATGTTGAAGCAACAGAAGCCGGGATACTTGTCTTTACCAGCCCATCAAATGTCGATGCCTATTTTGCCGGAAACCTGCTCGATCCGGGGCAAATTGTTATCGCCATCGGCAAATCTACTGGTCGGAAATTAGACGAAATGGGTACCAATTATATATTGCCCTTTTCACCCGATGAGGTTGGACTTGCTGAGGCCGTATTTGGTTATAGCCAGTAGGATGTTGCGTAAAATAGCTTCGTTCCCGCTGGCTGATCAAATTTAGTGCACAGAGTATTTTACGATCAACCGGGGATGTCTCGATGCTACGTTATAATAACTCGAGCAAAATATCCTGCTTGTATATTCTACTTCATTCTGCAGAGATAACTTGAAACCATAATTCTGGTTGTTGTTCACCATGGCGGCTACAAGACTGGTTACGTTAATATCCAGGTTCAGGTAGGGCAATTGCGTTGTAGGCACTACGATCTGGTTAGTTGTTATACCTGATGGCTGGTTGAACCAGTTGACAGAAGCGGGATCCCACGCAGTAGCCACCTGTTGTACCACAAAGGAGTTATCGGCGCCATAATTAGCATGCACCAGGTCGCCATTTTTGGGAATCGTATCTGAAAACATTTGTAGATCGGCTGAAATAATAGTTGATCTTACCGGAATACTGCTTAGATCGAATTTTATCAGGTCGCGGACAGTTACAGGCACACTATTAATTGTCCAGGCTGACAATGGTTCTTCAATCGAAGATTTATTGGTAGCATCAGCATTTCCCAGCACGGTAAGTGCAATTTCATCAGGGTTATTAGTTGGCGACAAATTTAGTGTCAGCTCACTGGAACCTTTGACGCTAACGCCAACTGTGTCTGTCGCCGACGAGCCACTTTTATCGATCACCAGTAACTGGAAAATATAGTGACCAGTTATTAAGCCTTTGGCATAGGTGTTTTGTGAACTTTCATTATTGATAATTGCTTCGTTAGGCCCCGATATCTGACTCCACAAATAGCCGGTAATATGATCGCCCGGCCCTGCCTGTCCCGAAAGATTTACTGAATCGTGGGGCAGGCTTATTGAAGATGAGTCGACCCCCGCAATAGCTTTTACCATATATGCAGGCACAACCGGAGCTTTCTGACAACTGTAGGTCAAAATCAACGCTAACAATAATGTGGAGAGGGGCAGTAACCTGATTCTCATTTGGTTCGATAAATGAAGAGCTAAACGAATCTACGAAATTACTATCAAAAATTAAAAAAGCGTTATTCGGTATATTGCCTCATTTCTATAAAATCATCTTTAAGCCATAAAACGTCTTTTAGTGACGCAATTCAATATATAATTGCATTCGTTTCTATAAATTTGCGTTCCCCTTCATAATGGTGATCCACACCTAATGGGTAACAGAATAAGAAATGCTTCAACGACCAAGAAGAAACCGAAAAAGCGAAGTGATAAGGCAAATGGTGCAGGAAACGCACCTTAGTGCCGCTAACCTGATCTTCCCTTTATTTATCATCGATGGTAATAACCAAAAAAGTGAAGTTACATCGATGCCGGGTATTTACCGCAACTCTGTTGATAACCTGTTGCGCGAGATTGAAAGTTGTCTGAAACTGGGCTTGAAATCCTTTGATCTGTTCCCAAATCTGGAAGATGCTTTTAAAGACAAATACGCTACCGAAAGTTACCGAGATGGCAGTTTGTACCTGCGCGCGATCAGCGAGGTGAAAAAGCATTTTCCCGAAGCCGTTGTGATCACTGATGTAGCGATGGATCCTTACAGCAGCGATGGTCATGATGGTATTGTAGAAGATGGACATATCCTGAATGATGAAACTTTAGCAGTATTAGGTAAAATGGCACTGGCACATGCGCAGGCTGGTGCCGATATCATTGCACCCTCGGATATGATGGATGGTCGTGTAGGTTATATCAGGCAGGTACTGGATGAAAATGGCTTTACCGGTGTTTCGATCATGTCGTACACCGCAAAATATGCCAGCGCATTTTACGGTCCTTTCCGGGATGCCTTAAACTCGGCGCCAAAATTTGGAGATAAAAAAACCTACCAGATGAACCCGGCCAATCAACGTGAAGCTTTGATCGAAGCCGATCTGGATGAAGCTGAAGGAGCCGATTTCCTGATGGTGAAGCCTGCTTTGGCTTACCTGGATGTGATCAAATTATTAAAGGATAATACCGAATTGCCCATTGCTGCCTACAATGTGAGCGGCGAATATGCTATGGTAAAAGCGGCTATCCAAAAAGGCTGGCTGAATGAACAACGTGCAATTACCGAAATATTAACCAGCATACGCAGGGCAGGTGCTACGGCGATCTTAAGCTATCACGCGAAAGAAGTGCTGGAAAATGGGTGGGTGTGATTTAGTTCATGGATCATAGTTCATGGACAATGGTCTATCGACTAAAACACAAACCATGGTCTATGGACTATCGACTATGGTCTAAAATAATAAACAAACCATGGTCCATTGACTATGGTCTATCGTCTAAAAAAATGCTTGATTCAATTAAAAAAATGTTTTCTGTTGAGGGTGATGAACCGGTAAGTTCTACAGGCAAACCGGATATCAGCAGAGAGAAGTCGGCCGAGCTGTATGAAAAGTCAAAAACCTATTTCCCTGGTGGGGTAAACTCACCGGTGCGGGCATTCAAGTCGGTTTATGGTACGCCTTTGTTCATTGCTAAAGGTGATGGCTGCCAGATATGGGATGCAGATGGCAACCAGTTTATCGATTTTTGTTGTTCATGGGGGCCGCTGATCCTGGGACACAATCATCCTAAGGTTAAGGAGAAGGTAATTGAAGTCATGCAAAATGGCATGTCCTTCGGCGCGCCAACGGCTTTGGAAAATGAACTGGCTGAATTGCTTCTAAAAAATAATAAATACATCAAAAAGCTGCGCTTTGTAAGTTCTGGTACCGAAGCGGTCATGTCGGCGATCAGGTTGGCGCGTGGATTTACCGGCCGCGATAAAATATTGAAGTTTGAAGGTTGCTACCACGGACATTCAGATTCTTTGCTGGTTAAAGCGGGTTCTGGTTTGGTTACTTTCGGCGAAACGTCGTCGGCAGGTGTTCCTAAATCATTTGCGGCCGAAACAATTGTAATCGGCTTAGATGATAAAGAGGCATTACAAAAAGCATTTGAAGAGTTTAAAGATCAGATAGCAGCGGTGATCATCGAACCAGTACCTGCCAATAATGGCTTGCTGCTTCAGTCTAAAGAATATTTACAATACCTGCGCGAGATCTGCTCGCAAAATGGTACACTGCTCATATTTGACGAGGTGATCTCGGGTTTCAGGGTCGGATTTGAAGGGGCAGCGGGATACTATGATATACAGCCTGATATTATTACTTATGGCAAAATCATTGGCGGCGGTTTGCCGGTAGGATGTTACGGCGCTTCGGCCGAAATCATGGGTAGTGTATCACCAGAGGGTCCGGTATATCAGGCCGGAACTTTATCAGGAAATCCGGTAGCTATGGCTGCTGGTATCGCCCAATTGACAGAACTGTTACGCTCGGGTTTCTACCGCGATCTGAACGCAAAAACGGAAGAATTTGCCGAATCGATACAGCGCTATGCTTCGGCAAAAAGTTATAAATTTAAGGTATTCAGCATAGGCTCTATTTTCTGGTTTGCTTTCACCGATCAAGAAAGCATCAGCAATGCAGATCAGATCGATGCTTCAAGCATGGAGAAATTTAAAGTGATGCACCGCGAATTGTTGAACAGGGGCATTTACCTTGGCCCTTCGGGTTACGAGGTCGGATTCATTTCTTCGGCCCATACAAAAGTTGACCTGGAAAAAGCCAAACGCGCGATTTTTGAAAGTTTAGATATCGTGTTCAGGAAATAAGAGTTTTGGGGTACAATTGTTTAAAATAAAGTAGATAAAGCAAAAAAATCAAGATTAGGATCCTCCGGCAAACGGAAACTAAAAAAGCAAAAGCCAAATGAAAAGACCATTTGTCATTTTTTACGCCATTATCATTTATGCCACAACCGAGCTGATTTGGTGGGGCTACATGCTGGTGCGCCTTCAGCCTAAGCGTACAGCAATGATCGTAGGGGAAGGCACAATGTTTGCCATTATATTTATAGTTGGTGCTATCAGCCTGCATAAATCGATCAGGAAAGAACGTCGGTTGCAGAATCAGAAAAAGAATTTCCTGCTTTCGGTGACCCACGAATTGAAGTCGCCGCTTGCTTCTATCAAATTGCTGCTGCAAACTATCCAAAAACGCGACCTTACCAAAGAACAGATACAAGACTTTATTGGCAAATCATTATTGGATATCGAGCGTTTGGACGATATGGTTGAGAATATGTTGCTGGCATCCAAGATCGAAAACAAATCATATACTTTTCCGAAGGCGCAATTCAACCTGTCGGCATTGGTTGACAACGTGGTTAACCGGCTGCAACTGAATAAATGCGATCTGAATGAACAATTGATCAATGCCGAGATTGAACCTAAGATTGAGATCACAGGTGATAAATTCGCGTTAACTTCGGTTGTGACCAACCTCATTGAAAATGCCATCAAATATTCCGGCCCCTGCGAAGTGGTTGATGTAAAGCTTTATTCGAAAGATGGTAAAGTGTACTTTGAGGTGGCTGACCATGGAATTGGCATTGCAGAGACGGAAAAGAGCCGGATTTTTGATAAATTTTACCGGGTAGGCAGTGAGGATACGCGTAATACGAAAGGGACTGGTCTTGGGCTATATATAGTAAAAGAGGTGCTGGATAAGCACGAAGCCAGCATCAGGGTAAAAGACAACAACCCTTCGGGCAGCGTGTTTGAGGTGGTATTTGCCTGAGGCGGTTTGATAGGCCGTGCGTTCGATGTAAATCGTTAAAAGTTGCCTCAAAACCAAGGGAATTATAGATAAAGTAAAAAGATTCATATTTAAAACGTCTAACCTAATACGTTGAACGTCAAATACAAGACACACAATTAATCAAAAATAGCATGCCAAATAAAAAAAGAATATTGCTGGCAGAAGACGAAGAGCATTTGCTGGAAGCGATAAAACTAAACCTCGAACTGGAAGGATACAAAGTATCAACCGCCAACAACGGTAAAAAGGCGCTACAGAAATTTAAAGAAGAGCGTTTTAACCTGGTTATCCTTGACGTAATGATGCCCGAAGTTGACGGCTTTGTGGTGGCAGAGACGATCCGCCTCGAAAACTCCGAAGTACCTATCATGTTCCTTACTGCAAAAAACACCAATGAGGATAAAATTGCAGGGTTGAAAAAAGGTGCCGACGATTACCTTACCAAACCTTTTAACCTGGAAGAATTGATACTGCGTGTCAATAATCTGGTAAAACGTGGTTTAAAAGGCGAGGAACTGAAAGAATTCAACAGTTACAAGATTGGTGACAAAACTATTCATTTCAACTCATTTGAATTGGTGAATGGTGATGGATCGGTTACCGCATTGACCAAAAAAGAAACCATGTTGTTAAAACTGCTGATCGAACGCCGTAACGAAGCGGTATCGCGTGAGCAGATCCTTGAAACCGTATGGAACTATGATGTGTATCCTTCAACCCGTACCATCGATAACTTCATCCTAACCTTCCGTAAATATTTTGAACCAGATCCTAAAAACCCGGTTTATTTTCATTCTATTCGCGGTGTTGGCTATAAGTTTACAGATAATCACTAAGCATGTTTAGTAATAAGGCAAGGATTCTGGTTACTATTGTATTTGTAGCGCTTTTGATTTTTTTTATCTACAAACAGGTATTAGAGCTTGCTTTAGCTAGTGCTTTGCTGATTGTATTGATCATCGTTGATTATTTTAAACAAGGTACTCTGGTATTGGCGGCCAAGCACTTTTATGATAAGGATTATGCCGGTACAGAGGTCTTGCTTAAACAGATCAAAAAACCTGAATGGCTGTTAGACAAACGACGCGGAGTTTACGAATTCATGTTTGGTGCCATTTGTTTGCAGAAGCACGAATATGAGGCAGCTGCTGTCCATTATGAACAGGCAGCTAAATTTCCGCTTCGCTCAGTGAACGAACATGTTGCTGCATTGGTGCACGCTGCAAATGTGCATATCCGATTGGGGAATTATGATAAGGCGAAAGCCTGCCTGCAGGAGGCCGAGCAAAATGAAGATAAGATCACTGCAAAGATGAAAGTGGTGATCGGTAAATTAAAAGAGGAGTTAAAATAAAATAATAATAGCGATGCAGAGATGCTGCGTAGCTAGATGCTTATATGAGAGATTCATTACTGATCAAAGCCGCATTTTCGGAAAATATTGAACGTCCGCCTGTTTGGATGATGCGCCAGGCCGGGCGATTTATGAAGGAATATTGGGATATCAAAAACAAGTACTCCTTCCTGGAAATGTGCAAAACCCCGGAAATTGCGGCAGATGTAACCATGTTGCCGGTCGATTTGCTGGGTATTGATGGTGCTATCTTGTTTTCGGATATACTGGTAACAGGAGAAGCCATGGGCGGCGATCTAAGTTTTCACGCAGGCACCGGGCCAAAGTTTGCAAACCCCGTACGTACACAAACTGATGTGGACAATTTGGAAACTGACGTAATGCCCCGGCTGCAATATGTGGCCGATGCGATCAAAGTGATACAGCAACGGCTGGATAGTAAAATCCCGCTGATCGGGTTTGCCGGTGCTCCTTTCACGGTGATGAGTTATTTGGTTGAAGGTGGTTCGTCAAAAGATTTCAAGCTGACCAAATTACTTCTCCATAATCAACCTGAGCTGGCGCACCAATTACTGGCAAAGATTGCAACAGTAACGGCCGATTATTTGAACTTACAGATAGCTGCCGGCGTAAATGCTGTACAAATATTCGATAGTTGGGCACAAGCTCTCGCGTGGGATGATTACAAAGAATTCTCTCACAAATACATCGCCGAAATCATCAGCAAATTAAATCGGAAAGATATCCCTGTGATCTCTTTTTGTAAAGGTAGTTCGGTATTTGCGCCATTGATGGCTGAAGCAAAGCCGGATGTAATATCGATCGATTGGAACGTAGATCTATTAGACATCAAAAAGCGTTTACCAAAAGGTATAGCTGTGCAAGGCAACCTGGATCCGCATATTTTGTATGCGGATAAAAAGGTGATCAAAGAACGTATCTATCGTTTGTTCGACCGGATGAAGGGAGAGGATGGTTTTATATTTAACCTTGGTCATGGTATTATGCCTGATATCCCTTTCGACCATGTAAAATATGCGGTTGATATCATCAAAGAATACAGGTATTAATACATTCATATCGTGTACCAATATATTCTCGCTATACACATCATCTTTATTGTCTGCTGGTTTGCGGGCTTGTTTTATATTGTAAGGCTGTTCATTTATCATACCGAGGCTCAGGAAAAACCGGAACCGGATCGTTCAATACTCTCAATGCAATTCGAGATCATGGAGCACCGGTTATGGTATGTGATCACGGTGCCTTCTATGTTTCTGGTGGTGGCTGCCGGTTTAACCATGCTTTACCTGATGCCGGTTTGGTTGCAACAGTCATGGATGCATTTGAAACTGACTTTTGTATTGGGCTTGATTGTTTATCATTTCATCTGTCAGAAAAAGATCAAGCAAATGAAAAAGGGAGTTTTTAAATGGACCTCAACCCAATTGCGCATCTGGAATGAAGTATCTACCATATTTCTTTTCGCCATTGTTTTCCTTGCAGTACTTAAAAATAGCCTGAGCTGGATCTATGGCATCGTCGGGCTGTTGGCCTTTACCATGATCATCATGTCGGCGGTAAAGGTTTATAAGTATTACAGGATGAAGAAACGATTATGATTATATATTGCCCAGATAGAGGTCTTCGATTGGAAATATAAGATCATAATCATTCCAGTTCAAATTCCCGTTTACTAAACTAAACTGCGAGAATAAGTCCTTGTCAAGGTATCTGGAAATTGACGGATGAAGTGATTTTTTTAGAAACGGGCCAAAATCAATAGATCGCTCCTCTTCATTATTAAATTTCAAAATAATGACGTAATCGCCAGCATATATGGCTGAAGTGATCTCCAAACCTTCTTCTATAGGAGTGGCATTGAAATCTTGAACAATTCTCATTTTAATTTTTTTGTTATTCGTTCAAAAGAAACATTTTTATGATAGACAAAATAATCGATCCATTTTCTTATGATTTCGTCTCCATACACTTCAAGAAACTTTTCAAAATCTTTTAATTTATTACTCTCTAAAGATTTTTTTCCACTTACTAATTTAATCGTTATCTCAGAGATTTTCCCATCAATAATAAAAAATTCAGCCTTGTTCTCTTTTCCATCAAAAGTCGCATGAACATGAATGGGTTCGTGTTCATTGGAATAAAAGAATATCACAATTCCTAGGTATTCAAATATTTTAGGCATCCTTCATTTTTTTATCAAATATACTATTTCCTCTCCTCCACACTCAAAACCACACTTGCCCTGTCGTCATGAACTTCCGGGTTAATACCAACGGTCATTAAAAAGTCGCCGCTGTAGGTGCCTTCTTTGATGCCTGATTTTGTGCCGGGATACAGGTTGATCTCTTTTACGATATATTGTTTAGCCGGATCTAATCCTTTCAGTTTTACCGGCGCATGGCTGCCTGCATCAAAACGCTGGCTCACCAGGTAATTGAATACGATAGCGCGACTTTTCAGGCTATCAACATAAACGATAGCAGCCACATCATTATCCCAGGGGCTTTGCAGCCGGTATTGTTTACCATGCCATATCGCTTCCGAAAAATCTTTATAATTCTTAACGGCCTGCTGGCTAAACAACAAATCATCGGGGGATAATTTTCCTACGACGATATCGAAACCCAATTTACCCATCATAGCCACATCTACGCGGTATTTAAGGGGTTCTTTGCCCCAATTGGTAACATGGTTCGAGCTTGCAAGGGCAGGGTACAGGTAGGAATATTCCCACTGGATAAAAATCCTTTCCCGTGGCTCGGTATTGTCACTTGGCCAGTATTCGGTAAAATAGTGTAAAGCTGCGTAATCTACCCGGCCTCCTCCGCCTGAGCATAGCATCATCGGCACCTTAGGGTATTTTTGGCGCATGCGATCCATTACCTTGTATAGTCCTTTAACATAATCGACATAAAAATTCGATTGGTCCTTTTCATAGGCCGAATAGGCATTATAGATCACTGAATTACAATCCCATTTGATATAGGCCAGGTTCGGATTTTTGGTAAATAGCTCATCAATGACACCAAATACAAAATCTTGCACTTTAGGATTGCTTAGGTCTAATACCAATTGGTTACGCATCATGTAATCGCCGCGTTTAGGCTGTTTTACCACCCAATCGGGATGGTTTTCATAGAGTTCGCTTTTGGGATTCACCATTTCAGGTTCTACCCAAATACCAAATTTGACGCTGTTATTTTCTGCTTCTTTTACCAAAAAACCAACGCCATCGGGCAGTTTTGCCTTGTTCACTTGCCAGTCGCCCAGCCCGGCATGGTCGTCATTACGCGGATATTTATTAGCAAACCAGCCATCGTCCAGTAAAAACAGGTCGACACCCAATTTTTTGGTATCCTTTAATATTTCACTTAGCTTTTGTTCATCAAAGCTAAAAAAAGTCGACTCCCAGTTATTTAGTAACGTTAGTCTTGGCCCCTCGCCATCAACCAATTGGTATTTGCGCGCCCATTCCTGCAAATTTCTGCTCGCTTCACCTTTACCTTGATGGGATAAGGTATAAACCAATTTTGGGGTTTCAAAAATAGCTCCGGCCGCTAGTTTATAGTCCGAAGCATAATTGTTGATGCCAGCTATCAGTCGCAAATTATCATTAGGATCAACTTCCAGATCAATACGATAGTTTCCGCTCCATTCCAGATTGCCTATCAATACCTCGCCATCATCTTCGCTCGCTGGTTTATCTATCGAAACGATAAAGGAAGGTGGCTGCAGCAGGTCGGCACGCGAACCAAGCTTGCTATCCAGCGTTTTGATGCCATGGGTCAGTTTTTCTTCTTCCGGACGCATCTCTTTGGCCCATTCGCCATGGTATTGTTTAAGGTAGAAATTTTTAGCTTGCAGGTATAAATTGGCTGAGGCATATTTATTCAGCGTGATTTCTTTTTTCTCCAGGTTGCTGATCTCACTCCATTGTTCGATCACATCTTCTGCTGCATAAACCTTATAATGAAGGGTAACCTCAACCGCATAAACGGGATCTTTCAAATGGATATTAGTTTGCGACACATCATCGCTAAGTTTTGAAAACGATTGGTCAACATATTTTAGTTCCAGCGATTTATTACCGTCAGCATGTGTTACAGCTATAGCAGGTTCCAATACGTTCCGGGTTCCAGCGGTAGTATAGGCTGAACTGTATAGATTACCCTCATCCAGATTTTGCGTTGCGGGTATATGTTGGTATTCGTTTTTATCCGCCAGTTTTTTACCAAAATAAACCATGCTGAGGTAGCCGTCGCTGTTTACATGTAATACCAGCGCATTATTTTTTGTTTCGATGGGAATGGTTTGAGCATGCACTGCAAATGATGCAAATAACAGCAAAGCGGCAACCAGGCGAATTATTTTTTTCATGGGGCTTTTGGAAAGCGAATTGGGTCAAATAAAAGTACAAGGTATTAAATTGATTCAAAAACCGCGACCTTGGGCTAGCTAGAACTAAAATTATTTTCAAACCCGTGCAACCATTTGTTATGCTTTTTCATCTAACTTATAAATGATGTTTTTGGAGCACAAATACACAATAGAAGAGCTGGTAAAGCGATGCAAATCGGGTGAACGCAAGGCACAGGAGGCTTTGTACAAACAATTTGCATCCAAAATGCTGGGTGTATGTATGCGCTACGCAGTGGATAAAATGGAAGCCGAAGATATGTTACAAAATGGTTTTATCCGTGTGTTTCAAAAAATGAGCGACTACCGGGGCGATGGTTCATTTGAAGGCTGGGTTCGTCGCATTATGGTACACAGTTCTATCGAATATTACCGCAAGCATCATAAAACGATGCAATTGGTTGAAATAGAAGAGTCGGGTGATGAGCCTTCTGTGAAACCACTTGCTTTGGCCAACCTCGACGCCCGCGACCTGGTGACGCTCATTCAGCAACTATCGCCAGGGTATAAGATCGTATTTAATTTATATGCTATAGAAGGTTATTCACATAAGGAAATTGGAGAAATGGTAGGAATTACCGAAGGTGCGTCCAAATCGCAACTGTCGCGGGCAAGGACGATCCTAAAAGAACAAATTGCAAAAATGGAAGGGAAAAAATATGGCTATGCAGGATAAAGAATTCGACGAACTTTTCCGGTCGAAACTGGAAAACTTTGAGCCGGAACCAGCCGAACATCTCTGGCAGGGGATCGATGCCTCATTGCAGGCTAAACGTCGCCGGGCGTTTCTGGTTCCCGTACTGCGAATTGCAGCTATTTTATTAATAGTAGTGTCGGCAGGCTGGTTTTTTGCAGAACACCATCCGATACAAAATGGGGGTAAAAAACCTCAAAAGATTGCAGCTGGCTACCATAAAAGGGTACAACAGAGCCCTGCTGTACAACAGATAGCGCACATCCAAACGAAGCCAAAGTTGAAACTATTGGAAGATGATCAACAGGAATCAACCAAAGAAGGGAATCTTCCGCCGAAAATTGCGCTGGCTGGTATTACGCCTCAAACAAAATCTATTCAGCCTGAAATACCAGTCGCTGCTCAACAGGTAACCGATGTGACACTGGCAGATGTATCGCCACCAATTGAAATTAAACCTCATGTAGTGCCCGATAAGGATGTTCCTTTGCGTATCAATTCACCCGAAGAGCAGGTAGTTGCAAAGGCCGACATTAAAAAAATGGCATTGGCACAATTGCCTGCGGGTAACGATGAGCAGAATAAGTCCGTCGGCAAACACCGAAGCAAACATGGGCTGGGTGACCTGGTGAACCTGGTTGCCGATCGATTCAATAAAAGCAGGGCAGCCATCATTAGCAATGACGACGACGATGAATCGGTCATCGGAGAAGTAAGTAAAGGCATCAAAAAGATGAGGAAGGGACAGTGAGGGGGGATGAAGGATGAAGGATGAAGGATGAAGGATGAAGGATGAAGGATGAAGGATGAAGGATGAAGGATGAAGGATGAAGGATAAAGGATGAAGGTTAAAGGTGTCCAGATAGCTAACAGGATTATCGTGAAACCGCCAATGCCCAATGACAAATAAATTAAAAAATTATAATAACTAAAGAAATATGAAACGTTTACTATTAACAGTATTAATTTGCGGAGGAGTAGGGATGGCGTTTGGCCAGTCGAATAAAGTTGATTCGGTAAAGACCAGCACTGATAGTTTAAAAAAGCATCATAGCGATAACTATGATCACGATAGTTGGGATGAAGATGATGCTATCAACTGGCATAATCGTGCTCATGATCATAAATTTCCTCGCCCATTTATCGGTATCACTTTCTCGCGGTTCGATATCGGATTGGCCACACTGGTTGACAATGGTAGTTTTACGCTGTCGCAAAAGAATCAATTCCTCAATTACAACTCATGGAAAACCAGTAATGTTGGATTTGACGTTTTCCAGATGGGAGTTAAAGTTAACAAGAACTTTAAGGTCTACCTCTCTGGCGGCTTCGATTGGACATTGATACGATTGCGCGATGACATTACGATATTGCGCGACCAGCCCGTACTGAGTTATCGTCAGGACAGTATTCATTATAGCAAAAACCGATTTAGTTCAAGTTACCTGCGAATACCTTTATCGTTCGACTTCCACACCAACGACGATGGCCACGGCAACAGATTCCATTTTGTGATCGGACCGGAAGCAGGCCTATTGCTTGATGGTATGGTTAAACAGATCAGTCAGGAGTTTGGCAAACAGAAATTTCACGACAGCTATAATTTTGCCAAAGTACGGTATGGTGGCTTTGTAAGAATAGGGTATGCAGGATGGGGAGTATTTGGAAAATACTATGCTAATGACATCTTTGAGAATAGTCCCGCCCAGGCAGGTCTCCGCAACTTTTCTTTCGGACTGACTTTCGGATTTTAACAAAAAGCTTTGTTCCGGTTGTCCCGATAACAAATTGGGGCAACCATCCCGATAGCTATCGGGACAACCATCACCCTAGCTATCTGCACAACCAATACAACCAGCACAACTCCATTTAATACAACCTTAACAACCAAAGAACTATCTTTACCCTTGATGGAAAAGAAGTTCCTGCAAACAAAATCCCTAACGAAAGTATTCCCCGGCGGAGGGGGCGTGAAAGACGTTGATCTTGATATCAAACCCGGTGAAATTACAGCGATCATCGGTGCAAGTGGAAGTGGTAAAAGCACTTTGTTAAGTCTCATCTATGGCCTCCTTTCTCCTGATAGTGGGGATGTTCGTTTCAAAGGAAAACGGGTTTGGGGGCCGGAAGAAAAGCTGATCCCTGGCCATGATGCGATGAAAATGGTAATTCAATCTGAGGACGACCTCAACGCATTTGCTAAGGTGCGGGATAACGTTTCGATACTGTTGCCTAATACCAATCTAAAGGCTAAACAACAGAAGACAGAACAGGTATTAGTACAACTTCGCATGATGGCGCTCGCAAATCAACGGGTTGCCGACCTTAGTGGTGGAGAAAGGCAAAGGGTAGCTATAGCCCGTGCGCTCGTGACTTCACCTGAAGTACTGCTGCTCGATGAGCCGTTTAACCAGGTCGATACCTCTTTCCGTGATGGTTTACAGGAAGATATCAGGCAAATTGTGAAAGAAACCGGGCTTACTGTAGTTATGGTATCCCATGACCCGGCCGAAGTGCTTAGTATGGCCGATAACCTGATCGTTATGCAAAACGGAAAGCTGTTGGAGTATGGTGAGCCACGAAGTCTATATAACGAACCTCAGCATCTTTATACCGCAAAATTGCTCGCAAAATGCAATATACTTAACCCTGAGGAAGCATTTTTATGCGGTATCAAAACTAAACTATACCATGTGATGATCTACCCGGAATGGATCGATTTTAAAAATGCCCCGATGGGTACCCGGCGATCTCGCAAATGGATAGTAAGCCAGGTGCTGTTTAAAGGTTTTTATGAAGAACTGCTGATCGAAAACAATGGCCTTACGCTACGTGTACTCAACTTGCAGAAAGGAAAATATGCTATTGGGGCTAAAGTTGTGATCAAAGTTTTGAAGTGGGTAGAGTATTGAGTCGGACTCGAATTAAGGATTTTAATGATAGACAGGATAACTTATCGGTGACAGTGTCCGAAAAGGATAAAAGCTTCGGTTATTCCCAAAACAAATTGCTCCAAGCTAACTGCTCGGCGCTAGTCGCCAACCCGATCTAAAAAAACCGCACAAAATACCCAGCCACCGATTGCCATAGCGCGCTATACGGTAAAAAATACCAACTATAATGCGATACCGCCAGAATGACCAGCGCGATGATATAAGCGCGTGCGTTGTTACCTTTGATCAGATCATAGGCGATGAGTGCGACGAGTATCATGTCAGGAATAAAAAATCCGTAAAACAAGGCATGTGCTTTGCTTAGGCCAATAACATAGGAAAGAAGCCTGCGCATTCCTGCTCCCGAGATCGCCAATGAAGTAGCTATCATGTATCGCATATGGTACGGCGTACGGTTTTTATTGATGATAGCCAATAAGTAAAGGATGGCAAAATCGAAGATCTGATAAACCTGGAAATAAGTTGTTGCGAGGGTGTCAGCCAGAGGCTTATGTGCAGCAACATTGTTTAAATAGGCTTCGCGCGCAATGAAGTGGATAGAAATTATAATGCAGGGCACCAGAAAATAGGTGAATTTTCCGATAATGCGGTGTGCCTCATATTTGCCATAACTGATCAAAATCGGCTGGATTATAAGCAGCAGGAACCAAAGCGTGAACATTAAACCATGGATATGCTGAATAGCAGTCACCTTATCAAAGGAAGGAAACAAACCAAAATAGGTTTTAAAGAAACCCAAAACCACAAAGCCGAGTATGACAACAAAAAATAAACTGACATTTTTATATCCCGGTTCGGTTTGGGACAGTTTTTGATCCTGATTTGACATATGGAAAGATAAATAATAAATTTTAAAAATAATAGCAACATTGATCAGAGTGAACCGCCTGCTACTAAAACAGGCTCGCTCTTTAACTCCTGTACATAAGAACTACCTGCAATGCATGCCAACATACGCGAAAAGGCCATTTTTGCGAGCTTAAAGCCACTGGTTTCGATATAAGTAATGCGCGGAAAATAATAGGTAGATATGATACCTTCACTAATTGCCAAAACCCCGATGTCTTTTGGCAACTGCAAGCCCAGTGTTTGAACAGCTTTCATTACACCGATCAGGATCTCATCGCTCATACAAAAAACTACATCAAATTGATGCGCGCTGCCCAGGTGATCCATAACAGATTCATAAGACTCGGCAGTCGATCCGGCATGGATGCAGCGAACGTGGGCATCGGATCCATATTTGCTAAAGGTCTCATTAAATGCCTGCAGCCTTTTCTGGGTGATTGAAAGCTGGCTCTTTCCAAAAATTGCAAGGATATTTTTCTTTTTTTGAACGATGAGTGTTTCTGCAGCCAAAACCGCAGCTGCGGCATCATCTACACACACTTTGTTACAAGCCTCATAAGAAGGAACAATATCAAAAAAGATAACAGGGATGTGCTGGTCTAATAAACGCAAAAATGGATTGATATCGTTGGTTTTGGAGGTGATGGAAACGAAAATTCCTGCCAGGCGGTTCTGCTTGCATCGCCTCAGGTTTTCCAATTCAATAACCGGGTCGTCGCCGGATTGCAAAATAATTAGCGAATAACCATTATGTCGCGCCTCTTCCTCGAGCGAACTGATGAACGACTGGTAAAAATCATTCGCAATACCCGGAATGATGACGCCAAACTCACGGCTTAGGTTAGTACGAAGGTTGATCGCATAGGTGTTTGGCTCGTAATCAACCATTGCGGCCAATTGCTTTACGCGTTGCCGGGTTTCTATTGCGACATCGGCATGGTCCTTAAGTGCTCGGGATACCGTAGAAATGCTCAAATTAAGCAATTCTGCCAGTTTTTTTAGCGTAACATCAGGCATGAAGTTTATAATTGGTGCTTTAAAAATAATGCTTTTTAGGTCAAAAGCAAAAAGTGTCAAAAATACACACTTGAAATACGCTGATTTTGAGAGGTGATAGGAGATCGAATAGCGGAATTGATTGAAAAAAAGACAGATAGGGAGCCGCGACAAGGTAGATGTCTCGTCTATTTTTCCACAACAAACATATTCGCAATCGTTTGCGAAAACCTTTGCAAGGCATTTAGCTTTATTTCGATCCAAAGATATCCTTCAAGCTATTAATTTAGTAACTGCAAACTAATTATTACCCTAATTAATAATTTGATTACTTAAAGTTTATCCACCGGGCGCCCTGATTTTTTTCAGGGCGCCTGAGGATAAAAAATAAAAATCTGAACCTGAGAGGGTGTATTATCGCTTTATCTGCTAGATAGTTAGCATAGATTCTTATGTATTGATGAAACCATTTATCATAATTTCGACATTGTTATTAACTGGCGTTTCGGCATCCGCAGCTGGAGTTGGTCATACACCGGCAGATATTGAAGGGTATCTTTCGGCATTAATAATAACAAGCCTTGCGCTGATAGCGATGGTTGTTCTTTTATTAGAGCAGCGTAGAAAATTAGCGTATGTAAAAAAAGAACTTGTCGTACGCGAACAGAAATTAGAACAGATCGCTGAAAGACTCAATGACAATGCGCATATCCGCGAGGAGTATATCGCTTACTTTGTTAATACGATTTCCGGCTATATCCAGAAGATCGAAAAGTTGAA
>Ga0164296_1001383_pt1 | contig 25787 bp, 25 predicted proteins | sample GEODES057metaG_FD_113533 | JGI IMG/M metagenome (GOLD analysis project Ga0164296, IMG submission 113533) | Dystrophic lake water microbial communities from Trout Bog Lake, Wisconsin, USA - GEODES057 metaG | ecosystem: Environmental > Aquatic > Freshwater > Lake | place: USA: Trout Bog Lake...
AAGTATCGCAGAAGCTTTTTTAGCCATTCCGGCATCATACCAGGCATCATTCCGAAATACGTAGATGACCGTAGCCAAAAAAACAATACCTACTCCCAACCAGCGATGCCACTGCAATTCGGTACCGCTATATCCCGGCTCGCGCGATAAAAATAAGCCCATGATAGCGGTAATTGCAGCAAGTAATGCCCCGCTTAACCATAGTAGCAAAGCCATATCCTGGTATGTTTTCTCCGCCTGAAAAGCCGGCCTGTAACGGAAAATATCCATCAGCATGGCCAGCAACAACAGTACGATTGGAAAATGCAGTAATAGCGGATGCAAGCGCCCTACAGGTTGCAGCCAGTTAGGGATGGCAAGATGGTCGCCGGCCAGGACCAGCACTATAATAAAAATATTGAGCGCAAATAGGGTATTATCTGCAAAAGCTTTATAGCTGCTTTTGATCATTTAAACACGTGTAAATTTATAGGGATATACTTTACCCGAGGCCCACTGCGCAACGTATAGATTCTCGTCGTTGTCTACCAAAACGTCATGAGGGTTCAGGAAAATTTTCTCAGCTTGAGCCATGGCCTGTAAAATCCCATCCTTGTAAACCGGCTCGGTTCCACCTATGTTGGATACTACTTTATTGTTCTTATCTAAAATTGTTGTAAAACCTGAATTTGCACTATCAAGGTTAGGAGATCGTAATACCGCGGCATATAAATGATCGCCTTTGATCACCGGCCGGCAAACACAGGCACCCGGCAGTTTGATCACTTCCAGCAATTTGCCATCCATACTAAATCGTTTAAAGCAGTTACGTGTACGGTCAGTTACCAAAAGGGTAGGCACCGGGTTTCGCCTGTCTATAACAATACCATGGCAATTGTCCAGGTGTTCGTCGCCATCACCACGTCCTCCAAAAAAATTAAGCAGTTTACCATTTTTATCGTAATGGGTAATATACTGCGCGCCATAACCATCGGCTATAAAAATATCGCCATTGATATCTATCGCCGTTTCAGTAGGCACAAATTCATCTGCTTTTTTATAAACCCCTGAGTCAAGAGGCACATCAAGTGTCATTAATAGTTTACCGTCGATCGTAGTTTTATACACCTGATGTTTGACCGTATCAGTTATAAATAACACCTCGGTCCCATTCTCATCAAACAGCGTAAAACCATGTGCACCCGGAAAATCGTGACCCCAGGTATCCAGCAGCTTACCAGATTTATTATAAACAAGCACATTGTTCTTTGTCTCGTTGGTCAGCAAGAGTATCCGTCCTTTTTTATCCTGCACCATTTCGTGACAGTCGTTTACCGGATTACGCATCGGGTCGGCTTTGCTCCATTTGTTGTTCATGCGATAACGCATGTTGCCATGGCCGTAAATTGGCCCCTTATCTTTTGCAAACAGATCTTTTGCAATGAAAAAGCTTGCTGAAACCAGCGCACTTTGCTTAATAAAACTCCGTCGTTCCATATTTATTTTTTAGGAAATGATACCCTTTATAACATTACCGGCTACATCTGTAAGCCGATAACGGCGTCCGAGGCTTTTAAAGGTTAATTTGGTATGGTCGATACCCAATTGGTTCAATACCGTAGCATGAAAATCATGCACATGCACTGGGTCGCGAACAATGTTATAACCAAAGTCGTCGGTTTCACCATATACCATACCCGGTGTGATACCACCGCCAGCCATCCAGATAGAAAAACAGCGAGGATGGTGATCGCGACCGTAGTTGGCTTTCTCCAGTTTACCCTGGCTATAATTTGTGCGGCCAAACTCACCACCCCAAATCACCAGGGTCTCGTCCAATAAACCGCGTTGTTTCAAATCGGTTACCAATGCCGCCGATGCCTGATCGACATCCTTTGCCTGGCCTGCCATTTCCATAGGCAGATTGCTGTGCTGGTCCCAACCCTGGTGATACAACTGCACAAACCTTACTCCATTTTCCGAAAGTTTACGGGCAAGCAAACAGTTGGCTGCATAGGTTCCGGGCACCAGACAATCCGGTCCGTATAGTTTCACAATATCATCAGGCTCTTTAGATACGTCCATAATATCAGGGACCGCCGTTTGCATTCGGTAGGCCATCTCATATTGCTGAACTTTGGTGGCTATTTCGGGATCATGGAACTCTTTAGCCGAAAGGTCATTGAGCTCCGCCAATTTATCAAGCATTTTACGACGTTCCTGCCGGTTTAAACCCTCAGGATCGTTCAGATAAAGCACCGGATTTTCGCTACTGCTGAAAAGTACACCCTGGTGAATTGAATCCAAAAAGCCATTGCTCCACAATTTTGAATAAACACCTTGACCGTTACCCTTTCCTTTTGACAAAAGAACAGTAAAGGCAGGTAAATTTTTATTCTCACTACCCAGGCCATAGCTCACCCAGGAGCCCATACTTGGGCGGTTACCCTGCTGCGCTCCGGTTTGAAAGAAAGTAAGTGCCGGGTCGTGGTTAATGGCTTCTGTGTAGATCGTTTTAACAATACAAATATCATCTGCAATACTACCGATATGCGGGAAAAGGTCACTCACCCAGGCACCCGAACGGCCATATTGTTTAAAATCATAATAGGAACCAGCCAGGGGGAACGATTTCTGTTGAGAGGTCATGCCCGTCAATATCTGGCTACCGCGAACCGAAGCAGGTAGTTCCTGACCCATCATTTCGCGCAGCTTGGGCTTATAATCAAAAGATTCAAGCTGTGATGGGGCGCCGTCCTGGAACAAGTAAATCACCCGTTTAGCCTTGGGGGCAAAATTGGGTATACCCGGAATAAAATCGGCACCGCTATCCCCTGCAAGACCAGAAAACAAGTCGGGAATTAACAATGATCCTAAGGCAGCGCTCCCTATACCAAGGCTGAGCCTGGATAGAAATTTGCGCCTGTTTATGCTTAGACCGTGTTCTAAAAATTCCTTTTCCATGCTATCAGGTTTTGGTAATAGCTTCTTCTAAATTATAAATCGTATCGATCACTTTCATTATAGCAGCCAGCGTTATTTTATCAATGCCTTTTGCCTGACGCGATTCCCCAACATTTAAAAACTTCTGTGCTTCACCGTAACTTATTGAATGCAGCTGCTCAGTGTAGTATCCTGTTAAGATAGACATTTCCCTTGCGGTTGGTTTGCGGCAAATTATCCGCCTGAATGCCTCAAATATTTTTTGCTGCGGTGAATTATTTTCCTGCATTACCCTGGTCGCCAGTATACGTGCCGACTCCAGCACAGTAGGGTCGTTCAGCATTTCCAGCGCTTGTAAAGGCGTATTGGTCCGAAGCCGCTGTACTTCACACTGGTCGCGGTTACTGGCATCAAATATGGCCATTTCTACCGGTGGCGAGGTACGTTTGATCAGGGTATACATTCCACGTCGGTACAAATTAGGTCCATGCACCTGGCGGTAACTGGCCAATTGCCCGCGTCCCGAAGTAGTGCTTTCCCATAGCCCGGGTGGCTGGTATGGGTTTACACTGGGGCCACCAATATTTTTGTTCAGCAAACCACTGCTGCAAAGTGCCATATCCCTTATAAATTCAGCAGGAAGACGGTTTCGCGGCCCCCTTGCTAGCAACATATTGTCCGGGTCATTCTTCAATTTTTCCGGATCAACCACTGCTGATTGCCTGTAAGTTGCAGACATCACGATCTGCTTGACCAGTCGTTTCACATTCCAACCATGTGTCCTGAAATCTACAGCCAGCCAATCCAGCAGTTCGGGGTTCGCGGGTAACTCGCCCTGCATGCCAAAATCGCCCAGGGTTTTAACGATACCTCTGCCAAAAAATTCCTCCCAAAGCTGGTTCACATAAACACGGGCAGTAAGCGGGTTTTGGCCATCAAAAAGCCAGTTGGCCAGACCTAATCTGTTTTTAGGATATTTTGAATTAAAAGGCAATATTGCATTGGGCGTGGAAGGGAATACTTCTGCACCATGGGAGTCATAATTACCTCTTTTTAGAATATAGGTCTTACGGTATACCTCGGTATCCCCCATAACCGATACAATGAGTTTACCGGTATCCTGTTTATTCACAAATTTCAGCAGGCCTTTAACATCATCATTACTGATCTGCATCATAGGCCGCTTGGCATAAGTTTCGGGGCCACCAACAGTTGATTGAATGCCGGGCTCCTTTACACTATTAAAAAAGGAGAATATCTGGTAATAGTCTTTCTGGCTCAGCGGGTCGTACTTGTGGTCGTGGCAGTGTGCGCATTCCAGGGTCATGCCTAACAATGCTTTGCCAAAGGTGTTGGTACGGTCGGTCACATAAGCAACCCGGTATTCCTCATCAATAACTCCGCCTTCTTCGGTAATTTTATGATTACGGTTAAAACCGGTAGCCAACAGTTGCTCGGCGGTATGCCCGGGTATCTGATCACCGGCCAACTGCCAGGTGATGAAGTCCTTATAAGGCAAATTTTCGTTATAAGCATGTATTACCCAATCGCGCCATGGCCATTGTGTGCGGTAATTATCATCCTGATAGCCATGTGAATCAGCATATCGTGCTATATCAAGCCAATGCAGGGCCATTTTTTCACCATACTGGGGGCGGGCCATCAACTCGTCAACTATTTTCTCGTAAGCATTTGCACTTTGATCAGCCAGAAATTTATCCATCAGCGCAATATCCGGGGGTAGTCCGTTCAGGTCGAAACTAAGTCGCTTCAATAATCGTTCCTTATCGGCTTCCGGATTGGGTTTAAACCCTTTCTGTTCCTGTTTGTGCAGTACAAAATAGTCGATCTCGTTCTTAGGCCAGGCCTTATCCTCAACTTCGGGTACAGCAGGAGATTTAGGCGGAACAAAAGCCCAGTGCTTTTCATATTGACCACCCTGCTTTATCCACTTTTTAATAAGCGCAACCTCATAGGCACTTAAACGCTTCAAATGCGAGGTTGGCGTAGGCATCACCTGATCCGAATCAGCCGAGGTGATACGGCGATACAACTCGGAGGCACCGGGATCACCCGGCACAATAGCATGTGCCGAAGGATCGTCCTTTAAAGCAGCATAAGCACCCTCGGGCAGGTCGAGCCGCAGGTCGGCTTTACGTTTATTGGCATCCGGACCATGGCATTTGAAACACTTATCTGAAAGAATGGGCCTGATGTTAAAATTATAACTTACTACATCGGGGATATCTTCAGATGCAACAGATTTCGGGGCAGAACCATGGCAGGATACCAGCGCGGCCGTTGAGCCGGCAATAAAAAATAACGTATAAAATTTCTTTAAACGCATTCCAATAATCAGTTAACCCGGTTTTATAATTGAGAAAAACTAATGTATGAAATTGTTAGTGTATAATAAAATTGTTGAAACTAATATGTAAAATGTTTTGTCTGGTAAGTGTTATTCAGAAAATTATGGGTGCCGCAAAATCATCATAACGTTGCCAATCTTTTATTGCTCCCAATAATTTGTGACCTGAAATATCAATTAAAAAGTTCTCTTTTTGCTAACTTTTGCTTACCCTTGTTATCCGTCTCTGTCTTCACCTTATCAAAAAGCAAACCTTAGTGGATTTTTCGCTTGTACATCCTACAAGCAAAGCTCCCCAGGAAGATTGGTTAGTTAAAATCAAATTCTCAGATTGGCAACAACCAGGCAATATAAAACAGACCTTCAATTCGGCAGATCTGTTAGGCAAAAGAAGCGATGGAGTAGTTTCTGACATTGCAGGAAACAATTACCGTTTGATCTGCAAATATGCATTTGGAGAAAAACAGGTGCATCTATTTGTTTGCTGGATTGGGACGCACGCCAAATACGATAAGATTTGTAAGCGAGGAGAGCAATACACAATTAATGTTTATTAAATATGGAAACTGTAGCATTGAAATATACTATCATTAAAAACCGAGAACAATACGATCAGTATTGTGAAGAGTTGGAATACATGGTAACTCAAGCAAATTCAGGAAATGTACAGGACGAAATAGATCTATTGACTTTATTGATTGCAAAATATGATGACGAAAACAATAGTTTCAACGAAACGGACCCGATCCTGCTACTTCGTTCATTTATGGCTGACCATGGTTTAAAACAAAAAGATATTACGGCTATTTTAGGTATCAGCAAGGGTTATACTTCTGATATTTTAAACTACAAAAAAGGTTTATCTAAAGATGTAATCAGAAAACTTGCCGAATACTTTAAGGTAAAACAGGAGGCATTTAACCGAACTTATCAGTTGGGCTTAAAAAGACTGAAGGTATAACAAGCTTTCACACTCCAAAAATAGCCCTTGAATTTTCAGTGGTTACCTCGGCCACCTTCTCTACCGGCAAATGGTGCAGATCAGCAACCTTTTCGGCAATGTAAGTTAAGTACGCACTTTCGTTAGGCTTTCCGCGGAAAGGAACCGGCGTAAGGTAGGGCGAATCTGTTTCGAGCACGATATGTTTCAGGTCGATTTGCTCCACAACTTTATCCAGTCCCGAATTTTTATAGGTAACTACACCACCTATACCAAGGTAAAAACCAATATCTATAAGTTTCTGTGCTTGCTCTATGGTTCCGGTAAAGCAATGGAGGATACCCCGCAACCTATCGTCTTGCTCTTCAAGAAGTAACTTGTAAACTTCATCAAAGGAGTTGCGGCAATGGATCACGATAGGCAATAGGTATTGTTTCGCCCAGGCGATCTGAATTTTAAACGCTTCAACCTGAATATCCAGTGTGGTTTTGTCCCAATAAAGATCTATCCCAATCTCACCTATCGCATAAATTTTATTTTCAGGTATTGCTGCTTTGATCAGTGCTAACTCTTCCTGCCAGTTTTCTTTTACATCACAGGGATGCAGGCCCAACATAGGAAAACAGTTTTCGGGATAGTTTGCTGCCAGGTCAAATACCATCGCCATCGACTTTGAATCAACATTGGGCAAAAACAGGCGGCTGACGCCATTGTCAAAACAACGTTGCATCTGCACGGCACGTAATTTCAGGTCGGCCTGGTAATATTGATGGGTATGTGTATCGGTTAAAACCATTGGGCAAAAATAAAAAGCCCCGGCATTTGCAGGGGCTTAAAATCAGCTTTTCTTCTTTGTAGCTATCGGTCTTTTTGCGACCGGCTTTTTTGCTGTATGCTTAAGCGGTTGCGCAGGATGTTTGATCGGATGAACGGCTTTCATCTCAACATCAAACACCAGGGTTGAATAAGGTGGTATTGCCCCCTGACCCTGATCTGCGTAACCCAGGCTGGACGGAATGATGAACGTTGCCTTTGCGCCGGAGCCTAATAAAAGTAAACCTTCGTCCCAACCTTGTATAACTTTACCCTGGCCAACTACAAACTTGATCGGCTCATAAGGACGTCCTTCCTGAAAAGTTCCGGATTTTTGGGCCTCCGCTTTAATACTGGTATCAAAAACCTGTCCATCGAGCAATTTTCCAACATAGTCAACCAATACAGTATCGCCTGCAAGTGGTTTATATTTGATGGATGGCTTGGTGATGATGTATTTTAAACCCGAAGCTGTGGTTTTTAAAACCAATTTATGATCGGTAATGTATTTTGTACGCGCTGCGGTTTCTGCACTTTTTAAACTATCTACCAATTTATTGCGTTCAGCAATGGCTTCGTCAAGTGATTGTACCCGCTGTATTTTGATATAACATACCAGATAACTTCCTTTCGGAAAAAACGGCGGGCGATCATTTTCGTGTCCCTTAAAAATTGAATCTGTTGACACCTTAGCGCAAGCACTATCCTGTGCAGCCAGCAAAGGAAACACGTCCATCAGATCGGCCTGATTTTGTGGCGCATGCACCTGCAGCTTTACCGGCTGACCTGATGCATAGGTGCTTCCAAGAAGTGAATCTTTATCAGTTTTTTGTACGATGTCAAAAGTGACCACATCGTTCACCTTGATCTTTGTACCCGGCTTGTTGGTCAGATTTTTAACTAATACGCCCTCACCGGTCCGTGTAAAACCTTCCTGAGCACGTAACTGGCCAATTGCTGCGATCAATATCGCTGCAGTGTAAATAAGTTTTTTCATCTTAAAACAAAAAGCCCCCCGGTAATCCCGGAGGGGTTATTGATCAATTATTTTCCAGTTGGTTTAAGCTGCACAGTTGGCTGCGGCGCTTCGACCGGTTTTGGTGCATTTGGATTTTGGTGGATGATATTGACAACCGTGATATCAAATACCAAACTTGTATAAGGCGGAACACCACCAGGGTTGCCCTGCTCGCCATAAGCTAATTTTGATGGGATAACAAAGGTTGCTTTTTCGCCTTTGCTAACCAATTGTAATCCTTCATCCCATCCCGGAATCATTTTCTTAACCCCAACCGGTACACGGATCGGCTTGTAAGGTAAACCCGGATTGAAATTGTTATTCTTTTGAGCAACTTCTTTGATATTGGTTTCGAGTACTTTTCCATTGAAGAATTTAACGGTGTAATAAACTTCAGCGGTATCGCCTACGGCTGGCTTTTCGCCGTTTCCGGGTTGGGTCACAACATAAAACAAGCCACTTGGGGTAGTAGTACCCACCAGTTTGTTGTCTGCAATATATTTTTTAAACTTCGCTTCCTCGTTATTTTTTAATACCAGGTTTTGTGCGTTCAGATAGGTTTTGATCTGGTTATTCCAAACCGAATCCGGCAATTTGCCTTTGGCAATTACTTTTTCAACCTTTAATTCATAAACAATGTACTTACCCTTAAAAGGAGGTCTGCGTGAACCTGGCTTTTTGGTCAGCGAATCAATGTTGGTTTTTACCGTTACACTATCTCCTTCGGTAAGAAAAGGGAAAACACTAAAAATTTCGCCTGGCTGTGATTTGCGCATCACCAGGTTAGCCGGAGTGCTGGTTTGATAAGTGCTCATTAAAACTGAGTCGCCTTCGGTTTTAGCAATAACGTTAACACTTAAAAAGTCACCGTCTTTTATTTTCGGACCGCTTTTATCGGTATGAATATTATATAAAAGCCCGGCCGGTGCCTGTTTGAAGCCACCATTGCAGCCAGCTAATCCAATGGCTGCAACTGCTATAAACATTAAATTTTTCTTCATCATTTATTGTATTAAAAGTTTTTTATATGCTGGTAAAATTGATTTGAATTGAGCTACAACCTCTTCAAGGCTGGCCGACGATTCGCCTCCGGCTGCATTCCGATGGCCTCCGCCGTTAAAATACTTTTTACAGATCTCGTTGGCCGGAAATTCACCCTTTGAACGTAAGGATAGTTTTACTTTATCTTTCCGCTCAACGATGAAAGCTGTTAGCTTTATACCCTCTATTCCCAGTCCGTAATTGACAATACCTTCGGTGTCGCCGGTCTCCACGTTATAATGTTCCAGTTCTTCGTTATTGACTACGATTAGTGAGGTGTTAAATTCGCGCAGCACTTCCAGTTTACTACTGATACAATAACCTGTAAAACGCAGCCTGTCTTCAGACATCGTGCTATAAACCAGGTCGTGGATTGCCCAGTTAACAGCGCCGCTATCGATCAGTTCAGCTACAATACGATGAACCGCAGCTGTGGTATTCGGAAGTTTAAATGAAGCCGAATCAGTCATGATACCTGTATAAAGACAGGTAGCAACATCTTTATTGATCAGTTCTTTATGATGTAACTGGTTAACGATAAAATCATACACTAATTGTGCAGTAGCACAAGCGTTAATGTCCCAATGCCGGTAATCGTCAAAATCCTCAGGCTCCAGGTGATGGTCTATCATCACTTTTTGAGCGGTACTTGCGCGTACGATCTCACCAAATTGGTTGATGCGGCTCAGCGTGTTAAAATCAAGGCAAAATATCAACTCAGCGGCAGCTACCAATTCCACACTTTTTTCAACATTGTCGGTATAGATCAGCACATCGCCATTACCTGGCATCCACGACAAAAAATCGGGGTAATCGGTTGGAGTAATTACGGTAACGTGATGCCCCTGCTGGATAAGATAATTATATAATCCCAAGGATGATCCCATCGCATCACCATCAGGTTTGTGATGCGTAGTGATCACAATATGACGGGGTTGTTCCAAAAAACTCCTTAACCTGGACAGTTGCAACATTTATTTTCAAATAGCGTGCAAAGCTAAGGAAATAAATTAAATACAGCCTATCTTATTAACGTATAAAACGCTACTTTTGCGGCAATTTAAAACACGAGATGGAAACCAACAAAACATTTACAATGATCAAGCCTGATGCTGTAGGAAACGGCTATACCGGCGCAATTTTAGATCATATCATAAAAGGCGGCTTTAAAATTACCGCTATGAAATACATTTGGCTAAGCACCGAAAAAGCAGGCCAGTTTTACGCTGTACATAAGGCACGTCCGTTCTATAACGACCTGGTTGCATTTATGACTTCGGGACCGATTGTAGCAGCTATTCTTGAAAAAGACAACGCTGTTGAAGATTTCAGAAAACTGATCGGCGCTACCGATCCAACTAAAGCCGAGCCCGGTACTATCCGTAACCTGTTCGCCAAATCTATTGATGCAAATGCTATCCATGGATCTGATTCGGATGAGAATGCTGCTATCGAAGGCAACTTCTTTTTCTCGGCATTCGAGCGTTTCTAATACTTTTATTTCCGGGGAATTGGGAGAATCTTTGCAATTTCCCCGGAAATAATTTCCTCATTAATTGGAGCTTAGGGTATTTGTGCTTAGCTTTATATGGCAAAATACCCAATAATATCCGAGTTTAAGAATTGGCAGGGTTTTTGTATTGTTATTAATCTATTAATACAACTGTAATATGAAAATACTGGCAAAAAGTGTGCTTTATGCGATCATGATCATTGCGATCATTTTCTTCAATGCGCTATTCTTTATACACCACCCACCCGAAGTGCAGTTACTTTTCATTACACCTGGGTTTATTATTCTTGGATATTCTATCCTGAGTGATGATTTCCGGAAAAAGTCACCGGTAAGGTCGCGCTGGTCTAGAGGAAGATAATCTCTTCCACCAACAAACTGTTGGCTTCTTTGTTTATCTTCTCGATGATTTGAGATCTGATCATCATCAATTCGTTTTTTATCACGGAAGACTCGATGCGCAGGAAGAGTTTTTTGTCGCTTATAAATAATTCTTTGGTCCTGTTAGCAACTGATTTTCCAACCAGTTCGGGCCAAGCCGAGATGATGCCTGTTTCGTCGAAACGCCTTTTGATCTTATAAACCTGCATCATTTGCTCTATGGCTTCTTTTAGCGTCTTGTCATTAGCTTTACGCATCAATTTCGCCTCCTTTTATCTTGAACAGCTGTATTTCGACACCGATCTTTTTGAAAATCCCCTCCACCTTAACGGCATTGGTATCCGTTATAAAAACCTGGCCAAAATCGTGATTTGATACCATTTGCATCAGTTTAGTTACCCGCTTTTCGTCTAATTTATCAAAAATATCATCAAGCAGCAACAACGGTTTAAATCCTTTCTGCCTATCGAGAAAGGTATACTGAGCAAGTTTTAATGCGATCAAAAATGATTTTTGCTGTCCCTGTGAACCAAACTTTTTCATCGGCATCCCATGAATAGCGAATTGTAATTCATCCCGGTGTATGCCTGCCGTGGTACGTTCAAGTGCCCTGTCTTTTTCAAGGTTCTTTTTCAGGAGTACAGCCAGATCATCCTGTAATAATTGCGACTCATACACCAGATCGACATTTTCGGCATCGCTGCTCAGGTATTGATAATGCATATTGAAGATTTCGGCAAATACCTCCATAAATGCTTTTCGCTTTTGAAAGATCACCCTGCCTGAATTGATCAATTGCTCGTCGAACACTGCCAGTAAATCCGGATCGTACCTGCCGGTATCGGCTATTTGCTTCAATAGTGAATTGCGATTGATCAAAACCTTATTGTAAGCAATCAGCTCGTCAAGGTATTTATTATCCGTTTGAGAAATCACATTATCAATAAACTTCCTTCGTTCTTCGCTACCCTCAATAATGATACTGATATCATAAGGCGATATCATTACCAGAGGAAACAAGCCTATATGATCGGCCAGGCGCGTATAATCTTTTTTGTTACGCTTGAATTGCTTTTTCTGGTTACGCTTAACCGAACATGCTACTGTTTCTGCCTGGCTATTTTTATTAAAAACTCCGCTTACAATAAAAAAATCACTGCCCTGCCTTATCTGCTGGCTATCAATAGGGTTGAAATAACTTTTACAAAGCGACAGGTAATGTATGGCGTCGAGCAGGTTAGTTTTACCTGCACCATTATCGCCGGTGAATGCATTTACGCCCTCACTAAAAACCAGGTCGGCGCCGGTATAGTTCTTAAAGTTAATGACAGAAATGTTCTGTAGGTACATATGTGCGTTTCAAAGGTAGCAATTTAGTTGATTGCGTTAATTTGCATTAGCAGGTTATATGACTAGCAGAACCGGTAAAAAACCTGCCCGGCCCGTCAAAGTAGGTCAAGGCAACAGGCATAATCAAGTATCCCTTAAATAATTCCGTTGCGCTATTGCTTACAAACTTGAAAACTGTATTTTTGCAAACTTTAATTTTAGTATAACAATGTCGAAAACGCAAACTAATAACAATGCCCCGGTTACAGGCAACCATCATCCGGTTGCAGAAAAGAAGGATTCAGGTCAAACGGGCAAGTTTGTACGCGAGAACCAAAAAAGCCTGGCTTTTATAGCTGCAGCCATTGTTTTAATGGTACTGCTTTACCTGGGTTACCAAAAATTATACCTGGCACCAAGGGAAGAAACCGCCGGAAGCCAAATGTATGCAGCTCAGGATTGGTGGTCAAAAAAAGAGTGGGACAAAGCCATCAAAGGTGATGCTGGATATCCTGGCTTTGAAAAGATCATTGCCGACTATAGCAATACCAAATCGGCTAACCTGGCCTATTATTACCTTGGAATTGCTTACCTGAATAAAGGCGAATACAAAAAAGCGATCGATAACCTTACCAACTACCGTGGTGGCGACAGCATGGTTGCAGCCGAAGCACTTGGTGGCACAGGCGATGCCTATGTTGAGTTGAAAGACTACGATAAAGCACAAACTTATTTTAAGAAAGCAGCAGACAAGGCAGGTAACAAATTCTTATCTCCGTTTTATCTGAAAAAGCTTGGTCTGGTTTACGAAGCCCAGAAAGATTTTAAATCTGCTTCTGATACCTATAAAAAAATTAAAACAGATTACCCTGAAAGTACCGAAGCACAAAGCATAGACGCATATATTGCCCGCGCCGACGCTAATGTGCAATAATAAGTATTGCATTGTTTTAATGGTTGTATTGGTTGTACCAGGCTTTTTAATTAGTTTAGTACAAATGATACAACCATTTTCACGTTTATAGCATTTATAAATGTCAACCCAGCTAAAAAATTTATCCGATTTTTCGCATACTGAAATTCCCTCTGCAGCACCCTATCGGTTTGGTATTGTCGTAGCGGAATGGAACGCTGAAATTACCAACGCACTCTACCAGGGTGCCTATCAAAGCCTGATCGATCACGGTGCTTTGCCTTCTAATATTTTCAACTATGCAGTTCCCGGCAGCTTTGAGCTAACAAGCGGCGCGGACCTGCTTTTGAAGAACCTGCACCTGGATGCAGTGATCTGCCTGGGCTGTGTGATACAGGGCGAAACACGGCATTTCGATTTTATTTGTAATGCAGTGGCCAATGGCGTAACTAATGTTGCAATAAAGTATTCAAAACCAGTTATATTTGGAGTACTTACCACTGACAATCAACGGCAGGCTGTAGATCGTGCAGGGGGAAAGCATGGCAATAAGGGTGATGAAGCTGCAATTACCGCTATCAAAATGGCTGATTTAGCTGAAACTTTAAAATCCTGATATACGTTTAAACTCTCGTATTGAACAATGAAAAAACTAATATACATAGCTCTTTTGGTTCTGGCAGCCGGCACCATAGCATCATGCTCTAATAAACTCTGTGCGGCTTACAATTCTTATCCAAAAAACAGCCGATAGTCATTTTTGTACTTATTTGAAGCGAATTAGCCCTTTGCAAGTTATTTTTGCAAACTAATATTTTTTCAAATAATTATGAATTGGATACCCCTGCAGTCTACTGAACAGGTCGACGAGATCAAAAAACAAGAAGGCTTCAGTATTATTTTTAAACACAGCACCCGCTGTGCGGTAAGCCTGATGGCAAAACGCAGATTAGAAATGGACGATGAGCAACTTCCTGAAGAATTGCATTGTTATTTTCTTGATCTGATCAAATACCGTGAAGTTTCCAACTATATAGCCCAGGATTTTCAGGTCCACCATGAATCGCCGCAATTGCTGGTCATTAAAAATGGCGAGTGCATACTCGACCAATCACACAGCAGTATATCGCTTGAAGAAGCGTTGTCGGTATTAAATTAAAAACAGTACAAGTACAACCCTTAACGCCGGTTTATTGCCGGTGCTTATAGGTGCATTGTCTTTTCTGTTTACCAGCCAAAATCTACAGATTTCACCAGGTCGGGATGCAAACTCAGGTAAACAGGGCAGGTAAGCGCAATTTCTTCAAGTAATTTTTGCTCGCTTTCCGAATACTGTTTAGGGAAATGAAACTTGATATCAATCTGGGCAACCCTACGCGGCGGAGCAGACGACATCACCTTGGTAACTGAACATTTTGCGCCAGCGATATCAATACCATTATTGCGTGTTTTAATAGCGATAGTAGTTAATGCGCAGGTACCCAAAGCCACCGCAAGCAGGTCGGTAGGCGAAAAGGCCTCGCCCCTGCCCTGGTTATCTGTTGGTGCATCGGTAAGTATTTTTGTTCCGGATTGTACGTGTATATTTTCGGTTCTCAGGTCGCCTATGTAAGTGGTTTCTACGGTTGCCATTGTTAGTTGTATTTGTTATAATAGTTGTATTGGTTGTATTGGTTAAATTGGTTGTCCCGATAGCTATCGGGATGGTTGAAAGTGTTATTTACAGCGGTTAAATTTACCGGGAAGATTTTAAAGATTCAATGGTTTGGCCATTAAAAATCAATTTAACATTTAGCTGACAGCAACAATTATGTCACATACTATCAATACAAGCTTTTTATCTAAATTTGCAGCATGATCGAATTACCGGTAGTACCTGTAAATCAAACAACACGCAAACCCGACTGGCTTCGGGTGAAGTTGCCTGTGGGGAAAGAGTATGCCCATGTACGCGGGCTTGTGGATACCCATAAGCTGCATACTATATGCGAAAGCGGCAATTGCCCCAATATGGGCGAGTGCTGGGGAGCAGGTACAGCAACCTTTATGATATTGGGGAATATTTGTACCCGCTCATGCTCATTTTGTGCGGTTGCAACCGGGAGGCCATTGGCTGTTGATCTGGATGAACCAAATCGCGTAGCTAATTCGGTTAAGCTGATGCAGGTTAAACATTGCGTGATTACTTCGGTAGATCGTGACGACCTGAAAGATGGTGGCTCAATCATTTGGGCCGAAACCATTAATGCCATCCGCAGGGAAAGTCCGGAAACAACACTCGAAACTTTATTGCCTGATTTCAGGGGCATCTGGGAAAACCTGGAACGTGTACTTGAAGTGCGTCCCGAAGTGGTTTCGCACAACCTCGAAACCGTTCGCCGTTTAACCAAAGAAGTGCGGATTCAGGCGAAATATGACCGTAGTCTGGATTGCCTGAGGCATATCTCAAAAGCAGGATTGCGTACTAAGTCAGGCATTATGCTGGGCCTTGGGGAAACGGAAGAAGATGTTTTGGAAGCTATGAATGACCTGCTTAAAGCGGGTGTACATATACTTACACTCGGTCAATATCTGCAGCCAACAAGGAGCCATCACCCGGTGATCGACTGGGTCCACCCAGATCAATTTGCTAAATACAAACAAATTGGGCTCGATATGGGTTTCAGGTATGTAGAAAGCGGACCACTTGTACGCTCCTCCTATCATGCCGAAAAACACTTGTTTGAATTATAACCGATCAATACATATATTAGCTTATCACTTGAGCAAATAAACTTGAGCAGAAGACAAAAAATATCGCTCTCGGAAGAGGACTTGATCGCAGCGCTTGGGAAACGGGAAAAGATAGCTGCTGAAGCGCTATATGATATGTATTCAGCATCGCTATTTGGCGTTATTTCTCGTATTGTGATCGATACGGCGATCGCCGAAGACGTATTGCAGGATACTTTCGTAAAAATATGGAACTCGTTTGCCAGTTACAGCGCCGAAAAGGGGCGACTGTTTACCTGGATGGTAAATATTGCACGTAACCTGGCGATAGACAAGATCCGCTCCAAAGATTTTAAGAATCAAAATAAAAACCAGGAACTCGAAAATAACGTAACTTTTATTGACGAAAAAAGGAATACAGTTTACAATCCGGAGCTTTTAGGACTGAAAGACCTGGTTGAAAAACTTAAACCCGAACAGAAGTCGATATTGGACCTGGTATATTTTAAAGGTTATACCCACGTAGAGGCAGCCGATGAACTCGGTGTACCCCTGGGGACCATAAAGACCCGGTTGAGGATGGCAATAGTGCAGTTGAGGAAAAATTTTAATTGAAAGTGGAAGAAGTTAAAGCATATATAGCGTCAGGCATCCTGGAACTTTATGTTTTAGGCGATGTTTCACCTGCTGAAAGGCTGGAAGTGGAAGCAATGGCTGTGAAGTATCCTGCTGTAAAAGAAGAATTGTTAGCTATTGAACGGTCGCTTGAAATGTATGCCAAAGCGAACGAGGTTGAACCTGGTGATAAAAAACGTGATGCAATATTAAACAGCCTGGATTACGGCGCTGCAAGTGAGCAGGATAATAAGAATGAAGCCAAAGTAGTAACCCTGGTAAAACCACAAATCAATTTTTATAAATATGCTTTTGCCGCATCGCTCGCCTTGCTTATTGCCAGTGTTATTGCGCTGTTAAGTGTTTATTCCCGATTGAAAGAAACTACCATTCTTGTAGCTTCATTACAGAACCAGAATCGCGAGATCGCCAGTACAGTGAGCCTGAAAGATGGTGAAATTGATGTATTACGAGATCCATCGTTCAAACTTTTAAAACTGCAAGGCACTAAAATATCTCCAAGCGCAGCCATTACTGTAGCATGGAGCCCTGTTAAAAAGAAGGTATGGATAGATATGGCTACGGCTAAAATGCCTTCAAACGATAAAGAACATCAATACCAACTATGGGCTTTGGTTGCCGGTAAACCCGTTGACCTCGGTGTTTTTGATGCTGATACAATTTCCAAAGACATGAAGGAAATGAAGTCGATCACTTTGGCTGATGCCTTTGCTGTTACACTGGAAAAACGAGGCGGTAGTCCTACCCCTTCGCTGGATGAGATGATGGTGATCGGCAAATTCTGACCCTAACTTTTCGGCGGAGCCGTCCGTACAATCCTGTCAGTATCTGAATTTAGCAATTTCGTTTTATTGGAAATTTTGCACGACCCTTTCCGTCGTGTTTAAATGTTAATTTTTGTTAAAACACTGCTCCAAATGCATTGTTAATGTAACAAAACCTAATTCTAAACGTCTTGTAGATAGATTAAAATCGAGTATTTCGTTCTTTATAAGATCAGTTAATATGTTAATTAAAAATGCGGGCGGATAATACTACGACCGCTTTTTTTATGCCATTAATTTTGCCATCGTCTTTGGCAACTCACTGATCAAAAGGCTGGGCAATACTACATGCTGCTGCCCGGGCAGGGCTAATTCGTCACCAGCTTTACCGTGAATATAATTGCCAATGATACAGGCTTCTTCCGGACTATACTGCTGAGCCAGCAAGGCTGCTATTACACCCGTTAAAACATCGCCCATGCCACCACCCGCCATTGCTGCATTACTTGTCGAATTAAAATAAAGCTTATCGTCGGGCGTCATAGTTATCGTATAGTTGTTCTTAAGCACCAGGTAAACGCCATGCTCTTTTGCTTTCTTCCGCCCGGTTTGCAGGCGTTGCCACCAGGTAGTATGTTCACCAAAAAGCCGGTCGAATTCTTTCATATGTGGTGTAAGTATTGAGCCTTTTGGTACAAATTCCCATAATCCCGGATTTTCCGCAAGCATATTGAGCGCATCAGCATCTATCACCATCGGGCGATGATAATTTTCCAACACTAACCGGAATAGTTGAATTGAAACTTCATTTTTTCCTAAACCCGGACCAATTGCTATCGTCGTAAATTTTTCCCAGGGAATATCAGGTAAAGTATCCGGCTTACGTAAAAGCGCCATTACTTCCGGCTGATAGCTATTTAAGGCGATCAGACCACTTTCGGGCACGCAGGCGGTAGTTAGACCGGAACCGGTATGAACACAGGCCGAAGACGACAGCAAAGCCGCTCCCATAGTTTCTGGCTGCCCTGCAACGATCAGCGTGTGTCCATAGCTGCCTTTATTACTGAAGCGATGACGCGGCCTTAAACGTGCACGGACATCCTCTTCCTGGACCAGTTGATAGGGCGAATTAACGGAACGGGCGAACTCTTGATCGATACCTATATCAAGGGCTTCCCAACGCGCTATATAAGGGCCCGATTCCGGCAGCAGGAAATTGATCTTCGGCTGCTGGAAAGTGAGCACCAGGTTTGATTTAAGTATAGTAGTATCTACCGGTATTTCGCCATCGGCAAATAAACCGGTTGGAACATCCACAGCTACCACTGTACGGTTCAGGGTATTCAGGTACTCCACCAATTTTTTAAAATCACCGTCAAGTGGCTTATTTAAACCGGTACCCAGCAAAGCATCAATAATCAGTTCAGCATTTTCTACCGGAAATGCAGAGCCGGGTTTTATTTCATTTATTGGTACGCCTTTAGCTGCTAACCTTTTCAGGTTGGTATTGAAGTCGTCTGAAGACCGCTCCGAAAACCGGGCCACTTTTACATCGATCTGCAGATAACCAAACTGGTGAAGTAAACGTGCTATAGCCAAACCATCACCACCATTATTACCAGTTCCGCAATAGACTGCAATTTTGCTTTGATTTTGTGGAAATTGACTATAAAAAGCCTCTGCAAAAGCCCAGGCAGCGCGTTCCATCAGGTCGATTGAAGCAATGGGCTCATGCCTGATGGTATAAGCATCGGCATCACGTATCTGGGCTGAATTTAAAAGCGGAAGCATAATAGATAAAGGTAGGAATTATGCGATTTGTTTGGATGGATTAATAGCTATGGATCTATTTGATGCCTGCAGTTAAATCCAGGATTCACACATTATCCAAAAATAACCTCTTTAACTTTATCAGTAAGTGTTTTGAAGGCATTTAACTTTAATGTCGAGCCGGTTCTTGTAATGATATCGTCCGGATAAAATTGCTGTATCATGTGGCAAACTGCATATCCGGTTCGATTGTTCCGTGGAGAATTTATCATTCCGTGGCTCACTTCGATCGTGTATTCCGGGAAAAAGTTTTTTGTTGAAAGCAAAATGGCGTAAAAGAAGCCTTCGGTCTCAAAAATATCATCTTTTGAAATCACTACTGCCGGATGAGGTTCAGGTTTATTTCCGGTAAAAAAGGCTATTTCGACAATATCGCGTTGTCTGACCGTCATAAATACTTAAACAGTTTTTCCTTATTTGCTTTGCCCTGTTTTGCAAAATGGCTTTGATAGTCTTCTTTAGTCAATTTGTCCAGACTATTTAATTTTGATTCGCGCACTTTTACACCCAATTTTTCTAATTGTGTTAAAACCTCCTGAGTATGCCCATCTGGAATATCAATTGTAAGGGTTGTCATTTTTTTCGTGCTTTGATCAAATATAACGAAACTTTATTTTATTCCCATTTCCTTCTTCAAAAACTGTCCTGTAAAGCTATCCTTTACTTTACATAAACCTTCCGGCGTACCGCTGTATAGTATTTTGCCACCACCAGAGCCACCTTCGGGACCCAGGTCGATCACATGATCCACTACTTTGATCACATCCAGGTTATGCTCAATAACAAGTACGGTGTTACCTTTATCCACCAACTGGTTCAATACACCCAATAGTACATTGATATCTTCGAAATGCAGACCAGTTGTAGGCTCATCCAGAATATAAAAGGTATTGCCGGTATCTTTTTTAGAAAGCTCGGTCGCCAGTTTCACACGCTGCGCCTCGCCGCCGGATAGTGTAGTTGAAGCTTGTCCCAGTGTTATATAACCCAACCCTACATCAAACAATGTTTTGATCTTACGGTAAATAGACGGAATATGCTCGAAGAACTCGCATGCAGTTTCGATACTCATATCCAGCACATCGCTGATAGACTTACCGCGATACCTTACCTCCAGTGTTTCTCTGTTATACCGGCGACCGCCGCATTCCTCACAGGGCACCTGTACATCGGGCAGGAAATTCATTTCGATCAGTTTCATACCCGCACCCTGGCAGGTTTCGCAGCGTCCTCCTTTTACGTTAAATGAAAAACGCCCCGGTTTATAGCCTCTTATCCGTGATTCGGGCAGTTGTACATACAGGTTGCGGATATCCGAAAATACACTGGTATAGGTTGCGGGGTTAGAACGAGGTGTACGCCCGATCGGGGTTTGATCGATCTCGATCACTTTATCTACATTATCAATTCCCTCGATTTTTTCGTAGGGCAAGGGATGCTTTTTGGCCCTGAAAAAATAATGATTAAGTATTGGATACAAAGTTTCGGTGATCAGGCTCGATTTACCGCTGCCGGATACTCCGGTAACACCTATAAATTTACCCAAAGGAAAATCAACCGAAACTTTCTGCAGGTTATGACCGGTAGCCTTTTTTAATGACAAAACCTTACCATTGCCTTCCCTGCGCTTCTGCGGAATGGCTATGCTTCGTTCTCCGTTCAGGTACGAAGTAGTGAGGGTATGTGCATTCATCAATTCAGCCGGTGTGCCTTGTGCCACAATCTCGCCGCCATGCACCCCCGCTGCCGGGCCCATATCAATCACATGGTCGGCCTGCAGGATCATATCCTTATCGTGTTCTACTACTAAAACAGTATTGCCCAGATCGCGCAGATTTTTCAAGGCATTGATCAGGCGTTCGTTATCTCTTTGATGCAGGCCGATACTTGGTTCATCAAGGATGTACATAACATTCATCAGCTGCGAGCCTATCTGCGTAGCCAAACGGATACGTTGTGCTTCGCCTCCCGATAAAGTACGGGCAGTACGATCGAGCGTCAAATAACTTAAACCCACATCCAGCAAAAACACGATACGCGCCCTGATCTCTTTCAATATTTCGTGTGCAATCACATTCTGTCTATCGTTCAGCCGTTCTTCCAGATCGGTGAACCAAACCTGAAGCATCCGGATATCCATTGTTGCCAGCTCGAAAATATTCTTGCCGTCTATCTTAAAATGAAGTGATTCTTTTTTTAATCGGGCTCCCTCACAAACCGGGCAGGTTTTCAGAACACGGTAGTTTTCCATGTCGTCCAGGTCCTCTTCGCTGCGGCGCTCCTGCTGCTCTTCCAGCATCCGGACAATACCGTCAAAGCTTACCTGGTAACTCTGCACGTTCCATTTGTTATACTCAACAGCCACGGTGATCATTTCCGGCGAGCCATTCAGGATGATATCCAGTATTTCGCGGGGTAACTTGTCGATCGGTGTCGACAAACTAAACTCATATTTTTTGGCCAGCGCTTTTAACACCTGGAATATCCATGTTTCGCGGAACTCACCCAGCGGCGCAAGGCCACCATTCAGGATACTTAGCTTCGGGTTTGGAATGACCGATGCCTCATCTACCTCAAATATATAGCCCAAACCATCACACTTTTCACAGGCACCATAAGGCGAATTGAAGGAAAAAGTATTGGGTTGCGGCTCGTCATAAGATATTCCCGAAACCGGGTCCATCAGGTATTTACTGTAATAAAATACATTATTGGCCTTATCCGCTATCCGGATAATACCTTTAGCTGTCTTTAATGCCGATTGTACAGAAGTATGTAAACGCTTGCTATCCTTTTCGCTAACAACCAGCCTATCAACCACAATATCGATATCATGGATCTTATAGCGATCGAGTTGCATTTTAGGAACCACATCCATGATCTCGCCATCCACCCAAACTTTCAGATAACCTTGCTTACGTATCTGTTCAAATAATTCGCGATAATGCCCTTTACGGCCTTTTACAACCGGCGCAAGGATATTTACAGGTTGTTCATCAAATTTGTTGTGGATAGTTTTTAGTATCTGATCTTCAGACATGCGTTCCATCTTTTCGCCGGTAACGTAAGAAAACGCTTCCCCCGTACGGGCAAAAAGCAAACGCATAAAATCGTATATCTCGGTAATGGTACCTACTGTAGAACGTGGGTTTTTGCTGGTAGTTTTCTGCTCGATAGCAATAACCGGGCTCAATCCCGAAACCTTGTCAACATCAGGCCGCTCCATCCCGCCCATAAACTGGCGCGAATAGGCCGAAAAGGTCTCCATATACCGGCGTTGTCCTTCGGCATATATCGTATCAAAGGCCAGCGATGATTTACCACTGCCACTTAGACCCGTCACTACCACCAACTGATTGCGCGGAAACGAAACATCAATATTTTTTAAGTTATGAACCCGGGCTCCATAAACCTCTACTTCGCTTTGCTCTCCCAGGTCAACAGGTTTTTCGATCATAAATGTGATGTATCAATTCGGCTTTAAACCCTGCTAAATTAATTAGTATTTTATAGATAAATTGTCAATTTTTAAATTAACAGCTATGCGCTTTAAAAGTTTAGGATTCAGGACGATTGCCCTTTACCTGCAAGCCGTTATTTCAGGGTGCAAAGGTACAAAAAAAAGGCTGCTTTACCCCTTGGGTATAACAGCCTTTCCAGTGCTCCGCGATTTGATCGCTTAATTAAATGCCAACAGGTCTGATGGCGCTGTGCTCGAACTAAAGTCGAGGTATTTCTTATAACCATAACGCTCGGGGCGTTCAATGATCTCTTTCATGGCAATAACCCTATAGATGTAATTGCCCGTCTCTGCATTCAAGTGCAAACGGAAGTAATTGTCTTCACTTTGATTGCGTATTGCCCTTGCCATTTGAATCTCGCCGTTGTTATAGGCGGCGGCCGCCAGGGTCCAGCTGTTGAATTGCTTGTAAAGCTCTTTCAGGTAGACGCAGGCAGCAATGGTTGATTTGCGGATATTGTAACGTTCATCACGCCCGTTCCGTACTTTTAAACCATAGGTACGCGCAGTGCCGGGCATAAACTGCCACCAGCCAGCGGCTCCCCTTTTCGAAACGCCCGATTTTAAGCCTGCTTCAACCAACGGAATATATTTAAAATCGTCGGGCAAACCGTTTGCTTTCAGTATCGGTTCGATGATGGGGAATAATTTTGCTGCTTCTTCCTGTAAAACATACGATTGTATGTGGCTAAAACTGCTCTTGACCAATGATTTACGCAGCTTGCGGTTGATCTTTTGATCGTTTACAGGGATAGATTCGTCACAGAAACTGAAGTTGTTGGAAAAGTCGCTTTTCGCATAGATAAACTTGTACTCAGCGCGGTTGATCGCAACCCTGCGGTGGGTAGTTTTTGCGGAAACAAATAGGCCGGAAATGAGTACCAGCACACAGGTCACGGAGCACGTAATCAGGTGTTTTTTAATCATTTCTTTTTTAATCATTCATTACTTATTTAAGGTAAATGCAATGCAAATGTAGGTTATATAAATCAGACTATCAAACACTTATCAATATCGGATTGTTTTGAGCAAGCTAAAATTTTCTTAAAATCCGGGTTTAAACCGGGTTAAACACAGTTTTTGAACCGATTAAAAAATTGTTATTTTTTTTCCCACATTGTTGAATATTAGTGTTAATTTTGACCCTCTCAGCGTAAGCGCAAAGTAAAAATATATGGTATTTAAAAGACCAGGGAACAGTCGTGATGACAGGTCCAGCGGAGCCCCAAAAAGAAATTCAAAGGGCACCAGCCAGGCAAGAAATTCTGCCGCTCCCCGATTCGGGAAATCAAACTCATTCGATTCAAAACAGGAAGGCGACAAACCTAAGCGGAGCTATGGCGATCGTGAAGGTAGCAGCGGCGATAAAAAATCGTTTGCTCCCAAACGCAAACCTTATACAGGCAGACCGGATACAGATGATCGTCCAAAAAGAAACTTCGACCGCGAAGGATCTGGCGATCGCAAAAGTTTCGGACCAAGGAAAGATGCACCGTATTCGGGTAGACCTACTGGTGATGAAAGACCCAAAAGGGAAAGCAGCTACCGCGGTGACCGCGAATCAACAGGTGAAAGGAAACCCTATGCACCACGCAAAGCTTCTTCAGGCTATGGCGATAAGAAGTTTGAAGACAGACCAAAAAGAACATATAATCGTGATTCTTCTGCTGAAGGAGAATCAAATGGCGAAAGAAAACCTTATACACCACGCAAATCATCTTCCTTAGGTGAAAGAAGTTTTGGTGATAGACCGAAGAAAAGCTTCAGCCGCGATTCATCCGGCAGCGGCGATTCAACCGGCGAAAGAAAACCCTACGCACCACGTAATTCATCTTCATTTGGTGACGGACCCAAGAAGCCATTCAATCGTGCCCCATCAGGCGACCGCAAATTTGGCGACAAGCCGGGATACAAAGGCGGCGAGAAGAAATTTGGTGATCGGCCGGCAAGCAGCCGTTTCAATAAAGAAGGCGGCGAACGCAGCGACAGGCCTTACCGCAAATCGTACAACGATCGGGATAACGATAGACCGGATACCAGGAATGAAGCTTCTTCAGATGCTCCGGAAAGAGTTATGCGTGGTCGGAGAAAACCCGTTGAAAAAGAAGATGCGGGCCTCATCAGGCTTAACCGCTACATATCCAATGCAGGCATCTGTTCGCGCCGAAAGGCTGATGAACTGATCGCGGCGGGTGTTGTGTCGGTAAATGGAGAAGTGATCAATGAACTCGGTTATAAGGTTGATCCTGCAAAAGACGTGATCCGTTACAATGGTGAAACATTGAAGCGTGAGAAAAACGTTTATGTTTTGCTGAACAAGCCAAAAGACTATATCACTACCACCGACGATCCGCAGGAACGCCGCACGGTGATGCACCTGGTTGAAAAAGCCAGCAAAGAACGCATATACCCGATCGGTCGCCTGGATCGAAATACCACAGGTTTATTATTGATGACCAATGATGGCGACCTGGCCGATAAGTTATCGCACCCAAAAAATAATATCACGAAATTATACCAGGTAGAACTGGACAAAAGCTTAACTCAGGGCGATATGAACAAGATCGCATTTGGTTTAGAGCTGGAAGATGGTTTTATTAAACCCGATATGGTTTCTTACGTTGCCGGTGGCAGCAAAAGAGAAGTAGGCATACAGATACACAGCGGCAAAAACCGCATTGTACGCAGGATATTCGAACACCTGGGCTACGACGTAGTTAAGCTTGACCGTTCGGTTTACGCCAACCTCACTAAAAAAGACCTCCCCCGCGGGCGCTGGCGCTATTTGGATGAACACGAGATCATTCAGTTGAAGCACCTCGTTTAAGGTAAAAGGCGAAAGGTGAAAGGTAAAAGGTGAAGGGTGAAAGGATCAGAGGCGTAAGTAATACCCCTGATCAGTTTATATTTTACCATTTACTTACCTCCGTTCACCACTATCCTTTTACCTTTCACCTTTCGCCTTTTACCTTAGTCCCTCCACCTTTATCCACCCGATATCTATCGGGGCGCCTTTACACTCATACCTATCTCCTTAAAACTCTATCCCTTCACCTTTTTGCTTTCACCTTTATCCTTTCACCTTTC
>Ga0164296_1001384_pt1 | contig 25775 bp, 20 predicted proteins | sample GEODES057metaG_FD_113533 | JGI IMG/M metagenome (GOLD analysis project Ga0164296, IMG submission 113533) | Dystrophic lake water microbial communities from Trout Bog Lake, Wisconsin, USA - GEODES057 metaG | ecosystem: Environmental > Aquatic > Freshwater > Lake | place: USA: Trout Bog Lake...
ATTAACTCGAGGCACTGCGTGTACGCACCAAGCAATAGGTGCTGACCGTTATCGACGGAGACGAATTTTTCATCGCTAAAGCTCCTGGCGCGTCCACCCGGCATGGGCGCTGCTTCAAAGACCGTAACTTCCGCACCAGACTGCTTGAGCTGGTAAGCACTTGCGAGCCCAGCCCAACCGGCGCCGACGACTGCTATTTTCAAGGTAGAGAACCGCTTTTATTAATTTGTCGGATCACGTTATTGCCACCTCCGACCCAGTTTTTCCAGGCCAGCCAGAGCTTACGCATTGGGGTCAACGATATTCTTTGATTGAGCACTTGCCATTTTTCGTGCTCGATTTCACCTAGCAGTGCGTAGTAGATGGCAGCCATCATGAGCCCCGGGCGTTGCGCTCGCTGATCCTGTTGACTGAGTGCGGCGATCGCCTCTCGATAAAGATTTCTAGTTCGCGCCGCTTCGTAAGCCATCAAGGCTTCAAAATCATCGCTGTGTTTGCCATTGATAATGTCAGCTGCTCTAACATTGAATTTTTGCAAATCATCGATAGGTAGATAAATTCGTCCTCGTCGCGCGTCGTCGCCAACGTCACGAATGATGTTTGTCATCTGAAATGCAAGCCCTAATTTACCAGCGTAATCAAGCGTATTCGAGTCTTGGTAGCCAAAGATACCTGCTGAGAGCTCTCCCACCACACCTGCTACATGCCAGCAGTACTTGCGCAGTCCGGCCCAATCCAGGTACCTCGTTTGATCAAGATCCATCTCCATGCCGTCTACGATCGCTACTAATCGTTCGGCAGTGATTCCAAATTTTTCTAACCAAGGCTCCAGCGCCTTGGCAACAGGATGCTCGGGCTTGCCTTCGAACATTGCATTGATCTGGGTACGCCACCAGGCTAATTTGATTCTCGCAAGAGAGGGGTCGCTGCATTCGTCAACGATGTCGTCCACCTCGCGGCAAAATGCATACAAGGCAGTGATGGCCAATCGGCGTTCAGGGGGTAAAAAGAGAAAAGCGTAATAAAAACTGGAGCCGCTTTTGGCTGCTTTTTCTTGGCAATATTCTGTAGGGGTCATAAGGGTCTGCGTGACAAACTGCGCCAGAGCATGATTATCCAATCTGATCTGCGCAATTTGGGTCTATGACGGAACACGTCGTAATCGTATTTTTGTAGCAAGTCTAGAATTCTCCAGCCACCTTGCGTGATCAGACGTAATTCCAGTCCAAATCGACCGGGCAAATTTCTGGTCAGTGGTTCGCCAGATTTTAGCAAGCGGCGGCAGCGGCTTGCTTGAAACGCCATCAACTCTCTGAATTGTTGGTTGCACACTTGATTTGCTATGTTTTCTTCCGTTACGCCATACCGTTGGAGCTCGATTTGAGGCAGATAAAGGCGATTTTTTTTCCAATCAACGGCTACATCCTGGAGGAAATTAATTAATTGAAGCGCTGTACAGATCGCATCGGACTGTTTTTGCGCGTCTGAGTCAGTTTTTTTGTAGAGGCAAAGCATTAGTCGCCCGACTGGGTTGGCTGAACGCCGACAATAGTCAGCAAGCGACGCGAAGTTTTGGTAGCGAGCTTGTTTAGTGTCTTGTTCAAACGCAGACAGTAAGTCTAAAAACAGAGAAATTGGCAACTGATAGTTTTTTATTGTTTCCGCCAACGGAATGAAAATATCGTTTAAATTGGGGTTAACTTCGTTTAACGTGCTGACTTTTCCTGCGGCGATGCGATGCAGTGCCTCACGGTATTCAGCGAGAGTTTGCTGTCGCACTGACGGGCTTTCGTCACCCTCATCTGCAATGTCGTCGGCTTGCCGTGCGAAGCGGTATATATCTAAGACTGCCGCTCTAATATTCGCGGGCAAGAGGATGGAGGCGACGGGGAAATTTTCGTAATGATTTGCCGACATCTGTTTAGTAAGTAAAGGAAATGAGTAATGCACTTTAATCGTTATTGCTGGTGCGTTAGACTACCATTTCAGGGTTGCTCTGGTTTTAGCTCCTGAAGGGAGACTGAGTTGAAAGATACATGTGTATTAATTACCGGCGCAACCAAAGGAATTGGTTGGGCTCTCACGCAAAAGCTCGCCGATCAAGGCTGTCATGTGGTTGGGATAGCTAGAAATACGGCTGAAATTGATTTCCCTGGTTATTTGTACGAGTGTGACTTATCGGACGCTGGTCAGACGGAAGACGTTTTACGTGCGATTCGCGACAAGTTCCCAGTGGATGCCGTGGTTAATAACGTTGGTTCGGCAATTTCTCAGCCACTTGGGGCAGTCGAACTCTCTGCCTTATTCGAAACGTTTGATCTCAACGTGCGCACAGCTGTACAAGTGACCCAAGCATTTGTGGAGTCTATGAAAGCACGTCGAACGGGTCGAATCATTAATTTGTGTAGTCTATCGGTTCGTGGGGCAAGGGATGCAACGAGTTATGCAGCGGCCAAGAGTGCCATTATTGGCTGCACCCTCACATGGGCACTCGAACTCGCTTCGTACGGTATTACGGTCAATGCAGTAGCACCTGGTGCGATCGATACAGAATTGTTTATGCAGGCGATACCTGCGGGTGATATGAGCAGTCAGCCTAACGCGATGGTACCTATGGGCAGGTTGGGCTCAGCAAATGAGGTGGCAGCACTAATCGCATTTTTACTGTCATCAGACGCTGGTTTCATCACAGGTCAGGTTATTGGTATCGATGGAGGGGGAAGTCTGGGTAGTACGCCCACATAGTTCGATACACTGGTGTATGGCAAAAATTAAAACGTTATTCTCATGCGCGCAATGTGGCGGTACAAGCCCAAAGTGGCTAGGACAGTGTCCGCATTGCGACGCGTGGAACTCGCTTGAAGAAACGCGAGATACGAGTTCAGCCGGATCGGCCGAGCATCGGTATGCTCCACTGGCACCGGTTAGCACGTTGCGAAGCCTTTCGTCGGTTCATGCCAAGGAGTTGCCTCGTTTATCGACGGGCATCGCGGAGTTTGATCGAGTTTTAGGTGGTGGATTGGTAGCAGGGGCTGTTGTGCTAATCGGAGGTGACCCCGGGATCGGCAAATCAACGCTTCTTTTGCAAGCATTGGTCGCCATGTCGGCAGCCACGCGAGTTCTTTATGTGACAGGTGAAGAGTCTGCAGAGCAGGTGGCCTTGCGAGCCAAGCGGCTAGGTCTTTCGGGTGCATCGGTAGATTTATTTGCAGAAATACGGCTCGAGGCAATCCAGTCTGCCTTACTGGAACAGAAGCCTGCCGTGGCCGTGATCGACTCCATACAAACGGTTTATTCGAGTGAGCTTAGCGCTGCGCCTGGGTCCGTCTCACAGGTTCGGGAGTGTGCGGCACAACTGACACGCTTGGCAAAACAGTGCGGCGTGCCCATCGTGATGATTGGCCATGTAACCAAAGATGGCGCACTTGCTGGCCCTCGTGTGCTTGAGCACATGGTTGATACTGTTTTGTATTTTGAGGGTGACACTCACTCGTCTTTCAGGTTGGTGCGGGCCTTTAAAAATCGTTTTGGAGCTGTTAATGAGCTCGGTGTCTTTGCGATGACCGACAGAGGCTTACGAGGCGTTACTAATCCCTCTGCCTTATTTTTATCGCAGCATGCCAATCAAGTGGCGGGGTCGTGTGTGATGGCAACTCAAGAGGGAACTCGGCCGTTGCTGGTGGAAATCCAAGCCTTAGTTGATACCGCTCACGTTCCTAATCCTCGACGCTTAACGGTCGGTCTCGAAGGTAACAGGCTAGCGATGCTGTTGGCAGTACTGAATCGGCATGCAGGCGTTAAAACCTATGACCAAGATGTCTTTGTGAACGCGGTTGGTGGAGTGCGCATAACCGAGCCTGCCGCAGATTTGGCCGTGCTCTTGGCGATTGTCTCCTCACTAAGAGATAAGCCTCTGCCGGCAGGACTTGTAGCCTTCGGAGAAATCGGCCTAGCGGGGGAAGTCAGGCCTGCGCCTCGCGGACAAGAACGACTCAGGGAGGCCGCTAAACTGGGCTTCAAGATTGCAATCATTCCAAAAGCCAACGCACCCAAGGCTGAAATTGAAGGTCTAGAAATCTGGGCAGTTGAAAGGCTTCAAGAGGTATTGGACAAGCTTCGCTCATGATGATGACTATCGCGTTTATTGGTTTCTTAGCGGGTATTGGCATTGGCTTTCTTGGCGGCATGCTAGGTATTGGTGGTGGAATGATTGCCATTCCGAGTTTTGGGCTGCTGCTCAACATGGATCAGCAAATGGCGCAGGGTACCGCTCTGATTCTAGTAGTGCCGACTGTATTGATTTCGTTGCGTAAATATACGCAGCATACGCCCATCGATTGGAAAGTGGCTGGTTCAGGGGCTGCATCGACGTTGGCGTTTTCATCTGTTGGCGCACACTTAGCACTTGGATTAAATCCATTATTGCTGAGAAAAAGCTTTGCAATTTTTCTGTTCTGTCTGGCAATTTTCTACATCTGGTGTATCTACCGAAAGCAACCAGACACTCTAAAGCCACGATTCAATTTTGGTCGGATTCATGCTTTGTTTCTTGGCGTCATGGCAGGTTTACTTGGAGGTTTTTTCGGTGTGGGGGGTGCAATTTTGGTCATACCCATCATGACAACCTTGTTCGGTCTACGACAAACAGTTGCGCAATCTATCGCCATCACAATGATGATCCCGGGTTCGTGCATTGCACTAGTGCTGTATACGCTTGCGGGTCAAGCAGACTGGTCGGTCGGTGTCCCGATCGCCCTGGGCAGCGTGTTGTTTGTCCCAATGGGGGTGCGGGCAGCATTGCGACTTCCTGAGCGACGTTTGCGTTTGAGTTTTGCTGCACTACTTATTTGTGTTGTTCCCTTACTGCTGATGCACCGATGAGCTTTTTAAATGTCTTGATGCTTGCACTCAAGCAAACGTTGCGAGACGCTAGGGCAGGCGACCTCTACACTCTTGGCTTAGCTATTGTGGTGGCGATTGCCGCGTTAAGCAGCGTCGGTTTTCTTGTCGATAGAGTTGATCGAGGGCTCGAGCGCGATGCGGCGCAATTATTAGGTGCTGATTTATTAATCGACTCTGATACGCCGCTAGATCCGGTTTTGGTTGCTCAGGCTAGTCAATCTGGTTTGATGACGGCGCAAACCTGGCAATTCCCCTCAATGGTAGGCAGCGATCAGTCTACACATTTAGCGGCATTAAAGGCAGTTTCTGATGCGTATCCGCTGCGAGGCGGTTTGCGGATTGTCGGCGATGAGGCCTCGTCTTCAGCTGAGGTAAGACGCGGGCCGGGCAGGGGTGACGTTTGGGTCGATGCACAAGTCCTGGTGGCCAATAATTTGCATGTTGGTGATGAACTAAATGTTGGTGATATCAAGCTTAAGATCCAATCGATAATTTCGTACGAGCCCGACAGAGGCGCGCAATTCATGAATTTGGCTCCTCGAGTCATGCTAAACGCCAACGACCTTGAGCGCACGGGGTTGATTACCTACGGAAGCCGTGTCAATTATTCTCTGCTAGTTGCTGGTGCTAGTGACAAGGTCGATGCTTACAAGGCCTGGGTGATTAAGCAATTGAAAGCCGGTCAGAAGTTAGTCACGGTGGACTCTGGACGTCCTGAAATTAAGCGTTCTCTTGAACGAGCGCAACAGTTTCTGCGACTAGTTGCAATTTTGGCCGGCCTCATTGCTTCGATTGCAATCGTATTGGGTGCTCGTCAATTTGGATTGCGGCATAGACGAAATGTTGCTGTTATGCGATGTTTAGGAGCGAGTAGAGCCGTCATCACTACAATTTTTGTGATCGAGTTTCTACTAGTTGGCTTATCGGCTTCTGTTGTCGGACTCTTGGTCGGTGCGTTAGGGCAGTCCTTAATTGTGTCCATATTGGGATCCCTGATTGGCATGAGTCTGCCTATGCCTGGTCTTGGTGTTGTGTCACAGTCTCTCTGTCTAGGGGTATGTCTGTTATTAGCACTTGCGTGGCCGACTTTACGGTTATTACAACTTACATCTCCGAACCAAGTATTGCGATCAGCTTGGGTGTCACGGGATAAAGTTTTTTATTTGCATTATTTGCCCGCCGTATTGGGCTTACTGTTTCTGATGAGTTGGGTCGCCAGAGACGGCGTTTTGGGCGTATCAATGGTAGTCGGGTTCGCGATTGCTACGATACTTTTCAGTCTTATTGGCTATGTCGCACTCAAATTTTTGGCCTCACTGCGTCTGCATTTTGCGCAGTCAAGCAGTTTGCGTTTTGGATTGTCTGGATTGATTCGTCGCAGGCATACGAGCGTCGTGCAAATATGCGCTTTGGCTATGGGCATGATGGCAATCTTATTGCTGATGGTGGTGCGTACAGATTTGTTGGCTGGTTGGCAAAAGACACTACCTGTTGATGCACCGAATCGGTTTTTGATCAATATTCAACCGGATCAAATCGACCCGGTTCGTAGCGAGTTTAATCAGGCTAAATTTGAGAGTCTTATGCTTTATCCTATGGTTAGAGGGCGTTTAATCAAGCGCAATGGCGTGCCAATTGGTTCTGCTGATTTTGACGAACCGCGAGCCAAACAACTGATCGACAGGGAATTTAATCTTTCATATGCCGATCACTTGCCGCTTGAGTCTAGAATCACTGAAGGGAGAGGCTTGAATCCTGAAGCCTTCGAAGTATCTCTGGAGTCTGGTTTGGCTAAAACGTTGCGACTAAGCCTTGGGGATGAGCTCATTTTCGATGTCGCGGGGCAGTTAGTGCCCGTTAAGGTAACGAGTATCCGGAAGGTGGATTGGGACTCGATGAAACCTAATTTTTTCGCAATCATGACATCAACGGCTTTAAAAGAGCAGCCTCAAACTTGGATGACAGCTTTTTATTTGAAGGCGGCCCAAGCTCCTTGGCTTCAAACTCTAATCAAGAAGTTCCCCAATTTAACTGTCTTTGACCTAGATGCGATATTGGGTCAAATCAGAGCGGTGTTGGGGCAAGTTAGTCTCGCGGTACAAGGACTTTTTGTTTTCTCGGTGCTAGCCGGGATGATGGTACTTGGTGCTGCCTTGTCGACAACGCGCGATGAACGAGTTCGCGAAGCTGCGCTGCTCAGAGCGTTGGGCGCGACAAGGCTGCAATTGCTACGTGCTCAACGAGTTGAATTTATCGTTATTGGTCTTTGTGCCGGGGTGCTTGCAGCTCTAGGTGCCACGATCATCGCTTGGTGTTTGTCAATTTGGCTATTTCAATTTCGCATCGTATTTTCCGTTTGGCCCTGGATTGTTGGCGTTGCAGTTTGCACTGCAGGCAGTTGGTTCGCAGGTGCGATTACTTTAAAAGGGATATTGCACACGCCACCACTGGCTGTTTTGCGAAGGACGGGGTAGTTAATGGAGACCTTTTCGAGACGCATTCATCGGCAAACTCATTTTGTACAAACCGAGCTAGACGGATTGGAAGTTATTTACGATTCGAATCTAGTGCCGAATGCACAACCTACTTGGTTTTTCCAACAACTACGATCTGAACTGACGCCCGTTTCTAAAGGCGGGCGAAATTCAGCGTGGTACGTCCGGGTAAATGACGTTGATGCTGTACTTAAGTTCTATCGTCGCGGCGGTTGGATTGCTAGGATTCTGCGCCAATCCTATTTTTGGATGGGATTTCGATTAACTCGCTCAGTTAAAGAATTGACCTTGTTGCAAGATCTGTGCGCCAAAGGACTGAATGTTGCTAGACCGCTTGCCGCCGCTGTTTGGCGTGAAGGGATATTTTACAAAGCAGCATTGTTGACGGAGCAGATACCGTCAGCCCGACCGTTGATCGATTTCGACTCTGTCGAACCTTGGTATCGAGCTGGTCAATTAATCGCACAGATGCATGGATTTGGCGTTTATCACGCCGATTTAAATGTGTTTAATCTCTTGATTGATGACGGTAAGGATCCGTGGTTGATTGATTTTGACAAAAGTTGGTCGGGTAAATTGACCGATTCGCAACGACAGGCGAACTTGGCCCGCTTGAAACGCTCCGTCGCCAAGGTGAGTCCGACCCGTTTGGAGGGCTGTTTTTCAGAGCTACTGTTGGGTTACCATCAATCATTCAAAAAGGGAGTGGAATAACATGCTTTCTCAGCAGCAGTTGAAGCAGCAAGCAGCTGACGCCGCACTCGAACTAGTGCTGCCTATGCTTGATTCGCAAGCTATTATCGGTGTGGGTACGGGCTCGACCGCTGATTTATTCATTGATGGCCTGGCAAGACATGCGGAGAAGTTTTTTGCTGCTGCAGCTAGTTCAGAGCGCAGTGCTCAGCGTTTAACAGCTGGCGGCGTGCGTGTCCTCGACCTTAATCTGGTTAAAACAATGCCGGTCTATGTGGATGGTGCTGATGAGATTAACAACCGCCTTCAAATGATCAAGGGCGGTGGCGGGGCACTTACGCGAGAAAAAATTGTTGCATCTGTAGCCCAAAAATTTATTTGTATTGCTGATGAATCTAAATTAGTTAACAAGTTAGGTGCATTTGCTCTGCCAGTCGAGGTGATTCCGATGGCACGTGAGGCCGTCGCTAGGGCGATGACTCGTTTGGGTGGACGACCCGTTTTACGTTCCGGATTTGTGACTGACAACGGTAATGAGATTTTGGATGTTCATGATCTCGTGATTGACGACGCACGTACTCTTGAAGCATCGATTAACAATATCGCAGGTGTGGTTACAAACGGCTTGTTTGCTCTGAGCGCTGCACATATCGCGTTGTTAGCTACCCAGAACGGCATCCTTCGTCTCGATAGTGAAGGGAGCGCATGAGTGTCGTAAATCTGAGAATTTTTGCGTCAGTCATGTTTTGTCACAAAAATGTAATCCGACGCACCTAAACTGAATTTTATTTGTCAGGCATTTCGCCTGAGCTGATTATTTTGAAATAGGCTATCTATGAGCGATCATACTCACAAACAGTTCGACGTCGACCTTGAGCGAATCCGTACGATGTTGCTGCAGATGGGTGGTCTTGTGGAGTCTATGCTGCAGGATGCCGTCGAAGTTTTATCGAGCGGCGATCTGTCTATCATCGACCGTATCAAAGGGCGTGAAAAAGAAGTCAACGCGCTGGAGAAAGAGATTGATGAGCGAGTGACGGGGGCGATGGTTCGTAATCAACCGACAGCTGTTGATCTGAGAATGCTGCTCTCGGTGATGAAGATGTTGACTGACATGGAGCGTTCGGGCGATGAGGCCGAGAAAATAGCGAACGCTGCAAGACGAATTCATAACGATACTCAGGCGTTTTTGCCCGCTATCGAATTAAGACATATGAGTAATTGCGTCATTGCGATGATGAATCAAGTTATGGACGCTTTTGCTCGGCAGGACTCGGTATTGGCAGCCCAAGTGGTTCGCAGTGACAAAGAAGTTGATCGTGAATGGAAGTCCGCGTTACGTAATTTGATTTCCTTCATGATTGAAGATCCGCGGACGATTTCACGTGCAATTGATTTAATGTTTATCGCTCGGTCTGTCGAACGTATCGGCGATCATTGCAAAAATATGGCCGAGAGAGTCATCTACATGGTGCATGGCGACGATGTGCGACACCAGGGTGTCAAGGCTGCTGAGGCCGTCGTAAAAGGTGAAGGCCGGCCGTCCGTGTAACTCGTTTTCGTATTGTTATCGAAAATAGAAAAAAACCGCCTAGGCGGTTTTTTTTACGTTGCTACATATCCTTGAGCTTCTACGTCGCCGTCTTCAAATAAATATTTTTCCATTTGCTCTTTTAGATATTTACGCGCACGGGCATCAGCTAGGTTAAGACGATTCTCGTTTACCAACCGGGTTTGTACATCCATCCAGTTTTGCCATGCTTCTTTAGAGATGCTGTTCCAGATGCGCGTTCCCATCTCACCTGGATAAGGCGGCAAATCTAGTCCAGGTGCTTCCATTTTTAACTTGACGCAATTAACTGTTCGGCTCATATCTATTTCCTTGGGTATGGGGTTTTGCACTGATTAGTAGTCAGCGACTAATTCATAGGCGTTTAATAAAAATTAGGCTATTACGCGAGCGGTTGTACTGCGCCTGCTTTTCTTTTGGTAAGTCCGCTACGCCACCTTGCACGAAGCCTCGTTTGATGAACCAGTGCGATGTTCGTGTCGTCAGCACGAAAAGACGCTTAGCTCCGTGAGCTCTGGCGCGCGACTCCATATGTCTAAGTAGAATTTCGCCTTCACCTGTACCTTGCCATTCTGGATGAACGATGAGGCAACCCATTTCTGCCATCTGGTCTTTTGGGAAGGAGTGCAGCGTCGCGCAACCGTAGATGACGCCGTCGTGTTCCAGGACTGTAAAGTTCTCCACATCGCGTTCGATGACTGCTCGGCCTCTTTTGACTAGCGTGCCATCCTCTTCCAGTGGTTCAATCAGTTGCAAAATTGCGCCCACATCGTCGATAGTGGCAGGACGCAGGTCGTCTAGCGTATCTTCAACTACCATCGTACCGACGCCATCGTGAGTAAAAATTTCTAGCAAAACAACACCGTCTGTTTTAAAGGGCACCAGATGAGCTCGAGTGACACCGCGTTTGACGGCTTTAGATGCATATTGCAAGTACAAGGATGTGTCTTCGTCAAGCTCACCCGACGCCAGCAGTGCATCCGCATCGAGTCGTGCAAGTTCTGTGTCTACATTACCATCAGGGCCAATTACGCCAGGCGACTCAGTAAGAAAGATCAATTTTTCGGCTCTGAGAGCGGTCGCAACGCTGGTAGCAAGCTCTTCCATGGCTAGATTAAAAGCTTCACCGGTCGGTGAAAAACCTAAAGGCGAAAGCAATACGATTGACCCTCGTTCGATGGCGAACTTCAACGCTTCTGCGTCAATCTTTCTTACTTGTCCCGTGTGTTTGTAGTCTATTCCGTCGATGATGCCGGTTGGTCGGGCCGTCACAAAATTACCAGATATGACTCTGATCTGAGCATGCGACATCGGTGTGTTGGGTAGACCCTGACTAAAAGCTGCCTCAATGTCCAGTCGAATTTCACCTGCCGCCTCTTTGGCGCACTCGAGCGCTTCGACTCCCATGGGCTCTCGTCCACGTCCAAATTGTTGTTCAAAGCCTTTCAGGCGTAGTTGCTCGTTGACTTGCGGGCGTGAGCCGTGCACCAGCACTAATTTGATACCAAGGGCGGAGAGTAGCGACAAATCTTCGACAAGATTGTTCAAGGCGTTTGCCTGTACTAACTCGCCTCCAAAGGCTACGACAAATGTTTTTCCTCTAAATGCGTGGACGTAGGGTGCAACTTCCCGGAACCATCGCACGAACTGCGCCGGCGAGAACTCAGTGGCTTCTTGCGCCGACAGGGTGTCGGGTTCATCGAGAGGAGATGTCATCACTTGCTGCTAGGCCTAAGAAAGGTGAAAAAACATTAATTCGTGAGGAGATTTTATAATGGCTTGAAGTTTGGATAGGAATTTATGCCTGAAACCACGCAGTCCTCAAAATTAACGCACTCAAGCGTTGTCAATTCCCCACGACTGCCCCCGATTATCTCCTACCCCGAGGATCTTCCCGTAAGCTCGCGGCGAGAGGAGATTGCTCATGCTATTCGGGTGCACCAAGTCGTCATCGTAAGTGGTGAGACGGGCTCGGGCAAAACCACCCAGTTGCCAAAGATTTGCTTAGAACTGGGGCGCGGCGTGGGCAAAATGATTGCACATACTCAACCTCGACGGTTGGCAGCAAGTTCGGTCGCGAAACGAATTGCCCAAGAGTTAAATAGTGAGCTCGGCGACTGGGTCGGGTATCAAGTTCGTTTTCAAGACCGAAGCAGCAAGCAAACGGCAATCAAGTTAATGACCGATGGCATTTTACTGGCTGAGTCTCAGCGTGATCCGGGATTAAGCCGCTACGACACGATCATCATTGACGAAGCTCACGAACGTAGCCTGAACATAGATTTTTTGCTTGGTTATCTGCGACAGTTACTCAGCAAGAGAGCGGATTTAAAGCTGATTATCACGTCGGCGACCATTAATGCTTCTAGGTTTGCCGCTCATTTTGCAAATGATAAAGGTGAGGCGGCACCCGTAATCGAAGTATCGGGTCGCCTTTACCCGGTTGAAATTCGCTACCGACCCATACAGGCAGATATTGATGACGTCGCGCCTACACCAACGGCTGCTCAAGCCTCAGCTCCCTCTGATCGTGCCACAAGCAGGGACGAAGAGCGCGAGTTGGTTAATTCGATTGTCAATGCGGTAGATGAATGCTCTCGCGTCGGGAGCGGCGATATTTTGGTTTTTTTACCCGGCGAGCGTGAAATCCGAGAGACAGCTGAGGCTTTGCGTAAGCATCATCCCGCAGGAACGCAAGTGCTGCCCTTATTTGCAAGGCTATCGCAAGGCGAGCAGGAGTTGATCTTTAAGCCACAGACCAACGCGAGACGTATCGTCCTTGCAACCAACGTCGCAGAAACGTCCTTGACCGTGCCGGGAATCCGCTACGTAGTTGACAGCGGTTTAGCGAGAATTAAACGCTACTCCTGGCGTAACAAAGTAGAGCAGTTGCGAATTGAGCCGATCAGTCAGGCATCGGCCAATCAAAGAGCAGGGCGTTGTGGTCGGCTTGGGCCAGGAGTGTGCATTCGTCTATATGATGAGCAACACTTTAGAAATCGCCCTGCCTTTACGGATCCCGAAATTCTGCGTGCCTCGCTTGCCGGCGTGATTTTGCGCATGAAGGCGCTGCATCTAGGTGAGATAGAGAACTTTCCTTTTGTCGACTCGCCGTCCGGACGGGCTGTCGCTGATGGGTACCATTTACTCCAGGAGCTTGGCGCTATTAGTCAGGATGCAGACCGTGGCGCGTCGTTAACCCAGACCGGAAAGGCATTGGCAAAGTTGCCACTCGATCCTCGTATTGGGCGAATGATATTGGCCGCCCGAGATCAGCACTGTTTGACTGAGATGTTGATCGTAGCCGCGGCTTTGTCGGTACAAGATCCCCGTGATCGACCGATGCACGCCAGAGAGTTGGCCGATCAAGCACATTCGAAATTTACGGATGAAAAGTCAGAATTTATTTCGTATTTAAAGCTTTGGTCTTGGTACAACGAGCAAGTGGCACATAAGGGCTCTCAACGAAAGTTGGTTGCATTACTACGCCAACATTTTCTCTCACCTTTGCGTATGCGTGAGTGGCACGACATTCACTCGCAGTTGACTGCACTCGTGGGAGAGCAAGGATGGCGCCTTAATCAATCCGAAGCGACATATGAGCAACTACACGTTGCCTTGATGACTGGCCTACTCGGCAATTTGGGCTTAAAAGCGGAGGAAGCTGGTCATTATCTCGGTGCTCGTGACATTAAGTTTCTGATTAATCCAGGGTCAAAGCTTGCCAAAAAAGCTGGTAAGTGGATTATGGCTGCTGAAATTGTGGACACCACTAAGCTTTATGCGCGCTGCGTGGCGAAAATTGATCCGGTGTGGATTGAACGATCTGCTAGGCATTTGATTAAAAAGAGTTGGACAGATCCACGCTGGGAAAAAAAACTCGGACAAGTCGTAGCCAATGAAAAAGGTTCGCTTTACGGTTTGACGGTCTATTCCGGACGAAGGGTTCACTACGGACCTATTGCGCCCGAGCAAGCTCGGGAGATTTTCATCTTGCAGGGATTAGTTCCGGGAGAAATCATTACAAATTTACCTTTCGTGGCTCACAATAGAAAATTGGTTGCACAGATTGAGCATTTGGAGCATCAATCGCGCCGGCCAGACATCCTCGTTGACGATAGCTTAATCAAGGCCTTTTATGATGCAGCGCTACCGGCCGACATTCACCAAACCGCCACTCTTGAACACTGGTACAAAAGCCTTTCGAGGGAGGCTGCGAATAAACTGCTGTTAACGCGTGATGCTCTAATGAAGCACGAGGCAGCGGGAGTAACGACCGAGGTTTTCCCTAAAAAATTTAACTGGCAAGGTGTGGACTTGCCAGTTGATTATCACTTCGAGCCGGGTTCGCCGCGCGATGGGATCACCACAACTGTTCCGCTGTTTTTTTTGAATAAAGTCGACGCTGATCAGTGCGAGTGGCTCGTGCCCGGGATGCTCAAAGAAAAAGTCCATCTGTTACTGAAGTCATTGCCGCAGAAAATTAGGCGACATTGTGTGCCACTTCCCGACTATGCTGCGGGATTTTACGATCGATGGTTTGATCGGCTAGCAGCGCCAGGTTGTAGCCTCACTGATGCGATTATTTCAGATATGGCTGAGCAGCTGGGATTGCGACCGCTTGCCTCGGACTTTAAGCTTGAGACGTTACCTGCTCATTTGTTCATGGCGTTTAAAGTTGTGGACGAGCACGGCAGGATGTTAGCCGCGGGTCGTAATCTAGCCCAGATTCGGGCGGAACTTGGCAAGCAAGCTCAAGCTAGTTTTACCCAGCTCGCTTCAGGTGATAAGCAAATCGCGCAAGCCATATCGCAGGAAAATATCGTCGAATGGAGTTTTGGAGAACTGCCAGAACTTCTAGAGATTAAGCGAAAGGGTCAATCGGTGATTGGCTACCCCGCTCTGGTCGACAAGGGTAGCGACTGCACCATAGATGTTTTTGACGAGCCTACCGTAGCGCAAGTCGCCCATCACAAAGGTTTGCTTAGGCTGTTTCGAATTGGATTGAAAGATCAGGTGAAATTTTTAGAAAAAAATTTACACGATCTGACTAAGCTTGGCATGCTGTTTTTGTCGCTCGGTACGCAAGAGCAAATTAGAGATCAAATCATTGATCGCGCAATAGATCTCTCTTGTTTGTCACAGCCTTGGCCTTTGAATGCCAACGAGTTTGAAGCCAGACGGCAAGAGGGCAAGGCCAAGTTAGGTTTGTTAGCGCAGGAGGTGGCCAGGCTTGCGGTTGCAAGTCTTGAAAACTACGCGGCATTGATGCGTAAACTTCCGCAAGTAAAGGTTTTTTCTGCTGCGTATCAGGATATTCAGCAGCAAATTGCTGCTTTGGTCAGCAAGGACTTCGTTGCCAGGCTTCCGTATGGTCAATTAACGCACGTACCTCGATATTTAAAGGCGGCACAGAACCGGATCGATAAAATAAAAAGTGATCCTGCGAGAGATAGCAAACTTATGGCGGAAATGGCTCCACTCATTAGTCAATATAGTCGGGTCCAGTCCTCGTTGAAGGGGGCGGTTGACCCCCAGCTCGAAGAGTTCAGATGGATGCTTGAAGAGCTCCGTGTCGCCTTGTTCGCACAGGAGCTACGTACCCCAATGCCAGTATCTGTCAAACGACTTCAAAAAGCATGGGATGCAATGCAGCGTTAGCTATCTCGCTTAGGCTTTGATAAACAGGTAAATGGCCAAGGCGATAAGACCAAATTTCGTCGCTTTATAAAGAGGACGATTTGCTTTCTTGAACGCTCGCCGCTTCTGATCAATGATCCAGTGCCAATGCGTCAGTTTGTTAATGAATCCGGTTTGATCTGACTCCGCGTTAGGTGAACTCGCGGCGGACATCATGACGCGACCAAACCAGTGGTTGAATGCTTGCGCCCAGGACCATTTGAGAGGTCGTTCTACATCGCAAAACAATATGATCCGGTTTTTGTCCGTTTTGTTGTACGCATCGTGCACATACGTTTCATCAAAAATCACGCCCTGGCCATCACGCCAACTATGACGAATACCATCTACGTCGATGTAGCAGCGCTCATCATTGGGGGTGGATAATCCGAGGTGGTAGCGTAGAGAGCCAGCATAGGGGTCTCGGTGCGGATTCAGTTGGCCACCCGGAGGAAGTTCCGCAAACATTGCAGCCTTGACACTGGGTATCTGATTGAGCAAAGCCACTGTTTTGGGGCACATTGCTTCGGCCGAGGGGTGTTTTGCGTCATACCACTTAAGGTAAAACCGCTTCCATCCGTACTTGAAAAACGAATTAAAACCGATGTCATTATGTAATTCTGGTGCTTTGATTTCGCGCAATTGGGCTAAATGGAGCGCTTCATCGCGGATAGTCTCCCAATTATCTTCAAGGAGTTTCAATTCACCTAGGGTTTCTACGGGTATGTACGGTGTTGTGGCGACTTTAGAGGTGAGCACCATAAACGCGTTCAATGGGGCGAGCAAAATTGAGTGGTCTAGCAATTGTCTGCCAAGCGGCAGGCGCACATAGCCGCGGAAATGAGCAAAAAGAATAGAGCCTAACCATGCCGCAAGTAATACCCATTTCATAGCTTCATTCCTTCAAGCGTCCTTCACAGGTTGCTAAAAAACTGGCGTTTGGAGACCCGCAAATAGGTACAATTCCATCATGCCAGAAACATGTCCGACCACTCCCTTCGTTCATCTCCGTGTCCATTCCGAATTTTCAGTCGTGGATGGGACGGTTCGCATACCAGACTTGATCTCCAGAGTGAGTGCTTGGCGTCAGCCGGCCGTGGCACTGACCGATTTGGCGAACGTTTTTGGATTGATCAAATTCTACAAAGCAGCTCGTGGCGCCGGCGTTAAACCTATTGCCGGTTGCGACGTCTGGATCACCAACGACGAAGACCGTGATAAACCTAGCCGTATTCTACTTCTGGTTGCGAATCACGCGGGATATTTGAAGCTTTGCGAGCTTTTAACCGATGCGTGGTTAAAAAATGCCCACCGTGGACGAGGAGAAATACGGCGAGAGTGGCTCAATGGGTGTCGAGGTTTAATCGCGCTCTCCGGTGCTGCCTCGGGCGATATAGGCCAGGCCTTGTTGAGTGGTCAGGCAGAACTCGCTAAGGCATTGGCACGAGAGTGGCAGGCGCGGTTTCCTGATTCGTTCTACCTGGAGCTTCAGCGCAGTGGTTCTGACGCTGATGAGCGTTATGTGCAGGCAGCAGTAGGCCTGGCTATGGATCTTGGACTCCCAGTTGTTGCTACCCATCCAGTACAGTTTTTAGATAAAGAAGAGTTTCGCGCACATGAGGCACGCGTCTGCATTGCAGAGGGGCAAATTTTGGGCGATTCGCGACGTCCGAAGCTATTTACTCAAGAACAATATTTGGTTTCCTCTGAGCAAATGGCAGAGCGGTTTGCTGACATCCCGTCAGCCCTAAGTAATACAGTCGCAATCGCAAAACGGTGCAACCTGACTTTAGAGCTAGGTAAAGCTCGCTTGCCGGATTTTCCAACCCCCGATGGCGTGTCGCTTGACGATTACCTAGTCGAGCTATCCGAGGCCGGTCTTGCAAAAAGGATGACGCAGTTATTCCCTGATCAATTTGAGCGCGAGAAACAGTATCCCAAGTACGCGGAGAGATTGGCACTTGAATGCAAAACGATCATACAGATGGGATTTCCGGGTTATTTCTTAATTGTTCAAGATTTTATCAATTGGGGTAAGAGTAACGGTGTGCCTGTTGGTCCAGGACGAGGCTCTGGAGCGGGGTCACTAGTTGCTTACTCGTTGGGTATTACTGATTTGGATCCAATCCGCTACGACTTATTGTTTGAGCGGTTTTTGAATCCCGAGCGCGTATCGATGCCAGATTTTGATATTGATTTTTGTCAAGATAATCGAGAGCGAGTCATCGATTACGTCAAGGAAAAATATGGTCGTGAGGCGGTAAGCCAAATCGCAACCTTCGGTACTTTAGGTGCCAAGGCTGCAGTTAGAGATACTGGGCGAGTGCTTGATATGCCCTACATGCTGTGTGATGGTCTATCGAAGTTGATACAGCAGAATCCAGCAGATCCTTGGACCCTTGATAGGGCTCTCAAAGAAGAACCACAATTTCGTGAGCGCTATGAAAAAGAGGAAGAGGTGCGCGCACTTGTCGACTTGGCCAAACCCCTCGAAGGCTTGACTAGAAATATTGGTATGCACGCTGGCGGCGTGTTGATTGCGCCAGGCAAGCTAACTGATTTTTGTCCGTTGTATTGCCAGCCGGGGGCAGAAGGCAGTGCAGTCTCGCAATTTGATAAGGACGACGTTGAAGCAGCAGGCTTAGTCAAATTCGACTTTTTGGGCTTGCGAAACTTAACGATTTTGGACTGGGCTGTCAGATTTGTTCGTAAGTTCAATCCTAAGCTTGCTGAATTTGACATCATGGCTTTGCCGCTTGATGACCAGGCGAGTTATCAACTGCTGTGTGATGCAAACACAACGGCTGTCTTTCAGCTTGAATCGCGCGGCATGAAGGAATTGCTTAAGAAGCTTAAACCCAATACCTTTGAGGACATCGTCGCTGTTTTGGCTTTATTCCGGCCAGGACCTTTAGAGTCTGGCATGGTTGATGATTTCGTAAATCGCAAGCATGGCCGAGCGACGGTGGACTACTTTCATGCTGACCTTGAGCCTACACTAAAAAGCACTTACGGCGTGATCGTGTATCAAGAGCAGGTGATGCTGATCTCCCAAATTATTGGTGGTTACTCGCTGGGCGGTGCTGACTTGTTGCGTCGAGCAATGGGTAAGAAAAAGCCCGAAGAAATGGCGGCCCACCGCGAGTTATTTCAAAAAGGCGCCGAGCAGAAAGGCTACGACGCTCAAATGGCCGTCAGATTGTTCGATTTGATGGAGCTTTTTGCCGGCTATGGATTCAATAAATCGCACTCTGCCGCGTATGCGCTAATCGCGTATCAGACAGCATGGCTTAAAGCACATCATCCAGCCGAATTCTTCGCAGCGACCTTGTCGTCAGATATGGACGACACCGGCAAGGTACAGATATTTTGGCGTGACTGTTTAGCCAATAAAGTTGAGGTCTTGCCGCCCGATATTAATCGCTCTGGCTATCGCTTTGAACCTGTATTTGATACCTATACTGATCAAGGCTTGCCTCCGCGAACTATTCGCTACGGCCTCGGCGCAGTAAAAGGTACGGGGCAGGGGGCAGTCGAGGAAATTGTTGCTGTCCGCGCCTCTGGCCCTTACGTTTCATTGTTTGATTTCTGTCGTCGAGTCAATAGACATACGGCTAATCGACGCAGTATCGAAGCCTTGATTCGCGCGGGAGCGTTTGACTCTATTGAGTCCAATCGAGCAGCATTGATCGCTTCGTTAGCAACCGCGATGGAGGCGGCCGATCAAGCCGACCGTAGCGCGAATCAGTCATCTTTATTTGGCGATGACAGTGACAATGTTGTTTCAGTCGGACTTTCCAAGGTGGCAGCTTGGGATTTACGAGCCAAACTGACCGAAGAAAAATCGGCTCTCGGTTTTTTCTTTAGTGGTCATTTGTTCGATGCTTGGCGCGATGAGGTCAGAGTCTTAGTTCCTCGTTCGTTGTCTAGGTTGGAGCCATCGCGCGATAAGCAATGGGTAGCAGGTGTGATTTCAGCCGTACAAAATCGCACGACAAAAACGGGTAAAAAAATGTCCATCGTCACGCTAGACGATGGCAGCGCACAAGTTGACGTTACGGTCTATTCTGAGCTTTTTGATTTACATAAGCAACGAATACGTGACGACCAGCTCATGATTGCTCAAGTTAAAGTGAGTAATGACGATTACTCTGGCGGTATACGTATCAGTGCCGAAAGTATTTATGATTTGCAAATGGCTCGTGAGGCCAAGGCTAGGACGCTTAGAATTAGATTGAACGGCAATGCGGACGCTAAGAAACTTAAAGATGTACTTGCGCCTCACCGTACCAAGCCAGATGACGCAGTGGCCGGTACGCCTGTGGAAATTGTCTACGAAACTGGTCAAGCGCTATGTATGATCCGATTAGGTGATACTTGGAGGGTAAGGTTGCCCGATACGTTAGTTGAACAACTGTGTTCCTGGACGTCTCCTACAGATGTACAAGTGACTTACTGATGACAGCACCAACACAATTGAGAATCATGCATTCAGAGGCAGCTACCAGTTTTGGTGGTCAGGAGCATCGCGTCTTTAAAGAGATGGTGGCAATGCGCGAGCGCGGCCATTATCTCGAAGCGATCTGTCAGCCCGATGCAGAGTTGACCGTGAAGTTGCGAGACGCCGGATTTATTGTGCACACGCTCTACATGGATGGCATAGTCAATATTACAAAGGGAGTCGCTAAAATCACGGGCATACTTCGGCGAGGAAAATTCGATGTGCTTAACACCCACAGTCGACAAGACACGATTATCGCTGCAGCCGCTGGTCGCCTGGCTAATGTGCCTCTAATTGTTCGAACTCGCCACCTAGCCAGTAAAATAGGATCCTTACTGTCGTACAGTTGGTTGCCGCATCGTGTCTCAACGGTAAGTGAATATGTTCGCAGGCAAGTCGTTGAGCGTGGTGTGCCAGCCGAACACGTTGAGACAATCTACACTGGTGTGGTGTTGAGTCCTCCGGTCCAGCATTCAAGCTTGAGAGACGAGCTACGGCTGTCTGCCAATGACACGATCGTTGGCTGCGTTGCAGTGATGCGTCCGAATAAGGGCCATCATTTACTACTTGACGCGATGATTCCAATTTTGCGAAATCAAGCAGATGTTCATCTTGTTTTAATTGGGTCGGGGTCGCCTTTGTTTGAGCAGATTCAAGCGCGAGTGGATGCGGCCGGGCTGAGTCGTCAGATACACCTGATGGGTACTCGCAAAGATGTACCAAATTTGTTAGCAGGCTTGGATATGTTTGCTTTGGCAACGCAACAGGAAGCGTTAGGTACTGTATTTGTTGAGGCCGCCTCGAGCGGATTGCCAGTGATCGGCACCGATGTTGGTGGGGTAGGCGAAATGATGATCCCGGGGGAAACTGGCCTGCTGGTACCTGCCAAAGACTGTGAGGCGCTGACCTCGGCGATACAAAAATTGATTGACGATCCCGTGTTGCGAGTAAAGATGGGACAGAGAGGTCAGGAGAGAATCTGGAAAGAGGGTATCTTCACAACTGAACGATTGGGTCAGCGCACCGAAGAAGTTTATTTGAAGTGGTTAATGGATCGAGGGCAACTGCCGATCGCTCGAGGCACTTGATGATGACGAAGCGAGCAAATTGCGTTCCGGTGTTGATGTATCACCATGTCTCGCCAAGTGCGGGCATGATTACCACTTCGCCTCAAAACTTTGAGCGACAGATCGCCGGTTTAGCTAAGGCTGGATATCAAACGCTCACAAGTGAGCAATTTGCTGGATTTTTGCGTGGCGATCCGATACCGTCTAAGTCCATTCTCATTACATTTGATGATGGCTATTTAGACAATTATGTATACGCCTATCCGGTGCTCAAGCGCCATGGCATGACTGCGATGCTGTTTCTTATCACGGGCTTAATTGGTGATGGATCTGCGAGGGCTTATGCGGGTAGTGGTTTATCTTTGCCGCATACGCCTGAACATAAACAAGCCAAAGCGTTAATGTTTTCTGATCGTAGAGACGAAGTGATGTTGCGTTGGAGTGAGGTCTTTCTAATGCAGCAAGAGGGCACGTTTGAATTTCACAGTCACACGAATACCCATGAGCGATGGGATTTATTACGGTCAGATTTGTTAGACAAAAACAAGAATATGAAGGACGATTTAGCCACGTCTCGCGATGTGCTAATTGCGAAGTTAGGCAATTGTTCAGATCATTTATGCTGGCCGCAAGGCTATTTTGATGCGGATTATGTCAAACTGGCTCAAGATCTGGGATTCAAGTATCTGTATACCACTGATGCTTATGGCCAGAACACGGTGGGACATGATCCTGCCCACATTTACCGTTTCGCGGTTCGCAATCGCGGCTTCCTCTGGATTGCACAACGTACGTGGCTTGCCTCGCACCCCCTTTTTGGGCCCCTATATAACAGGTGGAAGTTATGGAAGCGCGCGCGTCGCAAAAAGGGCTAGGCATTTCCGTCATCCTGATTACCAAAAATGAAGCTCGGCACATTAAAGCCTGCCTCGAGTCGGTCTCGTTCGCTGACGAAATTATCGTGGTTGACTCGGGAAGTACGGACGGAACAACGGACATTGCGCGTGAGAACGGTGCTCGGGTGTACATATTTGAGGATTGGCCTGGTTTTGGGCTGCAAAAAAATCGTGCCCTAGATTTGGCCACACAGCCGTGGGTATTATCAATCGATGCTGATGAAAGAGTTACCGACTTACTGCGACAGGAGATCATTAGCGCAATAGCTGATCCATCGTTCTCGGCATACCAAATACCTCGGTTATCGGAATTTTGCGAACAACCGATTCGACATAGCGGTTGGTGGCCTGATTATGTGCTCAGATTGTTTAAAAGAGACGTTGGACGCTTCACCGATGCACCGGTGCATGAACGCGTCGTTACTACAACAAACGTGGGCACGCTTAAGGGACACTTACTACATTTTCCTTATCCCGATCTTGATTCATTAATTACAAAAATAAATCGATACTCAAGCGATGCGGCCAACATGTTGGCAGCCAGAGGCAAACGGACGAGTATTATTGGTACCTTAGGCCATGCAATTTGGACCTTTATACGGATCTATTTTTTACGCCGTGGTTTCATGGATGGTCGTTATGGATTGATATTGGCTGTGGCTGCATCTTCGGGAAGTTTTTTCCGTTATGCGAAATTAATGTTAATTAACGATCGTAATCGCGGCTCTAGGAAAGTCGATTCAGAGGTCAACAGATGAAAATTCTGTACACGAATTTTCATCCTCGTAATGGTGGTGGTCACGTGACCTATATCCTTAATTTGGTGACAGAGTTAATGTCTGATCACCAGATTACTGTCGCAACGCCGGGTACCAGTAGGCTGTATCGTTATGTTGGCAATTATGCGGCGGTAAAACGAGTTGATTTGTCATTTCCAGGGCGAGTGACAGAGATATCAGGCCCTTGTGCTGCACTTAGAGCTTTGGTGAAAAGAGAGCAGTTCGATGTTATCCATGTCAACGGATCCAGTGATCACAAGCTTGTCATGCTTGCAACATTCGGTTTACGACATAAGCCTCGAATTGTTTTAACCAAGCATAACGATCATCCCATCAATAGCATCGGGAATTTACTGCGATCGGTCGTTGCAACTGATGCCACGATTGGTGTAAGTGACTACATAACAGATATCTTGCAACGCTCGCCGTATCGTAAGCATCCAATTTATACGATACGTCATGGCGTGGACATCAACTATTTTTCTCCAGTTATGTCGACCGAGAAAATCCAATCACGCGAACGTTTCCTAGGTGTGCTTGCTAGAGACACGATCTTGCTTGGAAGCGCAGGAGGTACAGACGATGACAAAGGTTGGTTTGATTTAGCTCATGCTTTGGCTTTGTTGCCCGCTCCTTTACGAGCCCGGTTTCACGTTGTCGTGATTGGCGATCCGCCCAAGAAATCTAAGCTTAGGGAACTCGATGACCTAGGAGTGGGGCCGCAGTTCAGCTTTCCAGGGTTATTAGATGATGTTCGGTCTGTTTTAGCCGCCTGTGATTTGGGGTTTGTGTTGTCCTATCGGGAGGCCTTATCATTCGCTTGTCGGGAGTTGATGGCGTTAGGGCTGCCCGTGCTTGTGACACGGGTTGGTGGGTTGCCCGAAAATCTGATCGATCAACAACAGGGATGGGTGGTTCCAGCGAAAGATCCGGTTAGTATAAAAGCTGTGTTGGAGCAGGTGCTTGAAGCACCGTCGATATTACAAACCATGGGTACGCAGGCGCGTACAAAGGCATCCTGCGAATTCAATTTGAAATGCTTTACTGCGCAGACCTTAGCTGTATATCAGTCTTGAAATGACAAAACTCAAGCGACCTATTCCAGTTTTGATGTATCACCAGATCGCAGTTCCGGCGAGTCGGGGGACAAACTTTCGCAGTTTGACCGTGCATCCTCGCGGTTTTGAGCGACAAATGACATGGATGGCACGCTTAGGCTACCGTGGTCTAAGCATGAGGGATCTATTACCTTATTTATATGGTGAGCAGCATGGAAAAGTTTTCGGTATCACTTTTGATGATGGTTATCGCAACGTATTGCATAACGCGTTACCTGTTTTGATTAGGCTAGGGTTTACTTCCACCAACTATTTTGTCACTAATCAATTCAACGGAACGAATATTTGGGATCGAGACAAAAATGTGCCTGTGTCTGCATTGATGTCTACAAGCGAGATTAGGCATTGGGCCTCCAATGGGCAGGAAGTGGGCTCTCATACGCTTGATCATGTCCATTTGCCCGAGGTGTCATCGCACGAGGCTATGCGTCAGATCGTCGAATCAAAAACAATTCTCGAATCTCTGGTCGATCAATCTGTGACTGCATTTTGTTATCCATACGGCGACTACCACAGCGAGCACGCTGAGTTGGCCCGACGTGCTGGCTATACCAATGCAACTACGACCGAACGCGGCTTAGTTCATTCGACTAGCGATCTGTTTGAGATCAAAAGAGTTGGTATTTGGCGACAGACTCATCTACTGCGGTTTTTTCAAAAATGCCTCACTCTTCACGAAGATAGGCGCGGTGGTGATTGATCGCTTACGAGTAGCGCTTGTCGTTGATCGTTTTGGGCGCCGATTCGGTGGTGCCGAGGCCTACAGCGTCGACTTGGCAAGACATTTACTCGCACACCATGACGTCACGGTCGTTGCTCATGAGTTTGATCACGACCTAGCCGTTAACGAAAAGAGAATAACAGGGCCGCGCTGGTGGCCTAGTTGGCTCAGGGTGCTGCACTTTGCTTTCTGCGCGAATCGGATAACGGCAAACGGCTTTGACATTGTTCATTCAAACATGGATGGCGTGCAGGGGCACGTCCAAGTCGTGCACGTCAGTCCAGTCCGATATCGCCGCTTGATTGGTAAGTCTTGGCTCAAAAGGGCGCTGCAGTGGTGCAGCCTTCGCAATCTTGTTTACTTTAAGCTGGAGGGAGTTCGTATGATTCCTTCACTTGGGCATCAAGTCGTTGCTGTGGCACCTGTTATCAAGGATCAACTTCACCTCGCCTACGGGGAGTCGTTGAACGTGCAAGTGATTCCGCCTGGTGTTGAACCGATTGAGTTTGACGCAAATTTGCGCGCGAGAACTCGGTTAGACCTAGGATTAAAGCCAGACGATATTGTTTGTTTGCTTGTCGCTCGAAATCCTATGCGAAAAGGCCTGAAAACCTTGCTTGAGGCTGTGATGCAATTGCCATCTAACTTTCAGGTGTTGGTTGTGGGGGTTGATCGCGAGTCCCGTCTGGAAATCGACTCCAATGGCAGTGCCCTTATTGGGAGACTGCAGTGTGTCGCTCCAACAGCGAATTTGTCGGCGTATTATTTTGCCGCTGATATTTGTGTGCATCCAACCCTTGGCGATAGTTTTGCGATGGTGCCGCTTGAGGCGATGGCACACCGATTACCCGTCATTCTTAGCAGTGCTCAATACTGCGGTTTTGCACAATACCTCGCTCATGAGCGAGACGCTTTCATTTTGAATAATCCTACAGATGCTCAAGAGTTAAAGAGCGCGATCTTATCCGTTGCGCCTGGGACTGAGCTTAGAGGCCCGTTGATAGAAAATAGCCAGAAGGTGGTGCATGAGCTCTGTTGGTCAAACGTCTGTGCTAGACACGAACACTTGTATGGACTCTCTTTAGAGGCGCGTTTAGATCCAACCACGTAACCAATAACCGAATAAACCGAGATATTCTTTGATGATGCTGCGGCTCGCTTCAAGGCTACGCGTATGAGGTAGCCAAAGGTTCAGCGCAATGCTGGTCGGAGGGGTAATTTGTGGTGCCATTCCTGCGGCGATGGCGTCTATTCCTAACTTTCTGAATGTTGCTATCGCGCGTGGCATATGTAGCGCTGATGTCACCACTAGAACTTGAGAGAATTTTTGCTGTTCAAAAATCTTTTTACTGAA
>Ga0164296_1001386_pt1 | contig 25769 bp, 27 predicted proteins | sample GEODES057metaG_FD_113533 | JGI IMG/M metagenome (GOLD analysis project Ga0164296, IMG submission 113533) | Dystrophic lake water microbial communities from Trout Bog Lake, Wisconsin, USA - GEODES057 metaG | ecosystem: Environmental > Aquatic > Freshwater > Lake | place: USA: Trout Bog Lake...
CATATCCTCAACGATCGCCAATGGGTAAAATACATATCTAACCGCGTTACATTTATGATTGAGGCTTTAAAGACTTGCAACTATTTGAATTATATCCTGAGTATTACTATATCAGCCTAGAACGATGCGAATTCTATGTCAAATCACGATTAACGTCGATTGTGGAGTCGATTCATTCGTATATTTTCTAGATCTGATAAGAATTTACTTCCGAAAAGTGCGCTGATGTCTATAAAGATTTTGTTGATTCACTTGCGTTAACGACCAAACGATTTTCGCAACGCGTATTGTGCCGTTCCTGCAGCCTCGTTCCTGGCTCAACGCCCCGGGGCACCGCGAGCCAGCATCGCGCAGACGCTGTCCCCTTGTCTCAGCGGGCCCTCGTTGCCGCAGCTGGCTGGCAGAACACTCGGAAGTTGCGCCCCCTCTCGAGGTCCTGCATTGCTCCGGAAGTCGCAGCGGAGAAATTGGACCATGCCCACGAGTCGGGTTACCGTGGTTGATCACCCGCTTGTGCAGCACAAGCTCACATACCTGCGGGACAAGAAGCGCTCGACCAAAGGCTTTCGGCAGATCCTGAACGAGATCGGGATGCTCCTCGCCTACGAGGTGACGCGCGATCTGCCGCTGGAGCCCGTCACGATCGAGACGCCCCTGCAGCCGATGGAAGGCCGGCAAATCCAGGGCAAGAAGCTGGTCCTCGCGCCGATCCTGCGCGCCGGGGTCGGGTTCCTCGATGGTATGCTGTCTCTCGTCCCCTCGGCGCGGGTCGCCCATATCGGCCTCTACCGGGATCCGGATACGCTTGAGGCGGTCGAATACTACTTCAAGGCCCCGTCAGACCTCGCCGACAGGACTGTTCTCGTGCTCGATCCGATGCTCGCCACCGCCAATTCGGCAATCGCAGCCCTCGATCTGCTCAAGGCCCGGGGCGCCTCGGACCTGCGCTTCGTCTGCCTCCTGGCCGCGCCGGAGGGGCTGGCCAAGTTCCAGATGGCCCATCCCGACGTCCCGATCTGGACCGCGGCGATCGACAGCCATTTGAACGAGCACGGCTACATCGTGCCCGGCCTGGGCGATGCCGGGGACCGAATGTACGGGACCCGGTAAGCTCAATTCGGTTCGATCGCCGCGACGGCGGTCGGCACTAGCGCGTTCGCCCTCCAACCCGAGCCCGCCCCACGACCTTGCCGAGCACCCGCGACAGCTCCTCGACCGAGTAGGGTTTCTGGATCAGGTCGAAGCCGTGAACGCCCTCCTGGGCAAGCACGTGGCTGTAGCCCGAGGTGAGGACGACGGGCAGATCCGGCAGGCGTTGCTTCAGCGCCCGGGCCAGCGCGATCCCGCCCATGCCGGGCATCACCACATCGGAGAACACCGCGTCGAAGCGGAATGGAATCTTCTCGACCTCGACGAGCGCCTCCTCGGCGTTCGTCGCCCAGACCGTGGTGTGGCCGAGATCCTCCAGGATCTGCGTGGCGAACCGGCCGACTTCAAGGTTGTCCTCGACGACCAGGATGCACAGGCTGGTGCCAACGAGGTCACGCTCGTCGCGCGAGACGGTGTCGGACGTCTGGGGCGCCGTCTCGACCTGGGGCAAATAAAGGGTGAATGTGGTGCCTGCGCCGGGCTGGCTCGTCACATCGACGTCGCCGCCAGATTGCTTGGCGAAGCCGAACACCTGCGACAGACCGAGCCCGGTGCCCTTGCCGATCTCCTTTGTGGTGAAGAACGGTTCGAAGATGCGCGGCAGCACCTCGGGGGCAATCCCGTCGCCCGTATCGGACAGGGACACGGCCGCGAAGGTGCAACGCGATCCCGCGTGACCGCGGATCGCCGGCATCGGCCGACCGCCCAGGAGCCTGAGCGTCAGAGTGCCTTGGCCGCCCATGGCGTCGCGGGCGTTCACCGCCATATTGATCAGGGCGGTCTCGAACTGGCTGAGATCGGCCCGGATGTAGCAGGGCGCGTCCGGGATCTCGGCATCCACGGTGATCCGCGCCCCGGTGACTGAGTCGAGCATCTCCGCGACGGCCAGCAGCGACGTGCCGACGTCGAAGACCTCCGGCCGGAGGGCTTGGCGCCGGGCGAAAGCGAGCAGCTGGCCGGTAAGCTTGGCCGCCCGGTCGACCGTATCGGAGATCGCCTCGACGTAGCGCCGGCGCCGCTCCTCGGGCAGGTCCGGCCGCTTGAGCAGATCGGTGGATGACTTGATGACCGTCAGGAGGTTGTTGAAATCGTGCGCGACGCCGCCGGTGAGCTGGCCGACCGCCTCCAGCTTCTGTGATTGGCGCAGGGCCTCCTCGACACGCTCGCGCTCGACGCTCTCGGATTGCAGCCGTGCATGCGCCTCCGCGAGGGCACGCATATTGCGCCGCTGCTCGGTCAGGTCGGTCAGGATCCCGCAGAGCAGGGGTTGATCGCCCTGGCCCTCGAAGCGGCTCAGCGACAGAAACGTCGCGCGCTCCGCACCGTCCGGCGCGACGAGCTCGATCTCCTCCCGAACGGGCGCGGATACCGCCCGCTGCACCAGCGCATCGAGGTCGGTATCGGCCTGAACGAAGTCGCGCAGACAGCGCCCGACCAGACGTTCCTGCGGCTCCCCCAGCATGATGGCCAATCGCCGGTTGCAGTAGAGCAGGGTTCCGTCCAACCCGAGTGTGAAAGCGCCCTCCTGAATCTGCTCGATGAGCACGCGGTATGGCCGGTCCGCGTTCTCCAAAGTGTAGACGAGGCGCTCGTGGTTCGGGCCCTCGACCACCACGGCATCGAAATCGCCGCGCCGGATGGCCGCCAGCGTTTCCTCGCTCTCCTCCAGACGCGCCTCGAGTTCCCGGATATGGGCGCGGTAGGCGTCCGGGCTCGGCTCGTCGCCGGGCAGGAGCGCGTCGACGCTCATCGTTGCGCCTCGGCGGCCGGCAGGATCTGAAGGCCGCGCAGGATCCGGTCCTCGTCCAGCAGATCACCCGCGATCCGCCGTTCCGGCGCCGGGCTTACCTTGAGGAGGATCGGCGCGGCCACAATCCCGTCGCGCTCTGCGAGATCGGGCTGCTGGTAGATGTCGATGATCTCCAGTTCGTATCGATGGGACAGGTGCCGTTCGCAGATCCGCCGGACGGTTTCGACCGCTCGCAGCGACCGCGGCGCTGTCCCGGCCACGAACAGGCGGAAGCAGTAGCGTTCCGTCGCCCCTGAGGGGGTCAAGGCGCCGCTCAAGGCTCGTCGGCCCTCCGCCGAATGTCGAGACCGACCAGAACCTTATCGGTGTTCGACAGATCGCCGATGATCCGCTTGAGCGGGGACGGCAGGCGCCGGACGAGGGTCGGGATGGCCAGGATCTGATCGCCGGCGGCGAGCTGGGGATTCTGCATCAGATCGATGACCTCAATGTCGTAGCGTCCCGCGAGATGTTCCTCGCAGAAGCGCTTCAGGTTGCTCATCGCCGCCACGGATTTCGCCGTCTGCCCCGCAACGTACAGTCGTAGGTGATAGTGGCCAGGATCGCGGTCGGGATCCGTCTCTGGCATCGGGGCGTCCGACGAGATTTCGCTCATTCTGCAGCGCTCCGCCGTGCCATCAGTGCCCGCCGCTCGTCCGCGTCGTCTGCCGATTGCAACGCAGTCTCCGCGCGGAGACGCGCTTCCTCCGCCTCCGCGTCTTCCAGGTTTGCCCGCAATTCCGCGAGCTGGCGGTCGATGGCCACCCGGCGACGGGCCACATCGCGCAGCTTCCACTCGCTCTCCTGGATGCGCCGTCGCTCCTCCCCGCGCTCGTAGGCCTCCTGAACGATGCGGGCCGTACCGGTCAGCACGCCAGAGGGGCCGATATAGGCGTCGACCAGTCGAATCCCGCCGGGTGACATGAGAAATTCGCGGATCTGGTTCGAGTGGCTCATGCCACGTGCCTTGATAACGTAGAGCGTGCGCGTGCGTTCGCCGTTCGCCTCCATGTTCTGGAGCTTGATCCAGGCATCCATGAGCGAGGACACGCCCAGGTCGTCGTCTTGGACCAGGGAATCCTGGCTCCGAAGGGTAGTGAAGATCGCTGTAATCCCGCGGGATTTGATCAGGTCGATCATGCGCAGGAGCGTGGCCTGCAACTCGCCGCGGGGCCCGCGCAGCGCGGAGATCGGGTCGATCACGACCATCTGCGGCTCGAAAAGGTCAAGGTCCCGGTGCATCCGGGCGAGGTGGGTTTCAAGGCCGTACAGGCTCGGTCGCGCCGCCTCGTAGCGCAACCGGCCACCCGCGCGATGCGCGTCGAGATCGAGCCCGATCGAAGCCGCATTGCGGACGATCTGGGCGCCGCTTTCCTCGAAGGCGAAGACGAGGCAGCGCTCGCCCCGCCGGCAGGCCGCATCGATGATGGTCGCGGCCAGCATGGTCTTTCCGGTGCCCGCCGCGCCGGAGATTAGAATGCTGGCGCCGCGATGGAAGCCGCCCGGTCCGAGCATGCTGTCCAGATCCGGGATGCCGCTCGCGATGACGCCGGTTGGCACCGCATAATCGAGCTCGGCCGAGGTCACCGGGAGGACGCTGATCCCCGCGTGATCGATCAGGAACGGGTACTCGTTGGTGCCGTGGGCCGAGCCCCGATACTTGACCACGCGCAATCGCCGTGTGGTGATCTGGTCCGACACGCGATGGTCGAGCAGGATCACGCAATCCGAGACGTATTCCTCCAATCCCTGACGGGTGAGCTGCCCCTCGCCGCGCTCGCCGGTGATGATCGCGGTAAGCCCGCGATCCTTGATCCAGCCGAACAGCCGGCGCAGCTCCGCGCGCAGCAGCGAGGGGTCGGTGAACCCCGCAAACAAAGTCTCGATCGTGTCGAGAACCACGCGCTTGGCGCCGATACCGTCGACCGCAAATCCCAGGCGGATGAACAGGCCTTCAAGGTCGTAAGAGCCCGTCTCCTCGATCTCGCTGGGCTCCACCCGGACATGGTCGATGGCGAGCTTGCCCGCCGCGACGAGGCCGTCGAGATCGTAGCCGAGGGAGGCGACATTGGCGGCCAGATCCTCGGCGCGCTCCTCGAAGCTCATGAAAACGCCGGGCTCGTCGTACCGGGTCGCGCCGTTGACCAGGAAGGTCGTCGCGAAAAGGGTCTTGCCGCAGCCGGCCGCACCGCAGATCAGGGACGGCCGTCCGGCCGGAAGTCCGCCGAAGGTCAGATCGTCGAAGCCCGCGATGCCTGTGGGCGCCTTGGGTAACGTCGGGGCAGCACGGTTGTCAGGCACGATATGGGCTGTCCTGGGCGTCACTGTCGATCGGGTGGGCCCGAGGCACCATTGCGGGGATCGCCACCGGTCCCACGCGGGGTTGCAATTTAGAGATGTCCGGTGCCTCGCCGACGATATCCAGGCCGGATGGAATGTCGGCCTGGACCGGGTATGGCAACGCCGCTCGCAGCGCAATATGCGAGCGACACGTACCGGCATCGACATCTTATGGTGGGTATGCGGCGTAAAACGGTGCGCATTTTGGGGTGCGGTTAAATGCTGGGTTGGGAGATCGACCGGGATGCCCTCACGGCGCCCGCCGTCGCGCGCAATCGCGATGCGATCCTCGTGGTCTTGCGTCGCGCTTTGCCTGACCGGGGAATTGTTTTGGAGATCGCCAGCGGCTCCGGCGAGCATGCGGTGCATATCGCGGGATCGCTGCCGGACCTCACCTGGCTGCCGAGCGATCCCGATCCGGAAGCCCGGCGTAGCATCCGAGCCCACACCGAGCGGGCAGGGCTGACCAATATTCTGCCCCCGCTCGATGTCGACGCCCGAGCGGCCAACTGGGCGGTCGATCGCGTGGACGCCGTCGTCTGTATCAACATGATCCATATCGCGCCCTGGGCCGCGACCGAGGGGCTCATGGCGGGGGTGGGACAGTGCCTCCGTGACGGCGGAGTCCTGATCCTCTACGGGCCGTTCCGAGAAGGCGGCCGGCACAGTGCCGACAGCAACGCCGCCTTCGACGCGTCCCTGCGCGCGCGCGATCCGGATTGGGGTGTTCGCGATCGCGAAGCCGTGGCGGCCGAGGCGGCTCTACGGGGACTGGTTCTCACCGAGGGCGTGGCGATGCCGGCCAATAATCTGATCTTGATCTTCCAGCACGCGAGAACCTGACGCGATATTCGTCACTCCCCGATGCAATTGCACATTGAATTCATCTAATCGCACGGTGCAGAATTCCGCCGTGAGCCCGATGCGGCGGCAAAAGCCGCGGGGGCCGCAGGAGGAAGCCCATGCCGATGGAACGCAGTGTTTCGAGCCGGGTCCTGGCCCTGCTCGCAGTAGCCGGACTGGTCGGAGCCGGGCCGGCGCAGGCCGCCGACCCGATCAAGATCGGCGTCATCGCCGAGGCGCAGTCGGTGGTCGGAGCCTCGATCCCGCAGGCGGTGCAGCTTGCCGCCGACGAGATCAACGCCAAGGGCGGGATCGACGGCCGGCAGATCCAGGTCGTCACCTACGACGACAAGTCCTCGGCCTCGGACGCGGTCCGGGCCTTCCAGCGGGCGGTCTCCGAGGACAAGGTCAACCTCGTCATCGCCAGCTACATCTCCGAGGTGGTGCTGGCGCTCATGCCGTGGGCCGCCCGTTTGAAGACCCCGATGATCACGCCGGGCGCCGCTTCGAATGAGATCAGCCTCGCGGTCCACAAGGACTACGCGCGCAACAAGTACACCTTCCACGGCTACCTGACCTCGGCGGCGCTGGCGCAATCGATCTGCGATTCCACCAAGGACATGCTGATCGACCTGATGAAGGTGAAGACCGCGGCGATCATGAGCGAGGACGCCGCTTGGACGCGTCCCCTCGACGTCGGCTACGAGAAGTGCCTGCCGGAAATCGGTGTGACGGTCGTCGATCACATCCGCTTCTCGCCCGACACGGGCGATTTCACGCCGATCTACAACAAGATCGAGGCGGCCAAGCCGGATCTCATCGTCACCGGCATCTCGCATGTCGGTGTGCAGCCGACCGTGCAGTGGCAGAACCAGCAGGTGCCCCTCGCCATGACCGGCATGAACTCGCAGGCCACCTCCTCCACCTTCTGGTCGAACACCAACGGTGCGACACAGGGGGTGATCTTCCAGAGCATCGCAGTGCCCGGGGCCGCGATCACCGGCAAGTCGCTCGCCTTCAGTGAGGCGTTCAAGAAGCGCTTCGGCAGCGACCCGTCCTACGCGGGCTACATGGCCTACGATCAGACTTACTATGCCGCCGATGCCGTGAAGCGCGCGGGCTCGACCGAGGCCGACAAACTCGTTGAGGCTCTGGAGAAGACCGACTGGGAGGGCACGGTCGGGCGCACGCAATTCTACGGCAAGGACGACCCGTTCACCCACTCGATCAAGTACGGGCCAGGCTTCGTGACCGGGCTGATGGCGCAGTGGCAGGACGGCAAGCAGGTCGCGATCTGGCCGAAGAGCCTCGCGCAGGGGCAGATCGTGCTCCCCGCCGCCGTGAAGGCGGCCGCGCGATAGGCTCCGCCCGGCAACGGTGCTTGCCAAGCGGCACCGTTGCCGCAAGTAAAGGGGCCGCCGAGGCCGGACGCGGCCCGGGACACGCATGCGTTGAGGACACGTCGATGGCCAGCCCCGCCCTGCCCGAGACTATGCGCCGGATTCATTTCACCGGTCCGGGCGGCCCGGAGGTAATCGCGGTCGAGACCGCGTCGCTTCCGCAGCCGGGGCCGGGCCAGGTGCTGATCGAGGTGGTCGCGGCCGGCGTGAATCGCCCGGACGTGATGCAGCGTGCCGGCCTCTATCCGCCACCTCCGGGAGCGACCGAAGTTCCGGGGCTCGAAATTGCGGGTCGTGTTGCCGTGCTGGGCGAGGGGGTCGATGGCCTGTCCATCGGCGACGAGGTGTGCGCCCTGGTGATCAGCGGCGGCTACGCAGAATTTGCGGTCGCCGAAGCCGCGCATTGTCTCCCCCGGCCGAAGGCGGTCTCCCTGATCGATGCGGGCGGCCTGCCGGAGACCTTCTTCACCGTCTACTCGAACGTGGTTAACGCGGCCGGCTGGCCGCCGGTGAGAGCTTCCTCGTCCATGGCGGGTCGAGCGGCATCGGCGCCACCGCGATCCAGATTGCGAAGCATGTTGGCGCCCGGGTCTTCGCCACCGCCGGCTCGGCCGAGAAATGCCGCTTCTGCGAGCAACTCGGGGCGGACGCCGCGATCGACTACAAGCAGTCGGATTTCGCCGAGGAGATCAAGCGACTCACCGAGGGCCGCGGCGTCGACGTCATCTTGGACATGATCGGCGCCAGCTATCTCGCCCGGAATCTCAAATCCCTGGCGCCGGACGGGCGCTTGGTGATGATTGCTCTCATGGGTGGCTACAAGGTCGACGGCCTCAACATCACGCCGATCATGCGCAACCGCCTGACCTTTACCGGCTCGACCCTCCGGCCCCGTCCCAAGGCCGACAAGGCTGCCATCGCCGAGGGGCTGCGCCGAGATATCTGGCCCGCGCTCGATGCCGGGCGGATCCGCACCGTTACCCACGCCACCTTCCCGCTGGAGAAGGCCCAGGAGGCGCATGCGCTGATGGAATCCAGCGCCCATCTCGGCAAGATCCTGCTGACCACGGGGCGCTGACCGGCAGGGTGGCAGGAACCTGCCTCGTCGGAGCCGCGTTGCTGGCCGGTAACGGGATCGTGTCGCAGACCGCGCCTTCGCGTGTTGCGTCCGGCAAACGAGGGTTTGTGCCAATGGTCGAGAGATTGAACCCGCAGGAGAGTCGGCAGGGTGAGCGCGGCAAGCCCGTGCTCTGGGTGCTCGTGGCGAGCCTTGTCCTTCTGGCGATCGCCACGGTGGGGCTCTTGACCTGGAACGGCGCCAACGCGCCGAAGGATTACGCCAGCCAGAGCCAGGACGCATCGCGGAAAGAAATCACGGGTTCGGTGAACGGCCGGTCCGGCGCGGCCTCGCCGTCGAACAGCACTGGTGTGCCGGGCGGCAACCCGTCCTATCCGCAGCCGGCCCAGCCGGGCGCCAATGGTGACGCTGCGAAGTGATGACGCGTGGGGCAGCTCCTAAGGCTGCCCCCGGTTCTCTGGCTCAGCGAGTCGGAATTGGCGTCGGTCCGCGGTAATCGTAGAACCCGCGCTTGGCCTTCCGGCCGAGCCAGCCGGCCTCGACATATTTCACCAGGAGCGGGCAGGGGCGGTACTTCGAATCCGCAAGCCCTTCGTAGAGCACCTGCATCACCGACAGGCAGGTGTCGAGGCCGATGAAGTCGGCGAGCTGAAGCGGACCCATCGGATGGTTCGCGCCCAGCTTCATCGCGGTGTCGATCGACTCCACCGAGCCCACACCCTCGTAGAGCGTGTAGATCGCCTCGTTGATCATCGGCAGCAGGATGCGGTTGACGATGAAGGCCGGAAAATCCTCCGACATCGTCGAGGTCTTACCCAGCTTGGCGATGAAGGCCTTGGCTGCCTCGTAGGTCGTATCCTCGGTGGCGATGCCGCGGATCAGCTCGACGAGCTGCATCACCGGCACCGGGTTCATGAAATGAATGCCGATGAACTTCTCCGGCCGGTCCGTCGCCGCGGCGAGCCGGGTGATCGAGATCGACGACGTGTTGGTCGCGACCAGCGCCTCCGGCCGGAGCGACGCGCACAGGGTCGAGAAGATCTCGCGTTTCGTGGCCTCGTTCTCAGTGGCGGCTTCGATCACGAGATCGCACGGCCTCAGAGCATCGAAATCGCGTGCCGGAGCGATCCGGGCCCGGGCCGCACGGCTGTCCTCGTCCGTCAGGGTCCCTTTGGTGACAAGCCGGTTGAGGTTCCCCTCGATCGCGCCGAGACCGTTCTCCAGGCGGGCCGCGTCGCGATCATTCAGCAGGACGTCGAGACCGGCCGAAGCGCAGACCTGCGCGATGCCGCTGCCCATCTGGCCCGCGCCGATGATGCCGACCCGCTTGATCTCCATGTCCATCTGTCGACCTGTGCCCCTGATACCGCGATGCCCGGCCGCCCCAATCGACGGACTGCGCCCCACGACGACACGCAGCATCGCCGTCGCCGCCTTCTAGACCAATCAACGGCGCGGAAGGAACCCGCGAGGTGACACGTTGCAGAAGTGCCCGCTCCGCCTGCCCACGGGAAGCCCCGGCCTTTACTGCCCCTTCGCCTTTCCGATCTCCGACTGCAGTTCCGGCACAACCTGGAACAGGTCGCCAACGAGCCCGTAATCGGCGACCTGGAAGATCGGCGCGTCCTCGTCCTTGTTGATCGCGACGATGACCTTCGAGTCCTTCATGCCGGCGAGATGCTGGATGGCGCCGGAGATGCCCACCGCCACGTAGAGGTCCGGCGCCACCACCTTGCCGGTCTGACCGACCTGCCAGTCGTTGGGCGCGTAGCCCGCATCGACGGCCGCCCGGGAGGCGCCCACCGCTGCACCGAGCGTATCGGCCAGCGGCTCGATCAGCTCGTGGAACTTGTCCGAAGAGCCGAGGGACCGGCCGCCCGACACGATGATTCGCGCGGATGCCAGCTCCGGCCGGTCGGACTTGGCGATCTCCTCGCCCTTGAAGCTCGAACCGCCCGCCTCGGGTGCCGAGGCCGACAGGGGCTCGATGGGCGCAGCAGAGCCGCCTTCGCCCGCGGCCTTGAAAGCCGCCGTGCGCACGGTAATCACCTTCTTGCCCGAGGGGGCCTGCACGGTCTGGATGGCGTTGCCGGCGTAGATCGGGCGCTCGAACGTATCGGGGCCCATCACCTTGATGATATCGGAGACCTGCGCCACGTCGAGCAGCGCCGCCGCCCGTGGCAGCACGTTCTTGCCGGTGGTCGAGGCCGAGGCGATGATCGTGTCGTAGGGTTCGGCGACAGACGCGATCAGGGCCCCGACCGGCTCAGCGAGATCGTGGTCGTAGGTCGCATCTTCGGCGACCAGCACTTTCTCGACGCCATCGAGCTTGGCCGCCGCCTCGGCCACCGCCCGCGATCCCGAGCCGAGGACCAGGGCATGGATCGGCGCGCCGATATCCTTGGCGGCGGTGAGCGCCTTGAGCGTCCCGTCCTTGATCTGGCCGTTGCCGTGCTCGACGAAGAGGAGTGTCGTCATGGTCGTCTCGAACCCTCAATGTTGATGGTGCGCGGCTCGACCCGGGGTGGGGAGCCTCGCCTTCAGATCAGATGACGCCGGCCTCGACCTTGAGCTTCTGCACGAGTTCGGCCGCGGAGCCGACCTTCACGCCGGCCGAACGGCCCGGCGGTTCGGCGGTCTTGAGCACCGTGAGCTTCGGGGTGACGTCGACGCCAAGGGTCTCGGGCGCCAGCTCCTCGAGCGGCTTCTTCTTCGCCTTCATGATGTTGGGCAAGCTCGCATAGCGCGGCTCGTTGAGGCGCAGGTCGGTGGTGACGATCGCCGGCAGCTTCAGGCTCACCGTCTGCAGGCCGCCATCGACCTCGCGGGTGACGTCGAAGCTGTCGTCGCCGACCTCGATCTTGTAGGCGAAGGTGCCCTGCGGCCAGCCGAGCAGCGCGCCGAGCATCTGGCCGGTCTGGTTGGAGTCGTCATCGATCGCCTGCTTGCCGAGGATGACGAGCTGCGGGCTCTCCTTCTCGACCACCGCCTTCAGGAGCTTGGCGACGGCCAGCGGCTCGCAATTCACGTCGGTCTTCACGAGGATCGCGCGGTCGGCGCCCATGGCCAGCGCGGTGCGGAGCGTCTCCTGCGCCTGCTGCGGGCCGATCGAGACCGCGACGATCTCGGTGACCTTACCCTTCTCTTTCAAGCGGATCGCCTCCTCGACGGCGATCTCGTCGAAGGGGTTCATGGACATCTTGACGTTGGCAAGATCGACGCCGGAGCCGTCGGCTTTGACGCGGATCTTGACGTTGTAGTCCACAACCCGCTTGACGGGCACCAGCACCTTCATGGCGGTTCCGATCCTTCCCCGGAGGATTCTTGTCGTCGTGCAGTCCCATTCGCGCGGTCGCCACACGGGCAACGCGAGGACTTACAGCGCGGCCGGACCGTAGCGGCCACATTTCCGCCTTGTCAACGCGGCGCAGTGGAGGGTGCCGGAAAAGGCTGCCGGCGACTCAGCGGTTTGCGCCGGGCACCCAGAGGACGTCGTCGGCGCCATCCGCGTTGGCCGTACGGCTCGCCACGAACAGAAAATCCGACAGGCGGTTCAGGTAGCGCAGCGCCTCCGGCGAGACGATCTCGTTCTCGTGCGCGGCAAGGCCCACCGCCAGACGCTCGGCCCGCCGGCAGACGGTGCGGGCGAGGTGCAGGGCTGCCGAGGCTCCCGAGCCACCGGGCAGCACAAAGGATTTCAGGGGCGGGATGACAGCGTTGAGGGTGTCGATGTCGCGCTCCAGGCGGTCCACCTGGCTGGCGACGACCCGCAGCGGCTCGTAGGGGAGGGGCTCGGGGCTCGGCGGTGTCGCGAGGTCGGCGCCGAGATCGAAGAGATCGTTCTGGATCGCGCCGAGCATCCCGTCGAGCGCACCCGTCGTATGCAGGCGGGCGAGGCCGATGCAGGCGTTGGTCTCATCGACGGTGCCGTAGGTCTCGACCCGGAGATCCGCCTTGGACCGGCGCTGACCGTCCGCCAGCGCGGTCGTGCCGTTATCGCCCGTGCGCGTATAGATCTTGTTGAGCTTGACCACGCCGCGGGTGCCTCAGAACGTGTAGCCGATCTTGCCGCCGAAGTTGGTCAATCCGCGGTTGTTCGCGCAGAGGCCGGCGTTCGACATATGCTCGACGGTGGCCATGATGCTCCAATGCTCGGTCAGGCGGAAGCCCAGGGCCGCGGCTTCGCGGAACATCGGCGAGCATCCGAGCGTGTTGAAGCCGTAGGGCGTCTGGTCCTTCGGTCCGGTATAGCCGTTATGGGCCACGCCGCCGAAGAACCCGTCGAGGAAGACGCGCCGGTTGAAGGTCTCCGGGAAGACCTCCAGGGTCCAGGTGGCGCCGAGATAGGCGTAGCTGGTCCGGCCGCCGGTGTTGTAGCTGCCGCCCACGGTCGGCCGCGGCACGAAGGCCTGCCAGAACGGATCGGCGGTGATGACCGGCTTGGCGAACAGGATCTCGCCGTTCACGTTCGCCTTGCTGAAGCCCGGGAGCTTGCCCTCGGCACTGCCGGGATCCTGGACCGAGCCGCCGATGCGGACCTCGGAGACGATGCTCAGCGGCTGGGCCGGCGCCACGTAGACCGCCGGGGGCGGCGCCAGATCCGCAGCCGAGACGGGCAGGACCGCGGCAGCGGTGAGCAGGCCCACGAGACAGATGCGGAGAGGGGCGATCATGGGGGCTCGGCCGAAGAGGCTTAGTCGTTCGTTGCTACCGAGCGTAGCACGCGCTCCCCGGCGCACGCCGCCTATTCATCCGCGCGCTCGGCGAAAGGCGCGGAGTGCGGCAGCCCGGTCACACCGGCTTGGCGCGGTTCAGGCCGAGCGCCACCAGACCACGCCCATGATGATCACGATCGCCACGAACTGCAGCAGGACCCGCAACCGCATCAATTTCTGCGACAGGCTGGCGCTGCCGCCGCGCATCATGTTGGCGAGGCCGAAGACAAGCACGAAAGCGACGGCTAGGCAGGCCAGGAGAACGAGGGTGTTCGACGACATGGGGACGACGTTCCGGGCGTGATGGGAACCGCGAACCGGTCCCGCATCCCTGAGTGAGAGTGGAGGAGCTCAGTTGCGGCGGAGCAGGCGCTCGAAATAGTCGAGTTCCTCGCGGGGCCGCGTCGGGTCACCGAGCTTCCGCCGCAACTCCTCCATGATGCGTCGCGCCCGCTGGACCGCGGATTCGTCGGCGGTGGGTACACGGACCCGGCCGTCGCTCATGTCACGGCCGCGGGTGGGGCGGCCGAGCGGGTCGTCGTCGCGGGCGCCGGCCTGACCCTGCTGCCCCGGCTGCTGGCCGCCTTCCTGCTGACCCTCGCCCTGGCCCTGGCCTTCGGCCATTTCCTGCATCTGCTGCGCCATGCCCTCGGCGCCCTTCTTCAGCCCCTCGAGGGCACGTCCCTGCGCGTCGACGGCCTCACCCGAATCGCCCTGCTTCAAGGCGTTCTCGGCCTCGCGCATGGCATCCTCGGCATCGGACAGGCCCTGCTCGCCGCGCATGCCGTTCTCCTTCATGCGCTGTTCGAGCTCTTCAAGGCGCTGGCGGAGCGCCTGCTGACGCTCGCCGGTTTCGCCCTGTTGATCCTGGCCCTGCTGACCCTGCTGCTTCTGCCCCTGTTGCCCCTGCTGCTGGCCGCGCTGGCCCTGCTGCTGACCACGCTGGCCCTGTTGCTGGCCACTCTTGGGCTGCCGCGGGTTGCCGCGCTGCTCCTGACCATCCTTGAAGGTCTGGTCGCGCAGGCCCTGCTGCTCCTTGGCCATCGCGTCGAGGTCGCGCATCTGCTTCTGCATCTCGCGGGCGCTCTGATCGGAACGGTTGCCGCGTTCGGCGGTCTGCAGATTCTCGAGGATGTTGCGCAGCTGATCCATCAGGCGCTGCGCCTCGGCGGTGTCGCCGCGCTTCATGGCCTCGGCCATGTCCTGGATCATCTTGTCGAGATCCTGGGGCGTGACGGTCTTGGATTGTTGCCCGTTCTGCTGCTGGCGCTCGCCAGCCTTACCAGGATCGCGCCCCTGCTTCTGGGCCATCTCGGACAGGAACTTGTCCAGCGCCTGCTTCAGATCCTGGGTCAGGCGCTTGATCTCGTCGTCGGGTGCATTGCGGTCGATGGCCTCCTTGAGCCGATCCTGCGCTTGACGCAGCTGCTTCTCGGCGTCCGAGAGGTCGCCGTCCTCGATCTTCAGTGCCATCTCCCAGAGCAGGTCGGCGACCTCGACGAGTTCGGCATCGGAGCGCGCCCGGCGCAGGCGCTCGGTGGCTGTCTTCAGACCCAGAAATACGGCGGGCTGCGGCGTGAACATGTCTGGCGCGACGAGCAGTGCATCGAGCGCCGCCTGGACCCAGAGACGGTCGGAGTCGGGCGCGGTCACGAGGCGGCGGCGATCCTCGGCCAGCGCGCGCGCCAGCGGGTCGCGGAACGGCCGCGCGGGCAGCGTGATCTCGGTCTCAGGTGTGCGGGCTTCCTGGCCGGCCTCATCCTTGACGGTGATGCGGTAGTGCACCCGGGCGCCCGACCAGGGATTGTTGGTCAGATCGACCAAGGTCTTGGTGTCGGTGTCGCCCGAGGTGTCGTTCGGCAGCGCGAGATTGATATGGGGCAGCGGCACCAGTGAGCGGCCGGCTTTGAGCGGTGCGATCTCGGCTTCCGCCGAGCTGATCCCGTAATCGTCCTTGGCGCGGTAGGTGAGGTTGAAGGTCCCGCGGCCGTTCACCTCTGGGCCGCCGACGGCCGTCACCTCCGGTGGCCGGTCGGGAATCGCGTCGACGGTCAGGCGCTGGCGGCCGGCCGGGGTCACGATCGTCAGCTCCGCGGCGCCGACGAGCCGGTAGCGCTCCTCGCGCAGGTCCGGACGCTGCTCCTGACCGGGGACCGGGACGAGCCCGGCATTGGGCGTCAGCGTGGTGTTCGCTGCCGCCTTGCCCTGGCCGGCGATGCGCACGATGAGCTGCGCATTGACCGGGGCCCGCAGGTGCTGATCAGTGCCATCCATGGCGATCAGCAGCGGCGGCATCCGCGTGTAGAGCGGCGGATCGATCCAGCCATCGACGCGGAAGTTCGGTCCCGGCGTCGCCGGTTCCTGCCAGTCGAACGCCGCGCCGATCCGCTCGCGCCATTCGGGACCCGCCGCGAACAGGCTTGCTACGGCTGCGACCACCAGTCCCGCGCGAAGCGCGAAGGGATCGTGCCGTGTCATGCCCGGCCGGGGCGCGCCGACCCGCAAAGCCGCCACCGCCCGCGCAGCGCGGCTTTGGTGAAGGGCCCAGAGCGCCCGGCTGCCCGGATCGGCCGCGCCCACCGCCAGGGTGTCCTGCGCGGCCGAGGCGGGCCCATGCCGCAAGGCAGGATCGCGCGCCGCCGCTTCCCGGTCGAGCCGGGTCAGAGCCGAGCGTCGCGCGATCCGCCTGACGTGGATGAGCGGGAGGAGGGCGGCGACCAGCACCGCGGCCAGGACAGCCAGACCAAGCTGGCGGCCGAGCGGCGGCAGGTCGAGCCAGACACCCGACCAAGACACGATCAAAAACAGGAGAACGACACCGAGGCCTCGCCAGAGCAAGGGCCAGATCTGTTCCCACAACGCCGCCGCGCGGGCCTGCGCGACCAGACGGTCCAGCCGCACGGCTGCACCGCTGCTCGCCGGCCCCGGGCCGTTCTTGCCGCTCTCGCTCTCGAAGCCGCCTTTGCCGATCACGCCGATCGTTCCGCCTCGCGTCCCGGCATCGGGTGCAATCCCGGCGCCAACCGTGTGAGGCTACCATGGTGGGCCGCCCCGGTCGGCGGGTCAAATCGGCGCTGGGGTGACGCTCAGTTGTGTGCCTGGATGAAGTTGCGCACCTGCGGGTAGATCTGCGTCTCCCACCGCCGGCCCGCGAAGACGCCGTAATGGCCGACCCCCGGTTGGAGGTGGTGGCTGCGCATGTACGGGGGGAGGCCGGTGCAGAGGTCGTGGGCCGCCATGGTCTGGCCGACCGCGCAGATATCGTCCCGCTCGCCCTCCACGGTCATCAGGGCCGTGCGGCGGATCGACCCGAGATCGATCGGCTCCCCGCGATAGCGCACCGCGTTCTGGGCCAGGGCGTGATCCTGGAACACCGTCTTGACGGTCTCCAGGTAGAATTCGGCCGCGAGGTCGAGCACGGCGAAATACTCGTCGTAGAAGGTCTCGATCGCCTCGGCCTTCGCCTGCTCGCCGTTGGCCATGTGCCAGAACAGGTCGGCATGGCCCTGGATATGGCGCTTGGCGTTCATCGACATGAACGCCGAGACCTGCATGAATCCGGGATAGACCTTGCGGCCCGCGCCCTTGTGACGGTTCGGAACCGTCGCGATCAGGTTCTGCTCGAACCACTCGATCGGCTTCGAATTGGCGAGTTCGTTGACCCCGGTGGGGTTGATCCGGCAATCCACCGGGCCGGCCATCAGCGTCATGCTGCGCGGTGCGGCGGCGTCCTTCGCCTGCGCCATCGCGGCGGCCGCGACCAGCGCCTGCACGGCGGGCTGGCAGACCGCGACCATGTGGGCGCCTTCGCCGATCGTCTGCAGGAAATGGACGAGGTGGCCGACATAATCGTCGAAGCCGAACCGCCCCTCGGCGATCGGCACGTCGCGGGCATTGTGCCAATCGGTGATGTAGACGTCGTGGTCCGGCAGCATCGTGCGCACCGTCGCGCGCAGCAGCGTGGCAAAATGGCCGGACATCGGCGCGACCATCAGAACCTTGGGCTGCTCGGTGTGGATGCCCTTCTTGAAGTGCATCAGGGTCGCGAACGGCGTGACCACCACCGGCTCTTCGGAAACCGGGACGCTCCGGTTGCCGACATCGACGGCGTCGATGCCGAAGGGCGGCCGCGCGAAGGTCAGGCCGGCCCGCATCATCATCCGAGCACCCGCTGACATCCAGGTGATCGGCTCGCCCAGGCCGACCCAGGGCGACCAGACGTCGTTGAGGACCCGCCCCCACGCCCGCGTCTGGGCGGCGATGTCGGTCTGCAGGTCGAACGCATCATACAGCATCGGACGGACACTCGCGGCGCCCTGTCCGGCACGCGGGCGAACGGGGCAGAAATGTTGGCGGATGCCGGGGTCAGACTTGCATCAGCGTGGCCGTGCAGGATGATTGCGGTTTAGAAGTCCCGCAACTGTCCGAAAGGCGAACGCCGCGAAGAAGACTACCGACGTGGCTTTGATGCACCATCCGGGGCCGGGAGGGTGCATTGGCGCGGATGGACACGCGCTTCGCCTAATCTCCGGTCGATACTGCAGCTGCTTTTTCGAAGTGCGTGTCGATTGCGATCACGACGCTTTATGGTTTGCGGCGTCTGTTCCGATCTCGGTCCGGCGATGCTCGCAGGCGATCTTGAGGTATCGGTCGCCGCCCCCGGGCAAACCGGCCTGCGCGGCCATGACCTGCGCGTGCATCAGGCACTCCATCGGCGTGTGGGCCGGTGCGATGATGACGTCCAGGGCGGTATCGCGCGAGCAATCCTGGGCCAGCAGCGTACCGGCACAGACCAGGGCAACGGAGAGCAATTCGGACATGACGGACCTCGGTTTCGAGTGATCGAAAGGTCCGCGGATTGCTCTGGCGTGCGAGCCGCCGTGTTGTGATTGCCTGGGCGCTTCCTCAAAGATGTTGATAAGCCGAAGCACACCGTATGCCAGTTGTGCCGATCATGGGGTTGCCGTCTGTCGGTCCCGCGCCGGGAGCCAGCGCGTCTCGGGCTCGCCGGCCGGCAGCAGTGTCGCGACCGCGTCGAGGTCGACCACGTAACGCTCCGTGAGCATGCGCCACATCTCGACCGGCGAGCCCGCTTTCGGCTTCAAGCTCTCGAGAGCCCGGGCAACCAGCGCCTTATTCAGCAGCTTCGGGCGTTTCAGCAGTGGATCGGCGTTGAGCATCTGCGGTGACTCCTTCGCGGTCTGCATAATCTCCTGCCGTCGTGGTTAACGCGCGGTTACCTCGGCGGCCGTGGACTTGCAGTTCTCTTCGCAAACCTTGCCGCCTCTATTTCTGTGCGAAGCAGATGGCGACTAAACAATCCTGAGCGGTGGGCAGCGAATCTGATGGTCTGAGATTCCCAGGCGGGTCTGAGGGCGCATGGAGAAGAGACGGTCGGCAGCGGGACGGAGCCCGGTTTCGGTTCACAAGCACCCCCCCATCCCTTATCAGGCTGGCGGATCGGCGCCGGGCAGAGCCACGCGGGGGCTGCGCCCCCTCAGACCGATCGTGCGAACGGAACATCATGGACGCCAAACCAGACGCGATCGGCGCGACCCAGGGACCGACCGCCCGGCTCGTGCTTGCCTCCGCTTCGCCGCGCCGGCTCGCGCTTTTGCAGCAGATCGGCATCGAACCGGCCGCCCTGTTGCCCGCCGAGATTGACGAGACACCCCGCAAGGCCGAGCCGCCCCGTGATCTCGCCCGTCGTCTGGCGCGCACCAAGCTCGCCACCGCGGAGGCGGCGCTGCACATGGAGGACAAGACGGCGCCGACATGGCTGCTTTCGGCCGATACGGTCGTGGCCGTCGGTCGGCGGGTCCTGCCCAAGGCCGAGATCCCGGACGAGGCGGCGGATTGCCTGCGTCTCCTGTCGGGCCGCCAGCACCGGGTGTTCACGGCGATCTGCCTGCTCTCGCCCCGCGGCCGGCGTGAGCGGATCGTCGAGACGCGGGTGCGGTTCAAGCGCCTGTCGGGGCGCGACATCCAGGGCTACGTCGCCTCGGGCGAGTGGCGGGGCAAGGCTGGCGGCTACGCGATCCAGGGTCTGGCCGGGGCCTTCGTGGTGAAGCTCGTGGGCTCCTACAGCGCCGTAGTCGGGCTGCCCCTCTACGAGACGATGAGCCTGCTGGACGGCGAGGGTTATCCCATCCGGTCCGGCTGGGGCGGACTGGCATGAGCCGGGAGCGGCGCCCCGCCTGCCCGATCTGCCGACGGCCTTCCACACCCGAGTACCGCCCGTTCTGCTCGCAGCGCTGCGCCGATGTCGATCTCGGGCGCTGGCTGAACGAGCGCTACGCGATCCCCGAGGACATCGACACCGACGATCCGCCGCCGCCGCCACCAGATCCGGAGCGCTGAACGCTTTTTGCGACGTTTCCGTCACGTCGATGTCACGGCAAGGCTGGACAGGCCGCCGCGCACTGACTATACCCCGCGGCGTCCGAGGCGCACAGCGCAGCGGGCGATGCCCAGGTAGCTCAGTTGGTAGAGCATGCGACTGAAAATCGCAGTGTCGGTGGTTCGATTCCGCCCCTGGGCACCATCCTCTCGCTGAAGTCACGAGCGAGATGCACCTGACGTTATCAAACAGAGACGCTCGGGTGATGAGGCGATAAGATCGCCTGTTCGGTTCGTCCTGCATTCGTCGCCGAATGACTGCACTGGCTTCAGCGCGGCGTTGAAAGGGCGAGACTTGGATCCCGGCGCTTCGCGCGCGGCGCGGTTCATGCTCGTCATCGCCCTCACTGCGATGTGGAATCTTAACGTCAATTCCACTATGTCCACCGACGCACGGTGGCTGGACGGCGACAGTATCCGTACCGTGTCGCGGCATCCTTGATGTGCTTGGAAATCAATATAACATACATCAACTTCGAGGCGAAGCGCAGATCGGCCGATGCCAAAGCTTAAGACGTCCGATGGTCCGAGCCGGGTGGACGGGTTTCGGGATGCACTTGATTCCCGCGACGTCATCGGAAGCTGGACATGGGAAGCCGGCACCGATCATGTCCGCGCCGACACGTTCGTGGCCCTGCTGTTCAACGTCGATCCGGAGGAGGCCGAGGCGGGTCTGTCACTCTCGGCTTACGCGGCAGGCATCCATCCGACGGATCGAACGCGCGTCCTGACGGGGTTTCGTAAGCGTGCCGGAGACACCGGACCACTGGTGATCGAGTATCGCGTCTGCTCGGCCGACGGGATGGTCCGCTGGATTCTATCGCGGGGCCGGTTCGTCTACGACAGTTTTGGTCGCCCCCTCAGGGGGCATGGCATCATCGTCGATATTACCGACCTTCAGGAGCGCGAGAGGGACGCGGAGTTCGGAAGTGAGACGGAGGAGCCGGCCGAGACGCCGCTCGATCAGGCCGCCGAAGCGGCCATCGCGGCGTTCCGGGCTATCGCGCCGCTGAACGATTCTCGGCTGACGGCTCGAGCCGAGGCGCTCTTGTTTGAGATCGGACGCAAGCTCGCCGCGCAGGAATCGAACGAGGCGCGCACGCGTCTCAATTGAATCTGAAGATCGATCCGGGAGTCGGCGCAGCACGGGTCAGGCCGGCTCGTTTGTGCGCAGATGGAGATAAGTCGGGTCGAATTCCGCGGCCGCAGCCAGCCCGTCCCAATCGTGCACGGTCAGCCGACGGCTGCGCAGTGAGATCAGGCCGGCGCTCTTCAGATCCCGAATGGTGCGGTTGACGTGAACCGGCGTGATCCCCAGGGCATCCGCGAGCTCGGGTTGGGTCATCGGTAATTCGCAGGTGAGATCCGGCGCGAGGCCGACGGCGTCGAGCCGCGTGACCAGCTCGCAGAAGAGATGGGCCATCCGGGCGTAGGCCTCGCGCCGGCCTGTGTTGAGCATCCATTCCCGCACGATGGCGGCGTCGATCAGCGTTGCCCGCCAGAACACATCGACGAGCCGCGGCTGCGCGCGCAGGAGCGCCCGCACAGCCTCGTGCTGGACGAAGCCGACGCGGCAGGGGCTCACCGTGGCGATGGTGATGTCGAGAACGCCGAGGTGAAGACTCTGAAAATCGGGCACATCGCCTGGGACATAATAGGTCATCACCTGCCGCTTGCCGGCCCGAGTCGACTTGTAGGTGCTGGCGATGCCCGACAGGAGAGCGAAGCAGCGGCTCGGCCGGTCCCCTTCGCGTACGATGTCCTGATTGGCATCGATCTGCACCGCCTGCATCGGCAGGGCTTCGAGCGCTGCGCGTTCCTCGAATGTCAGCTCAAACCGGGCTATGCTGACGATCTTGCGCAGCAACGGATGCTTATTCGCAGCTTCGTGTGGTCCGTTCATCGCCCCTCGGCCGGCCAATTGCACCGTCCCGCACGGGAATTCGGCGCAATGATCTCACATGTTCCCCGCCTATCGGATAGCAACAATCGATGGGACCGCCGCTCGAAGACACGGGTTCGGGTAAGGGTATTCCGGACACGCCTTCTGAATTCAAGCGGGCCGAGAAGATCTCGCTGCCAGCTGGGTTGATTCTGGGTACCGCAGCCGCATGGGGCCCGGGCGGATATCGAAGCCGGATGCGCCGGTACGGTCCGGTTGCGGACGCAGCCCGCATTGACGGTCTGCTCGCGCAGGAGACATTGACGGTGCGCCACGTCCTTCGGCCGTATGGCGTTCGGGGCAGGGCTGGAAATCTCTCGCCCGTCCGCGCACACAGGCATTGCCGCGGCCTCGCCGCTCAGCCTGACGGATCGCTCGGATGAACTCGGCCGCTCTCGCCCCGCACGCGCATCAGATTCTGCCGGACGCGACACTGCCCGGGCTGCCGAACCATTATCGCGGCAAGGTCCGCGACAATTACGATCTCGCCGATGGTCGACGCATCCTGATCACCACCGATCGGATCAGCGCCTTCGACCGGCCGCTCGCCGCGATTCCGTTCAAGGGTCAGGTCCTGACCCAGACCGCTCGTTACTGGTTCGAGCGGACGATTGATCTCTGCCCGAACCACGTCCTCGCCTATCCGGACCCGAACGTGGTTGTCGGCCGGCGCCTGGACATCCTACCGGTGGAGGTCGTCGTACGCGGCTATCTGGCGGGTACGACCTCGACCTCGGTGCTGACCCGTTACCGAGCCGGAGAGCGCGAGATGTACGGGCATCGGTTCCCCGAGGGGATGCGTCCGAATGAACGTCTCCCGCACGCCATCATCACGCCGACCACCAAGGCCTTCGACGGCGGCCACGACGAGCCCCTGACCGAGGACGAAATCCTCGGCCGCGACCTGCTGACCGCACAGCAATGGCGCACGGTGTCGGAGGCGGCGTTGGCCCTGTTCGCCCGAGGGCAGGCGCTGGCGGCCGAGCGCGGCTTGATCCTGGCCGATACCAAGTATGAGTTCGGTACCGACTCTGACGGCCGTATCGTCCTCGCGGACGAGATCCACACCCCGGACAGCAGCCGGTACTGGTTCGCGCAGAGCTATCCCGAACGCTTCGCGGCGGGAACAGCGCCGGAGAGCTTCGACAAGGACTTCGTGCGCAACTGGGTCGTGGCCCGCTGCGACCCGTACAAGGACCCGATTCCCGAGATCCCCGCGGATGTGATCCTCGAGACGGCGGCGGTCTATATCCGTGCCTACGCGACGATCACCGGCGCGACCTTCGCTCTGCCGGATCCGGCCGAAGTGCCGCTCGACCGCGTGAGCCGCAATATCAAGACCTATCTGAGCGTCCATCCCGAGGGCTGACGGGCGGCGCGTTTGGCGCCGCCCCCATAACCATCGCTCGGCAGAACAGGTTCAGGCGGCGGCCGCCAGCGGAGCCGGGGATGGGGCGTCCATCGCCCGCAGATAGACGTCGAGCAGCGTCTCGTGCTCGTCGCGCTCGTCCTTGTCCTGCTTCCGGATCTTCAGGATCTCCTTGAGGATCTTGACGTCCAGGCCCTCGCCCTTGGCCTCGGCGAAGACCTCCTTCTTGGCTTCCATCAGGTCCTTGATCTCTTCCTCAAGCCGTTCCACGCGCTCGATGATCGAGCGGATCCGGTCGCCCGCGACGCCCACGGTGTCGGTCATATCGGTCATGCAATTCCTCGTCGGATGACGGGGGCATCCTCACCGGCACAGGGTAAGCGGCGGGTTAAGGGCGGGCATGTTGGCCGCCCTGACCGGGTTCAGGCATGGGCGAAGCGCGGCTTCTTGCCGAGCGCCTCCTCGACGGTACCGGCGCCGTCGAGATAGCCGTGGACCTTCGGATTCGGCATGATCAGCGAGGCCACGAAGGCGATGGCCATCAGCACGGTCACGTACCAGAAGAACGTGCTCTCCATGCCGGCATCTTTGAACCACAGGGCGACGAACTCGGCGGTGCCGCCGAAAGTGGCGTTGGCCACAGCGTAGGACAGGCCGACGCCCAGCGCCCGCACGTTGGTCGGGAACAGCTCGGCTTTTACGATGCCGCTGATGCCGGTGTAGAACGACACCACGGCGAGCCCGAGGGTGATCAGCGCGAAGGCGAGATAGGGGTCCTTGTTGGTACCGAGCGCCGTCATCAGCGGCACGACCATGAGCGTGCCGAGGCCGCTGTAGAGCAGCATGTTGGCCTTGCGGCCGATCCTGTCCGACAGGGCGCCGAAGATCGGCTGGATCGCCATATAGACGAACAGCACTACGGTCATCACCTGCGAGGCCGAAGTCTTCGGCATACCGGCGGTGTTGACGAGATATTTCTGCATGTAAGTCGTGAAGGTGTAGAAGCTCAAAGATCCGCCGGCCGTATAGGCGACGACCACCAGAAACGCCCGCCAGTGCTTGAACAGCTCGGCGAAGGTGCCGGCCGTCTCCTTGTCGCTGCTGTCCTTGGTCTCGGCCAGAGAGCGCCGCAGATAGAGCGCCACGACGGCGAGCCCGGCGCCGATGAAGAATGGGATGCGCCAGCCCCAGGCCGTCAGCTCCGGGCCGGTCATCACCGTCTGGAGCAGCACGAGGACCAGCGACGCGAGGAGCTGGCCGCCGATCAGCGTCACGTACTGAAACGAAGCGAAGAAGCCGCGTTTCCCTTTGATCGCCACCTCGCTCATGTAGGTCGCCGAGGTGCCGTACTCGCCACCGACAGACAGGCCCTGCAGCATGCGGGCGAGCAGCAGCAGCACGGGCGCCAGCGTGCCGACATGCTCGTAGGTCGGCAGGATGCCGATCAGCAGCGAGCCGAAGCACATCATCAGCACCGAGATGACCATCGAGGTCCGCCGCCCCACGCGGTCGGCGATGCGCCCGAACAGCCAGCCGCCGACCGGCCGCATGAAGAAGCCGACCGCGAAGATACCGGCGGTCTGGAGCAATTGGCTGGTGGAATCGCCCTTGGGAAAGAAGGCCGGCGCGAAATAGAGCGCGAAGAAGGCGTAGCAGTAGAAGTCGTACCACTCGACGAGATTGCCCGAAGACGAGCCGACGATCGCCCAGATGCGCCGCTTCCGGTCCGCAGCGTCATCGTGGCTGCCCGGTGCGATACCGATCGTATCGTTTCGCAAGGCGGACATGGCGTCTCCGTCGATCACTTTTCGGGCCGGCGATGGCCGGTCTCTTCTTCGTGCGATGCGACGTTACAGGTGACGATCGTGATCGCAAGTCCGTGAAGAGGCTTTCCCAACGTTGAAGCCGGCGCCTGTCATGCGCGACCCCGCCGCCATCAGCGCGCTCGGAACGGTTTGCCCCGGGGGGCCGTTGCGGCCCGGAGCGGGTGCCGACGGGGCGCCGGGAACGGCAGGAGAAAAGGCGATGAAGCGAGTTCTGAGAGACACGGTGGCGATTGCCATCGTTGTCGCGGGAGCGACGACGGCGTTCGCGCAGGGTGGGCCGGGTGGTGGCGCAGGGGGCGCCGGGCCCGGCGGAGGCGGTGGCGCACCAGGCGCAGGAGCCGGCCCCAGCGGCGGTGCCGGTCCCGGCGGCGCTGGCGGTGGCATGCGCGGCGGTGCCGGTGGCGCGGAAGGCGGCGGCATGCGGGGGCCCGGTGCCGAGGGCGGCGCGCGTGGTGCGGAGCCCGGCGGACCTGGCGCGCGCGGTGCCGAAGGGCCCGGCCGGGCCGGCGGTGCCAACGAGCGTGGCGGACCGGCGGAACGGGGTGCGCCGGGCGCCAATCCCGCTCCTGGTGAGCGCGGAGGACGGGAGACCGGTCCGGGCGGCGAGCGCGGCAATCGCGATGCCGCCGGTCCCAATCAGGGCGGTCGAGGCCCGGCCGGCGAGCGTGGCCCTGCGGGTGAGCGCGGCGGCCGCGCAGGCGTCCGTGACGGCGGCTCGGTCCGCGGGGCGGCGGGCCGGCTCGATACACGGCAGCGTACCGAGTTCCGCTCGTCGATCACGCGGCTCGGCGTCTCGCCGCTTCGGGACGTCGCCTTCGGTCTGGCGGTCGGCACGGCGATCCCGCGCTCGGTATCGCTGCATCGGCTGCCGCCGGCACTCATCTCCATTGTGCCGGAATACGAAGGCTACGACTTCGTC
>Ga0164296_1001388_pt1 | contig 25753 bp, 24 predicted proteins | sample GEODES057metaG_FD_113533 | JGI IMG/M metagenome (GOLD analysis project Ga0164296, IMG submission 113533) | Dystrophic lake water microbial communities from Trout Bog Lake, Wisconsin, USA - GEODES057 metaG | ecosystem: Environmental > Aquatic > Freshwater > Lake | place: USA: Trout Bog Lake...
AGTTTTATAAGCATCGCTGTCTCAACTATGTCATAAAAACAAGTTTCACTCAGTCAACTACTCTTTATTCACCTTTGCCTTGATTCGTTTTCTCATTAAGCGAAAAACTTTTATGCACCCAATTTACAACTTTCTAATCAACTTTCTCAGAGGTGTTTCTATAAAATGATAGCTAACTGCCGAACAAATAATCAGCACTACCAGATAAACAAAAAAGAAGGCGTTGTAATGATTGTTGTAAAACGGCTTTGTAATTTTATAAAATCCTTCGTGAATAGGTATCTGCAAAATATAAATACCAAAGCTTATCTCTCCCAAAAATACAAATGCTTTCTGGCTACTCACCCTGCTTATCAATCCATTGTTCAATGAAATAATCAAGATAATCAAACCAAAAAGCATCGCAAGGAATCCATTGTGGTAGTTGGCATCAGGAACTGGATATTTTAACAATGCAGCAGTCAATGCCAATAATACAATTACCAACCAATCCCAATTTCTGCTGAAACGGTCGTATGTATGCAGTAATAGTATCCCAAACAAATTGCCTATCAAAAACTGATTAAAGTGCATCAATGGAAAATAAGACAATAGATTATGGTTAATCGGTTCTTCCTTTGTAAACCATTGCGAGGCTAGCAAGTAACTCGCAAGCATTTGGGATACTAACCAAAATAGCAAGATGACCATAGCGATGCTGGTTAATTTGTATTTTGAATAAATCCAATTGAACAAAAAAGGAAAGCTCAGGTAAAACAATACCTCTACCGACAATGTCCATCCCGCCCTGTTTATCAACATAGGATATTTAGGAAACCACGATTGCAGCATCACTACGTTTAGTCCCAAAGCCGTTTTATCAATAGGGATATAGCATACCCACATTACCAAAATAGTCAGCAGTAATGCAATTAAATAAACCGGGTAAACCCTTGCAAAACGATTCTTAAAATAGACAATTGGATTGATAGCCTTGCCCGATTTGCTGTATGCTATAATCATCACAAAACCCGAAAGCACGAAAAAATAACTGATGCCCACATTGCTAAAAAGAAATGAAACGGAAGGATGTGTGAATGGAGGGATATCTATCCCAAAATGGAAAACAACAATGATAAGTGCCGCAAGAAAACGGGTAAAAGTGAGTTGCTCGATGCGCATTTCAGTTATCAGTAAACAGTTAGCAGTTACCAGTAAACAGTGAATAGTGAGCAGTGAATAGTGAAAAATATCTTGCTATTGTACTGATAACTGTTTACTGTTCACTGAAAAAAAGTGCTACAAACCTCATAAGCCGGATTCTGTTTCTAAACTATCATTTATCTGCGATAAACATTACTGTTTACCTGTTGCTGCCTACCCTGAAACATTGGGCGAGCCGCCCTCAAGCGTTTCTATACGTGGCATTACAGTACCCAAGGTTTACCCCTGCAATGTATTGCTACACGGCATCGTAGGCTCTTACCCTACATTTTCACCCTCACCCCACAGGGGGCAGTTATTTTCTGTGGCACTGTCTCTTCCTGCTGCCAGGAGCCGGCTTTTCACCGGTGGGTTGCCCTATACTGTCCAGACTTTCCTCCCCAAAAACAAGTTTCGAGGCGATAGTTCGAGTTTGTAGCGGCGGTAAAAGTATGATTACCGTTGTTCATTTACAACAAAAGCTTAAGCTTCCGCCGTAAAAGCTATCCTTTTTGTCGTAAAAGCTTAAGCTTTCGTCGTAAAAGCTATCCTTTTTGCCGCAAAAGCTTAAGCTTCCGTCGCAAAAGCTATCCTTTTTGTCGCAAAAGCTTAAGCTTCCGTCGTAAAAGCTATCCTTTTTGCAGTAAAAGCTTAAGCTTTCATAGCAAAACCTTTCCCTTTTACAGCTACAAAACAATTGTTTACAATGGCAATCGCTTATCTTTCTATAGATTTGACCCCCAATTGATGATTTCAAAACAAAATAAAACTGCTTTATGACAAGATACTTTTTAGTTGCCACCATTCTAATTGCAACTTCCATAATTGGGAATTGTCAAAACATACCAACTTGTAAGGATTTAAGGAAAATGGTTTTCTTTCAATATATCAAAAACAGCAACGAACATTATATCATTTACGAGGATGATAATTATGAAAAGGATGTAAATGAAATAACTGGTGATACCACTTTGTTGCAAAACGATTGGTTAAGCGATAGTATATACAGTCAAAAACTAATTTCAAGTAACGACCAAAGAGTCGTAAAAGCGACTAAGTTTTTTAAAAAACATAAGATAGTAAATGAAATAACTACTATCGCCAGTGAATATCTTGTATTAAATGTTTATTTAGATAAAATTGGGAAAAAACCGATAGCTACTGATACGCTTTGGTTTAATCCCAAAGCGATTGTGCCTGATACCAGATTGTTTGAACATATCCCTGCTGAGCCAAAATTTGATGCGTCAAGTTTTAAAGACACGTCGAAATATGCACTTTTATATTTTGTTAGACCGAGTAATATATGGGGATGTGCCATCAGTCATCCAGTTTATTGTAATGATATTTTTATGTGTTCGGTGAGAAATAATTCGGGGTATGTTTTTAAAATTTTTAGAGAAGGTACAATTAAGCTTGCGTATAAGGAAAAACATTGTAAAGCACAACCAATAGTATCGCTCGATATTAAATTTGGTAAATCATATTATTTTTATACAAAAATATCAGGAGGTCTTGCACCGATAATACGCGAAAGAACAGGGGTTTATAGGTTATCAAAAACAATTGGAGAAAAAATATTTAGTAAAGTGAGAGTGAGATAGACTAAACCTTGAAAATGCCAACCAATTCTTCGTTTATTTGCCGCCTTTAAACAATAGAACAATAATGATAAATTATAATGAACTCGTAAAGAACCAATCTGGGGATTTGATAGAAAAGTTGGTGGCACACGTAATTGAAAAAGACCCTGTGGAAGTGCTGTTTAATCATTTGGACAAAGACCAATGGGCAATCATTTCCATGCACAACTATGATGAGGACTTAGAGATTTCTTTACGCTTGCACTTCAATGATTTCTACGATTTGTATGTGGGCTATTATGACGATGAAGATGAGTTTTTTGAAATAATCCATCCATTGACCGAAGAAGAAAAAGATATTTTGCCTAACGGATTGAAAAAGATTATGGCCAAGGTTTTGGTTGACGAAAGAGGCATGAGGTTGTCAGGGAAGTTCTTGTCAAGATAAAAGAATTGAATCCTTCGTGGTTAAGTGTTTAATTTTACCTGAAAAAAAAATTTATGGAAAATGATACCCGATGGAAACAAAGGTTGGCTCAATACAAGAAGGCACTTGGGCAATTGACAAAATTTATTGAGAAGGGCAACTTGAATGAACTAGAGCAACAAGGGCTGATACAAGCGTTTGAATACACTTTTGAACTTGGATGGAATCTGATAAAGGACTATTTTGAATACCAAGGCGAAACAGAAATAAAAGGGAGCAGGGATGCGATAAGGCTTGCTTTCAAAAGAAAGTTAGTTTTGGATGGCGAAACTTGGATGGATATGATTGCAAGCAGGGCCAAAAGTAGCCATACCTACAACGAAGAAACGGCGGCAGAAATAGAGGACAAAATATTGAATGGCTATTTTGAACAGTACAACCTCTTGTTGAACACAATGGAGGCATTACAAAAAGAGCAATAATGGAATATGGACTAAGCGAAGAAACCCTGCAAAGGATAATTGTTGTTTTCAAGGCATTCCCATCCATCAAGCAAGCTATTTTGTATGGCTCAAGGGCAAAAGGGAACTTTAAAAATGGGTCGGATATAGATATTACACTTATTGGGCAGGAGCTAAACCTAACTATCTTGGGTAAAATAGAATGGGAATTGGATGATTTGTTACTGCCATATACGTTCGATGTATCCATCTTCCATCATATTGCCAATGCAGAATTGGTAGAACAAATCAATCGAGTAGGCAAGAAAATTTATGAAAGCAGCTAATTTTTTAATCTCCCTATAAACTCCCTTTAGGGTTGGGGCAAATCATTCAATCATCAATCAGGATTCTTCAATCAGTTTAAATAAATTTATCAGCGACACAGGCTATTGCTCGCGTCGGGAGGCGGATAATTTAATAACGCAAGGAAGAGTTTTGCTGAATGAACAGATTGCACAATTGGGCAACCGCTACCAACCCGGCGATAGCGTGGAAGTAGATGGAAGCCTAATAACAACAGCCAACACCACAAAAAAGAAAGAGAAACTTATCTATATCGCCTTCAACAAACCTGTGGGCATTACCACTACCACCGAGGAGAAGATTCCAGGTAATATTATCTCCTTTATCAATCACCCGAAGCGTATTTTTCCTATTGGAAGATTGGACAAAGATTCTGAGGGATTGATATTACTCACCAATGATGGCGACATCGTAAATAAGATTCTAAGGGCGGGTAATAACCACGAGAAAGAATACATAGTTCGGGTAAGTAGCCCAATAGATGGGCATTTTATTCAGCGAATGCAAAGTGGCGTGAGGATAAAAGACGGAATGACAAAACCCTGCATTGTAAAAAGATTAAGTACCCACAACTTTAAAATAATACTTACCCAAGGATTGAACCGACAAATCCGCCGTATGTGCGAAACCCTTGGAAACAAGGTGCAAACCCTGCAACGCATCCGGATAATGCACATCAAACTAGATGGACTTGCACCCGGCAAATGGCGTAACCTCAGCGAAGTGGAACTGAAAACGTTGATGGAAATGACGGAGAATAATTCATAATTGTCAATTATAAATTATCAATTGAATAAAATTTCTGTTGCGCCATACCCAAAGCGGCTATCGTATTTATTGATAAAGCTTTTTACTTCCTTCTTTGGCTTCAAGAAATCGTGGATGTCTTCTTTCAACCTTCCTTTGCCAATGCCATGAATGACAATCAGGCTAGCTTGACGATGCGCAACAGCCAAATCGTACCACTTCTCAAACTCTTTTAATTGAATATCTAGTATCTGCCTATTGGAAAGTCCTTCCCAATCGTCGGTTAGTTTTTCTATGTGTAGGTCAACAATAGAGCGACTGGGTTCAAGGTTCTGCCTTGTTTTGCTTACCTCATAAATCTTAAAACCATTGGCAGCAAGTGGTGTCAATTCAAATTTATCTTCTGGAATATAATCAGGGTAAGTGTCAAATAGCTTGTAGGTAATAGAAGGCAGGTTCTTGTCCTTCATCTCCTCAATCCGTTGAAAGAGTTGCTTTGGTTTAATCTTTAAGGAGGTTTCAAAATGTGCAACTTTCTTTTTATCTTGATTAACCAAAGAAAAATCTGTCAGGAATGAAGGACTGTCATTCACTTTCTCAAACTCAATGTCGTGTAGATAGAAGTCCTGAAACGCACCTATCTGGTTTCTTATTTCAAAGTTTGTCTCGGTTAGGAATAGTTGTTTGTAAATGAAAGTGTAGGCCGTATTTGTTTTATTAACCAGATAAATCTTCAAATTATCTACTACTTCATCGTTAAAATCATCTAAAGAAAACTTAGGAATCAACACAACCCAAACGCCATCTTCGGTTTTTATCTTACTTGGTTGCGGCTTTTCTTTTGGAATATTATCCAAGAAAACCTTTGGCTTTTTCGGCTCTTCCACTACTTTTTTCTTTGTAAAACGATAAAAATAAGGGAAGTCAATCTGATCCATATAAGCAGGGAACTTCACGCCCCTCACGTCTATCATCACCATTTTGTCGTTCATTATTTCTACCACCCTGCCCTCTTCGTTACTGTGCAAAACAATAATCTCGTCACCCACCTCGTACTTCATATACTTCCCTTTTTTCAACCATTAAAAACGCAAAGGTAAGCCTACGGGGAGATATGAATTATGAGATATGAAATATGAGTTGCCCAGTTTTAACTTAAGTAAATGGAGTTTTAGCTGATAATAATAACCATAATGTTCAATATAATAGCTATTAAGTTCAATATAACAACCATAATGTTCAGTACAATAGCTATTAGGTTCGATATAATAACCATAATATTCAATATAATAGCTATTAAGTTGAATATAATAACCATAATATTCAATATAATAGCTATTAAGTTGAATATAATAACCATAATATTCAATATAATAGCTATTAAGTTGAATATAATAACCATAATATTCATGTAAATGGTTATTATCATTGACTCAAACTGGTTGAATTATTCATTTGTTAGCTTTAAACAACGATTATTCTCCAACCTATAACCTAAAACTTATCACTTACAACTAATTTATCTAAGGCTTTAACCTTAATTTTGTCCACCTACCTAAAAAAGCAAAGGGTGTTATGAAGAAAATAGAGTTAGAAATTGTTGCCTTGTCACATAGTATCACACAGACACATTCCTACGCTGTGGTGTTGGGGGAAGTGAATGGATTGCGCAGGTTGCCGATAGTAATTGGTGGTTTTGAAGCGCAAGCGATTGCCGTTGCATTGGAAAGGATGAGCCCTAGCCGACCGCTTACCCACGACCTGATGAAGAATTTTATGAATGCTTTCGATGTGCAATTGCAAGAAGTAATCATCAACGATTTGCAAGAAGGTATCTTTTATTCTAAACTTATTTGCTTCACAGAACATGACACGATTGAGATAGACAGCCGCACAAGTGACGCGTTGGCGTTGGCGGTTCGCTTCAGTTGCCCAATATACACTTTTGAAAACATCCTTGAAAGTGCAGGTATTTTGATGGGCGACGAAACACCCAAAAAGGCAAAAGGAGAGGCAGTGGGGATAGAAGAAAAAGGCGGAAGCGAAAGGGATGACCTCTCTTCAATGAGCCTAGAAGAACTTGAAGCACTATTGAATGATGTACTCGAACACGAAGATTACATACGGGCAATCGCTATCAGGGACGAGATAAATAAACGGAAATAATGGTTAGTGATTAATGGTTAATGATTAATGAAGAAAAGTTATTTTAGAACTATTAGCCACTAATCATTAACAATTAACCATTGACAATTAACAATTATTATGGTCGTTTTCCCAAATTGTAAAATAAACCTCGGACTAAATATCCTCCGCAAAAGAGAAGATGGCTACCATGATTTAGAAACTGTCTTTTACCCAATTCCATTAAAAGATGCGTTGGAGGTAGTCAGGGGACACTTAACAGTGAACAGTGAACAGTTTACAACGTCTGGACTTACTATAGATGGCAATACCGATAATAATCTCTGCATAAAAGCCTATCATTTACTTAAAAAAGACTTCCCTTCCCTTCCTTCGATACAGATGCACTTGCATAAAGTAATCCCAATGGGTGCAGGATTGGGTGGCGGTAGTGCAGACGGAGCTTTTGCTTTGAAGTTATTGAATGATGCTTTTCATTTAAACTTATCTAATCAGCAACTGATTGATTACGCTTTGCAATTAGGCAGCGACTGCCCTTTCTTTATTTTAAACAAACCTTGTTTTGCAACGAGTAGAGGAGAGGTTATGGAAGAAATAGAATTGGATTTATCAGCACATCAATTTGTAATCATCAATCCCAAGATACATATTGGCACAGGATGGGCGTTTGGCAATATCACTCCAAAGATTCCCAATCAATCAATTAAAAACATTATTCAACAGCCCATAGATACTTGGAAGGATGCTTTGATAAATGATTTTGAACTACCTGCGATACAACATTACCCTGAGATTGGTGACATCAAAACGGAATTGTATAATCAAGGTGCTATCTACAGCAGCATGACGGGTAGTGGCAGTACTGTTTATGGCATCTTTGAAAAAGGGATGCAATTGAAGTTATCGTTTCCGGAACATTATTTTTGTTATTTAAATCGGGAATCGGTAGGAACGTAAATCGTTAGGAAGCAACCAACTTGCGAATTTCGTTCCTCACGATTCTCGGGTTAAAAAAAGCAAATGAAACTCCTCCGATACATATACACCACCTACGCTTTGCTCGTCTTTGTAATATTGATGTTCATAGCCCTACCATTTGTTTTTGGATGTTTGTTGTTTGGTAAAGTAAAAGGAGGAAACCTCATTTATAAAGTCTGTAAAACTTGGGCAGCAATCTGGTATTTATTTGTTGGAATAAGACATAAATCAATCATAGAAGAAGCCGCTGACCCCACAAAGCAATACATATTTGTAGCCAATCATATTTCTTACATTGATATACCCACCACTATGTTGGCGGTAAACCAACCATATAGGGTATTGGGAAAACATGACATAGTAAAATATCCTGTGTTCGGATGGATTTACAAAGCCGCCGTAATATTGGTAAACAGGGACGATATAAAACACCGAACACAAAGTGTGCGTGAATTAAATGCGGCTTTAAGTAATGGTATCTCTATTTTAATCTTCCCCGAAGGCACTTTCAATGAAACCAATAAACCCTTGAAACATTTTTATGATGGAGCCTTTCGAATGGCTATCCAAACCCAAACGCCCATTAAGCCACTATTGTATTTGGATAATCATAAACGATTGCATTACGATAGTATCTTCTCACTAACACCTGGGCAAAGCAGGGTGGTTTATTTGCCCGAAGTTTCTACGGACGGTTATACATCAAAAGACGTATCTATGCTGAAAGAAAAAGTTTTTGGGGTGATGGAGGAAGGACTTTTGAGATATAAATAAAGAGGTTAAGACATTTTTCTGATGCCTTAACCTCTCGATATAATCTTTTATTGCTGAACGATGAATGGCACACCAATACCGAGTTTTCCATTCTCTAAAATAGAGATATAGTAAGTGCCACTCCGTAGCCCATCTACATTGAGTGGGTTCATCCCATTCTGAATAGTTGCTGTCTTAATTATCCTACCAAGGAAATCTACAATAGCAACTTGGGCGTTTGGCTTAAGGTGCGATGCAGCAATCGTCATATTGCCTCTCACAGGGTTTGGATATAAACTCAGACTTATCTTTTCATTGGCACTGCTTATCAAAACGGTATTCGTATAACTAACGTTTCCATCTTTTGAAACTATTTTCAATCGGTAGTAGTTATTCTGATTAGTGCCAAGCTTGATTGTAAATCCATACGCAGTTTTATTTTCAGCGGTCAACTCCCCTATCGAATTAAAGCTGCTTCCATCACTACTGTATTCTATTTCATATTGTGCAATACCTATTTCATTGGCTACTTCCCATTTAAGATTCACGCTACCATTCTCAAGTTGTCCGGTAAAGCCTATAATAGAAACGGGCAATGGAATTATAGGCGTACCTGCACCAACCATTGTTGAGTCAAGTGGATACACAACAATATTTCCTGTACCGTTAAGTTCAATGGCACCTACAGAATAAGGACTTGTGCGGCTCTTGCCCAACGCATCTACTCCACCCAATAACGAATCATAATTTAAGCTATTCATGGCAGCACCTTGCACCAAAGAGGGGGGAGGGAGGATGCCATTTGTTCTTGTACCAAATGTTAGTTTTTGACTAGTAAAGCCAGTGGTGTTTGAGATGCCCAAGCTACTTGGCGCAGCATAAATATTTCCCTCGGCAAAATAATTTGTTGGTAAAGTATTCGAAATACCAGTAAAAGTGTCAATTACTGTTGGGAAGGTGGTTGTGTCTACATCAATAGCTTGTCCTTTTGCCATACTGATTATATTATTAGCAATTATTAGCCCCTGTGGTTTAAAAGGGGCATTAACGCCTTTGTCGGCGTGTGCCAAACCAATTTGAATACCTGCTCCACCATAGCAATTGACAATTGTATTAAAAGCCACAATGCCGCTATCAGCGGAATAATAACCTGGGATGCTAGGGTTAAGCCCTTCACCTGGATTTTGACCACTATAAATGACTATTGGGCAAGGAGATGTATTTAGCTTTCCATAATTTCCATTCACACCTTCTATGTAGTTATTAAAAACCTTTTGCCCTTTGTCAATTATTCGAATACCATATTGGGCAGTCCTGACTTTTGAAGATGTGGTCTTTATAATAAAGTTTCCATAAACACTATTATATCTTCCTTGTCTCATCGTGATACCGCCATCCAAGTCTTTAAATGTATTATATCGGTAAGTATTCAGGTTTGATTTGTTGGATATTATTTCCGGATCAGAAGATGTACCGTACTGAAAGAGATTGTGCTCTATAATATTATATCCATTATTGTTTGACATGCTGCCCAATCCCACTCTGATTGTTTCCCCTTCATTTCCTCCTTGCCAACCTCTTCCCTTAAAATAATTAGAATCTATTAAATGATAGGTAGATGGTCCATTGCCAGGATAGTTGGTGCTATCGTACATGATTGTTACGGTTGGTGCACCATTGTATTTATTAATGAAAGTGCAGTGATCCATCCTGTTGTGCGCGCCATAAAAAGCCACCCAAGTATTAAGGGTATCTGTTTTAGCATTGGTGGCATAGCCAACGGTGTCGCTATTGTAATTATCAATAGTAATGTTGTTCAATCTGCAATAAAATGCTTGTGGGGAAGTAGCTTTCGTCTGACTCCTAAACTGTATCACATCATTTGCACCAGCATCCCCGTAGGCAAACTTAAACCCAGTAATCATTATGCGATAACCAGCAAACTGAAGATAGGTGCCTCCAGTAAACACAACACCATTGGGCGTTTGCGCTTGTAATACTATCCACGCTGATGTTGAATCACTGTTTTTATTAGTAAAGCTTATCAATCCCCAATTATACATTCCATTGGCGACTGTAACCGTATCTCCGGGCTTTGCATTGGTCATCTTACTCAATAAATCTGTGCGTGTACTTACAGTATAGTTCTGAGCAAAGGTGCACAAGGGGAGACTGCATAGTATAATGAATGAAAAAATAAGCTTACTTGTCATATTGCAAACGTTTTATAAAAGTTTAGGTGTATGATAAATTGTTGCTGCTAATTGTTGCCTCTTAGTTGTTATTTAACTTTTGTGATAGACCGCAATTAATCATCCAAAAATATTGTTTAATAAAAGAATTTACATAATAAAATGTGGCAACGTTGCCGTTATCGATTGCAGCAATGATTTATTGTCTTTGATAAATCTCGTGTTATTTATCAGTGCAGGAAGCCATATCCTTACTTTTGCCCGATGGCTGCATTACAGTTTCAATTACAGAATACAGATACCGATTGCAAAGCAAGGACAGGCGTAATCACTACCGATCATGGCACTATCAATACACCCATCTTCATGCCCGTTGGTACGGTTGGAAGTGTGAAAGCCGTTACACAGCTTCAACTCAAGGAAGAAGTAAAGGCCCAGATTATTCTTGGCAATACTTATCACTTATACCTCCGTCCAGGTACAGAAATACTGGAAGCTGCGGGTGGATTGCACCAATTTATGGGTTGGGACAAACCAATTCTTACCGATAGTGGCGGCTATCAGGTGTTTTCTTTGGCTGCCAATAGAAAGATTACCGAAGAGGGTGCATTGTTTCAAAGTCATATAGATGGCAGCCGACACATGTTCACCCCTGAGAAAGTAATGGACATTCAGCGCAGCATTGGTGGCGATATCATCATGGCTTTCGATGAATGCCCGCCTTATCCTAGCGAATATAAATATGCCCAGAAAAGCATGGAGCTGACGCATCGTTGGTTGGATAGATGCTTTAATAGACTCAATGGAACACCTGATAAATACGGTTATTCCCAAAACCTTTTCCCTATTGTGCAGGGCAGTACTTTCAAGGATTTACGCACTGCTTCTTCCGAATATATTGCTAGCAAAAACGCTGTGGGCAATGCCATTGGCGGATTGAGTGTTGGCGAACCCGAACAAATGATGTATGATTTTGCAGAACTCTGTTGCGATATTCTTCCTGCCGATAAACCTCGTTACCTCATGGGCGTTGGTACGCCTTGGAACATTCTGGAGAATATTTCTTTGGGTGTTGATATGTTCGATTGCGTTATGCCCACACGTAATGGCCGAAATGGAATGTTGTTTACCTCGAAGGGAGTAATCAATATCCGGAACAAGAAATGGGCTACGGACTTTACTTGTATTGATGATGGTATCCCTTGCCACACCAGTCAGTATTATTCGAAGGCTTATGTACGGCATTTGTTTGTTTCCAACGAGATATTGGCTTTGCAGATAGCCAGCATCCACAATCTTGCATTTTATCTTTGGCTGGTTACCGAAGCACGCACGCATATATTGGACAATACTTTTAATAGTTGGAAACAGGAGATGATTGGCATATTGAAGCAACGGTTATGATAATGGTCTGCCCATTCAACTTGTTAATAACTGCGAAGGTTAAAATTTAGTTATTAACGAATGACATAAAAGAGTAATTTATAGTAAATGTACTGTTATTTTTACAGAACATTAATCCGTTACTTTTGATGCCAATAATCTGTACATCCTTATTTAAGGGTGTATTTTTTTGCCCCTAACTTACAAATCATTATTCACAACTCACTGTACTTGTGGACCGCACTGGGCTCGAACCAGTGACCCCCACGTTGTCGACGTGGTGCTCTAAACCAACTGAGCTAGCGATCCTTTGTTGAAGAGGGCAAATATAACATAGACTTTTGTGTATTTTCTTATCAATTCACAAGATTTCATTGCCCATTAGCATTAATAAATCATAAAATCTATAAGATTAACATACCCTAGGTATTACTAGTGCCATATAATTTTGGAATTAACACACACTAGGGAATGCTAGCGCCACTTAATTTTGGAAATAACATACCCTACTTTTCCGAGAAGTATGTTTTTGGGGTAAAAAGTATGCTTTTGTAGTATTAAATTAGTCATAAAAAAACTGAATTTAGAAGTAAATCATATTGCTTGCAAAGCTATTTTTGTGCGAAATAAATAACTATGCTAAAGTCTATTCTATTTTCAATCCTAGTTTCTTCTGTGTTAAATCTTTATGCCCAAGATAGCACTGCAATTATTCACGGCAGACTAAAGCCCAATCGTATTTATATGGGGGTTGGAGCTATATGCAATGATAGTATCCTTAACATGTGCGACATTAAGGATAGATTGATAAACAACCCTGCTGCATATAAAGAATACAATAAGTACACATCAATTAAAAATACATCGGGCATATTTGGAGTTCTATTTCTTGCAGGTGTTATTGGTGGGATTACAACCATAAACAGCAATAATAATTTAAGTGGTAAATTCTTTTTGGCTTCATTTGCACCACTTTATCTATCTATTCATATAGGTAGCCGAGCTCAAAAGCACTTCAGCAAAGCAATTTCCATTTACAATAGTCAATTCTAATTTTCTATTGTAAACAAGCATTTCTTTATTCCCCTCATCAAACAATTATATGAAACATACATTTCAATTCATCTTTTCTATTTCCCTTATCAGTATTCTATTCAGTTGCGGCACTGCCAAAAAGATTGAAGCCCTCAAGCCTGCACCAAGCTACACCACTGATGTTGTTTATGACAAACAGACTTCTTACCTGAACCTTCCAGTAGAGATAGCGGTGGCCGACTTGCAGAATCAAACCAATAAATACCTGAATGGATTGATTTATGATGATGAAAACCTTGAAGACGATAACCTGATGATGAAGGTTTGGAAACAAGCCCCTATCATCATTGATGAAAAGAATGGAAAGCTAGAGATGGTGCTGCCATTGAAGATATGGGTGAAAGTGCGCTATGGCATCGATAAATTTGGTGTTTCGCTATATGATACGAAAGAACTGAACCTGAATGGGAAGATTAAACTGAATAGTTTGGTTGCGTTCAGCAATTGGAAACTAAGTACCAATACACAGATTGGCGGTATCGATTGGGTAGAGTCGCCCACTGTTTCCATTGCTGGCAAGGATATTCCGATTACTTACCTAATTAATCCTACAATTGCTATATTTAAGAAAAAACTAGGAAAGATGGTGGATGATGCCATTGCAAAATCATTGGACATAAAGCCTTATGTATTGAATGCCTTGGATCAGATAAGCAAACCAATGCAGGTAAATAACGACTATCATATTTGGTTTGCAATGCAGCCTTTGGAATTATATACCAACAATGCGGTGGTTGCCAACAAGAAAATAAGCATTGTGATGGGTATGAAAGCTTATCTGGAAACAACCGTTAACTCCAAGCCTACCATCAGTTTCGATAAGACTAAGCTGCAATTGTTTGCTGCAGAAAAACTTCCTGACGATTTTGGCGTAAGCGTTGCAAGTGTAGTTACTTACGATGCCGCAGCAGCATTAATGAAACAAAACTTTGCTGGTAAACCCTTTCAATCAGGCAGTAGGTCGGTAACCATTACTGATGTTGCGCTTTGGGGCAAGGATAATAAAATGATTGTGCAATTGGGCATGACGGGTTCCATCAATGGAACGTTTTATCTTGCTGGCATCCCTTCTTATGATTCTACGAAGCAAGAAGTCTATTTTGACCAGCTTGATTTCATTTTAGATTCTCGTAACCAGCTATTAAAGATTGGCGATTGGTTTGCGCATGGCATCATCGCCAAGAAGATAAAAGAAAGTTGCCGCTATTCCATCAAAGACCAATTGGCACAGGGTGACTCTACTTTAAGGGCCTATCTAAACAATTCGCAGCCAACGCCAGGTGTAAGGATTAATGGAAGGGTAAAGAAATTAACCCCCGGCAAGATTAACCTTACGCCAAATGCAATCGTCACCATGTTTACTGCCACAGGCAAGGTAGCCATCAGTGTGGATGGGATGCAATAGGTAATAGAGAATTGATAATGGATAATTGATAATTCTTATTACTCGGTTATTACCCGTACTTTCAGCCAAAATAAGTACGCTATGGCTACAACAATAACTATCCCACCTGTAGAAGAATATAGGAACCACATGCGAATTGTGTTGAGTTATATGCTTATTCATTTTGGTTTCATAGGATTGGGGGATTTGCCACCGATGGGTTTTGAGAAGTTGTTTAGCCAAGCTGATGTGCAAAAATTCTTTGATAAACTTAATGCTGCCAAGGTTGATAAGCCCTTAAAAATTACTTTGGCAGATGCATTACTTCTTTATGCTTGCCATGTTTGTATGAATAAAATATTGGTAAGTCAATACGATGAGGTGATGACTCCCTTTATATTACAACAACTGCCCGAAAACCATCATTTAAAAACATTCAAAGCTTTTAGGGATGAAATGTTATCCTTAAACAGTTATTTAATAAAAAATGCCGAAGAAAGAATGCCAAAACAAAAGAAACTATTTGCGTTAAAAGATAAGTTAGCAGAAATAGAAATAGACTGATTCTCTTTGCCATTATTACTCCAATAAATCATTTTACCTCCTTCACTTAATAGTTGTTAAGCCCTGCTTTATTCTAGCTAAAGAAAAATATTTTTACAAAAGTCCATTAGTCTAGTGGATTTATGTATATTTGCCGCCAATGAATAAGGAAGCACAACATATTAATGCACAATTGGCTATCGAAAGCCAGGTTTATTCCTTTCTGCAAATAGAAAACCACACTATTGTCTTTATTGTAGCTGGCGGTAAAAAATATTTTCTTACTTCTTGCATCTACTGCCCATTGGGGGCATAATTATTTCAACTAAAAATAAAGCAATACGCATAGACAAATATTCTACAAGTATAGTAGACGTAATTAGGAATTTAATAAACATTTTTATAAACAACAACACAATCACTTTTTATGATTAAATTAGTACAAAGATTAACGCTTAAAACAGCGATGGTATTGGCCCTTACGCTTGGGTTATTTTTGGGCGCACACGCTCAAGGAAACAACCTTATACAAGTATCTGGACAGGTAATAGGCCAAGAGAAACACGAAGCCTTACAAGGGGTTAGCATCCAAATTAAAGATGCGATTACTGGAACTGTTACAGACAGCAAAGGGAAGTTTGTATTGAAAACAAAGTCTAAGTTTCCTTTCACACTTGTAATTTCCTCAGTAGGTTATCAACAACAGGAGTTTGTAGTTACAGGTGTAGATTCTAAATTGAATATTGCCTTATCCACCCAAACATTCTTGGGTAAGGAGGTAGTAGTAACAGCTTCTAGGGTAGCTGAAAGTATATTGAAATCTCCTGTTGCTATCGCGAAATTAGATGTTCGTGCAATTAGAGAAAGTCCGGCACCTAGTTTTTATGATGCCTTGGAAAATGTAAAAGGGGTTCAGATGATTACTTCAAGCCTTACCTTCAAAGTGCCTAATACTCGTGGTTTTAATATACCCAACAACTTCCGTTTCATGCAATTGGTGGATGGAGTTGACATGCAATCTGCAACATTAGGCGTGTCGTTAGGTAATGCAATCGGGCCAACAGAATTGGATATTGCTAGCGTGGAAATTACGCCGGGTGCTTCTGCGGCTTTATATGGTATGAGTGCCATCAATGGTATGGCGAATTTAATTACCAAAAACCCTTTTACTAGTCCAGGTTTGAGTGTTTATCAAAAGTTTGGATTGAATCATTTGGGCGGAACTGGTCGTGATGGTTCTTTATTGACTGAAACTGCCGTTCGCTTCGCAAATGTCATTAACAATAAGTTCGCTTATAAAGTGAATTTAAGTTACTTACATGGAACTGACTGGTTGTCGAACTCAACAAACGATCAAAACCCTAATTCGCCAACTTCTACAACTTCTAACAGTCTTTTTCCATCATTGAGTGGAGCTAATAATATAGCTTATGATGCTTGGAACAAATATGGTGATGATGCTGCTGCAGGAAACAATACTGTTGCAATAGGAGGATTGACTATTGATGGTATTAAAAACAGGACATTGAATGTTGCAAGAACAGGGTATTGGGAAAAGGACTTGGTAAGACCAGATGTGCAAAACATAAAGTTTGATGCGGGATTATTCTACAGACTCAGCGAACACACAGAAGTTTCCTATAACTATCGTGTAGGTCAGATGGATGGTGTGTTTCAAAGAGGAAATAAAATACAATTGCATGATGCAATCGTACAAAACCATAAGGTTGAAGTAAAAGGAACAGACTTTGTTGTTCGTGGTTATGTTTCAATTGATGGTACGGGCAGTTCTTACAACTTAAAACCATTGGCTGATAACTTAGACCTTTACTCTGGTGGTAGTAACTCAAGCTGGGGGACCAAGTATAAGAATGCTTTGAATAGTTTCGGGCCACTTACTAGTGCTAACCTTGTTGCAGCCACTCAGTATGCAAGAACTGTTGCAGATAAAGGAAGAGCTGAGCCAGGAACCCATCTTTTTGACTCTTTGGTTAATGTTATTAAAGGAATTAACAACTGGGATATTAAATCTAGCACAAACCTTACAGGTTCTAAAACTGGTGGTGCAGCATTGGTCATGAGTAGTTACATGTATAACCTAGACGCACAATGGGATTTGAGCAAAAAAGTCAAAGTAATTGGATTATTAGTTGGTGGAGATGCAAGGATTTACCAAGTAGTACCAGATGGAAATAATTTTGTTGATTTCTCTCGTCCTATTAATGCACGTGATTCTGTATTGCCCAATGGGACTTATGGTAGTGATGTTTATTATAAGAAATTTGGTGGTTTTGCGCAAGCAACAAAGACTTTCTTGGATGAAAAGTTGAAAGTGTTTGCTTCATTACGTGGTGACTACAATCCTTATTTTGATCCTAAGTTTACACCGCGTATTGCTGCGGTATATACCTACAATAAGGTTCACAATTTCCGTTTTACTTTCCAACAAGGTTATCGTTTCCCATCTTTGTTCGAGGCTTTGTCTTTTGTTAATAACAGTGGCACAAGAAGGGTAGGCAGCTTGCCTTTTATCAATCAAGGGCTTGGTTATTTGGACAAAAGTTACTACCAATCGTCTTTCAATGCGTTCAAATCTGCTGTTCAAAATGGAACATCAACCCAAGGCCTTCTTCAGCAAGCGAATCTTCCCAATGCACGCCCTGAGAAGATTACATCCTTCGAAATTGGGTACAAGAGTGTATTGTTAGACAATAAATTGGTAATTGATTTTGATGCTTATACCAATATCTATAACGGATTTTTAGGTCAAGTAAATGTTGTAGTTGATACTGCTGGTGGTCAAATTCAATCTCCAGGCGATGCCACCGCTTCTTCTTTGGCTACTGCCATAACCAAAAATCCAAATGCTCTTCCAATTGCAAAGTATAAGGTATATACAAATGCCAAGGATGAGTACAATAATTACGGGGCTTCATTAGGAATTACCTATAGTGTTTATGAAAAGTTTGTCTTGAATGGTGCAATCAATTACAACAAGATTTCCAATGCACACAATGATGATGTTTTCCAAACAGGTTTCAATACACCAGATTGGAGCACAAACATAGGCATCGGAAACCGTGAAATATTCAAGAATGTAGGCTTCAACATTCTTTGGAAATGGCAAAATTCTTTCTTGTGGCAAAGTCAGTTAGTAAATGGAACTGTTAATGCTTTCAGCACAATTGATGGTCAAGTAAGTTTCAAATTGCCATTCTACAAATCAACCCTTAAGTTTGGTGCAACAGATTTGTTGAATACAAAATACATCCAGTATGCGGGTGGTCCAACTCTTGGAGCATTCTTATATACGTCTTTGACTATAGATGGATTGTTTACCAAATAATAATTTTTTAATTGATTTAAAAGAGGCTGCACGTAAAGTGCAGCCTCTTTTTGCTTTATATAATATTTTGCATTGCCTGTCTTTTATGGTAGATGCGCTACGATTCGTCATTTACTCGATACTCACTACAAACTACTTTATACTCTCGACCTATTTAGTTTTAAAATAGAGTTGTTTAGCTTTATAAATGACCCACTTGCGAAGGATAACTTGTGTCTATCACTCAAACCAGTTTTTAATTGTAATATGATAAGATAAAACTACACTGCCAGCAAAATAATATATGTCCAGCAGATACAAAACAGTGGAAGCAACGATAGTACATTTTGTAACTTGTACCGTTGTTGGTTGGGTAGAAACAAAGCAAGAATTAATTGTGAGTAATTAGGAAGATGATAAATTCCCTTCCCAAAAAATATTTTCCAATCTTTGTCCAATTAATAAAGCGTCGATCGTTATTTGTTTTTAACCATTTAAATAATAAAAAGATGAAAGAATTTTTGTTTGTTTTTAGAAATGACTACAAGGCAATGGCTGCAAATACATCGCCCGAAGTAATGCAGGGAATGATGAAGCAATGGATGGATTGGATGGGTGGCATAGCCGCACAAAACAAATTGGCCAACCCAGGCAACAGATTGGGTAATCAGGGCAAGGTATTAATGCCAAATGGCGTGATAACCGATGGCCCGTACACGGAAATCAAGGAATTAATTGGGGGTTACATCGTTGTAAAAGCAGATTCTTATGAAGAAGCTGTTGAGTTGGCAAAGGGTTGCCCAATATTGGAAGTAGGAGGAAATGTAGAAGTAAGAGATATTGTTCCAATGTAATAGCAGTTGTTTTCGTTTATTTATTAGAGAAATTTGTAAAAGCCTTTGTATTCTTGCAAAGGCTTTTTAATTATGGATAATCAAACGTTGATACCGCATTTGTTCAGAACGGAATACAGAAAGATAACCACTGTGCTCTGTAAACTATTCGGTATTGAACATATCGAAACAGCAGAAGACATTGCAAGCGATACCTTTTTATTGGCTTCCGAAAGTTGGGGATTTAAAGGCATTCCTGAAAATCCAACGGCGTGGTTATATACTGTTGCGAAAAACAAAGCGAAGGATTATTTAAAACACAATAAGATATTCAATGAAAAAGTATCCAGGGAAATAAAACATACTACCGAAGAAGCTACCGAGATAGAAATAGATTTATCCGACAAAAACATAACCGATAGTCAGTTGCAGATGTTGTTTGCAATCTGTCACCCATCAATACCAGTGGAAGCGCAGATAGGTTTGGCATTGAGGATATTGTGCGGCTTTGGCATTGATGAAATTGCAGTTGCCTTCCTAACCAACAACGAAACCATCAACAAACGCCTATTTAGGGCTAAACAAAAGCTAAGACAGGAACAAGTATTGATAGCATTTCCCAACGAAAAAGAAATAAACAAGCGGTTGGAAACAGTATTGCTAACGCTTTACTTATTATTTAATGAAGGCTATTATTCTGCAAGCCAAGATAGTAAACTACGTAAAGATTTATGCTTGGAAGCAATGAGATTGACACATTTGCTCACAGAAAACGAATCGACAAATAAACCCTTTGTGAATGCCTTGCTTTCGCTGATGTGCTTTCATTCTTCAAGATTTGAAGCTAGAATTGATGAAAACGGGGAAACAATATTGTATGATGACCAAGATACCAATTTGTGGAACGGGGAACTGATTAAACAGGGTGAATATTATTTGAACCGTGCGGCAGAAGGAAATGAAGTGACGAAATACCATTTGGAGGCTTGCATTGGCTATTGGCATACCATAAAAGAAGACTCCAAGGAAAAGTGGGAAAACATTCTGCAACTATATAATCGGTTACTGCAAATAGAATATTCGCCGATGGCTGCGCTAAACAGGACATATGCACTGGCAAAAGCCAACGGAAACGCAGAAGCAATTGTGGAAGCAGAGAAGTTGAACCTTGTTGACAATTATTTATACCATTCCCTGTTGGGCAACCTATATAAAGACATAAACAAAGAAAAAGCTATCAATCATTTCAAGAAAGCTTTGAAACTTTCTAAGTCTGCTGCAGATAAAATTCTTATTGCAAACAAGATTAAAGAAGCAGAGGCAAGTGAATAAACCTTTTCTTGGTTTGTACAGTGTTTTTATCGTTTTATTATTCTGAAAATTTGTCTTATTTCATGTCATTTTTTGATTCCTTCCCGAAAATAATTCAGTATAAAAACACCTTAATTGTGCTGGCATTAGAGTTGATTACTAGAAGTAAGAAATTGATTAGTTAACCATTTAAAAAGGAGGTTTTTATGACAATCTTAAAAAGAAACGGGTCTAGTTTCCCAACATTTTTTGATGATTTCTTCAACCGTGATGTTTTTAACTGGGGTCTGTCGAATTATTCTGACACAAACACTACCATCCCCGCTGTAAACATCAAGGAAACTGCTGATGAGTACGAAGTAGAGGTTGCAGCACCAGGGATGGCAAAAAAAGACTTCAAAGTGCAACTTGAAGGCAACACCTTGATTATCAGTTCGGAGAAATCAACTGAAAATGAAGACACTAAAGACGTGAAGCACCACACCCGTGAGTTTAGTTATCAATCTTTCACAAGGACTTTCACCTTGCAAAAAGACGTGGTGGACACAGAAAAAATTGAAGCAAAGTATGAAGATGGGGTATTGCATCTTTTAATACCCAAAAAAGAGCATGCAAAACAAGCCCAGCCAAGGCTCATCGAAATTGCATAAAGACTAGGGTTTGTTAGTTGGTTAAGGTTGCCTTCTTCGTAGGCAACCTTTTTTATTTGCTAGGATTCGCTATACGAGAGTAGGGAAAAGACCAATAGTTTAATGGGTAGATAATTGCTTAGTCGTTACTTTTACCGCCGAAGAAAATAACTATATAATGAGCAAAGAAATAACATCGAGGGCACAGGATTATTCGCAATGGTACAATGACCTGGTAATTAAGGGCGGTTTGGCAGACTACACATCTGTGCGTGGTTGTATGGTGATAAAGCCGTATGGTTTTGCACTTTGGGAGAATATGCGGGATGTGTTGGACAAGATGTTTAAAGATACCGGCCATCAGAATGCCTATTTCCCTTTGTTTGTTCCGAAGAGTTTGTTTGAGGCAGAAGAAAAGAATGCGGAAGGTTTTGCGAAAGAATGTGCTGTGGTTACACATTATCGCTTAAAGAATGACCCTAATAATAAAGGAAAACTAATCGTTGACCCAGAAGCTAAACTGGAGGAAGAATTGGTGGTTCGTCCCACAAGTGAAGCGATTATATGGAGTACTTATAAAGGTTGGATTCAATCGTACCGTGACTTACCAATATTAATCAATCAGTGGGCAAATGTTGTCCGTTGGGAGATGCGCACAAGATTGTTTCTTCGTACTGCAGAGTTTCTTTGGCAAGAAGGTCATACTGCTCACGCTACCAAACAAGAAGCAATAGAAGAAGCTGAAAGAATGCTTGATGTTTATGCCGACTTTGCTGAAAACTATATGGCGATGCCAGTAATTAAAGGGATAAAAAGTCCTAATGAACGCTTTGCGGGAGCGGAAGAAACTTATTGTATAGAAGCATTAATGCAAGATGGAAAGGCATTGCAAGCAGGCACTTCTCACTTTCTTGGTCAAAACTTTGCTAAGGCTTTCGATGTGAAGTTTAGTGATAAGGAGAACAAGTTAGAATATGTTTGGGCAACAAGTTGGGGCGTAAGTACCCGTTTGATTGGTGCATTGGTGATGGCTCACAGCGATGATGATGGATTGATACTGCCTCCTAAGATTGCTACGTTGCAAGTGGTTATTGTTCCCATCTTTAAGGGCGACGAGCAGAAAGCAATGATAGACAATAGGGTCAATGAGATTGTTAAACAACTGAAAGGGCTTGGCATAAGGGTAAAATATGATGATAACGAGAATACGCGCCCAGGTTGGAAGTTTGCTCAGTATGAAATGCAAGGCGTGCCTGTTCGCATAGCGATTGGTGCAAGGGATTTGGAAAATAACGTAGTTGAAGTAGCAAGGAGGGATACAAAAGCTAAAGTGACAACGGACATAAACGGTATTTCATTTTATGTAAAGGAACTGTTGGACGAAATACAATTACACATTTACAATAAGGCAAAACAACACCAGCAAGCACATATTACCCCAGCAAATTCTTGGGAAGAGTTTATTGATTTGTTGGATAATAAGACAGGCTTCATTGCTGCACATTGGGATGGCACTCCCGAAACAGAAGAGAAAATAAAGGAAATGACCAAGGCAACTATCCGTTGTATTCCTTTAAACAATACATTGGAAAACGGAAAGTGTATCCTTACAGGAAATCTTTCTACACAAAGGGTATTGTTTGCAAGGGCTTACTAAAGCCTGAATCCACGAAGGAATTCTTCTACGGGCATACGTTTCTTACCCTCTAATTGCAAGTCGGTGATGTGGATATATCCATCTGCACAGCTAAACTTTAGGTAAGATTTATTATCCGTAGATACTTCGCCAATTGGGTGACCGTGTGCAATTATTTCTTTGATACAAGCAAACATCTTTAACTTCTTTTCATTGATAAATGTAAACGCAGCAGGGTAGGGGGACAGCCCCCTTATCTTGTTGTGAATATCAGTTGCCGATTCATTCCAATCTATATGACAAGTTTCTGTAAATATTTTAGGGGCGTGTGTTAAAGGGCTTTCCGTTGACCGAGAACCGTTTACCGATGGCGGTTGACGGTTATCTGTCAACTGTAATATCTCCTCCTGCGATTTAGGAGAAACACTTCCATCCAACAATCCTTTTATTGTTTTTACCAACGTCTCTGCACCAATCAACATCATCCTGTCGTGCAATTCACCAGCCGTTTCGTTTTCACCAATGGGTATGGGGGTTTGTAATAGAATATCACCCGTGTCTATTGCGTGTTGCAGCTTAAAGGTAGTAACACCCGTTACCTTTTCGCCATTTATCACTGCCCAATTGATAGGAGCCGCACCACGATATTGTGGCAATAAAGAACCGTGAACATTGATGGTTCCCATTGGTGGCATATCCCAAACAACTACTGGCAACATCCTAAAAGCAACTACTACTTGCACATCAGCCTGCAATGCTTTCAGTTCTTCCAAGAAGGTAGGATTCTTTAGCTTTTCTGGTTGTAATACGTTCAATCCTTTCGATAAAGCGTATTTCTTTACAGCACTTTCTGTCAATTTCATTCCCCTTCCCGCGGGTTTGTCGGGGGCAGTCACCACGCCTACTATGTTGCAACCTGCTTGTACCAACGCATCCAATGATGCTACTGCAAAGTCTGGCGTACCAAGAAAAACAATACGTAAATCAGCTAAAATCATCCGGCAAAACTAAGTGGTTGGGGGATAAGTGGAAAGCAAATAATAAATGAGCAGGATGGCTTCCAAGAATTTACATCATTAATTTTGTTCCACGCAATATCCTATCTCTTATTCTTTACAGTTCCTCAAACTGTGCCGTCTCGCGGTTTTTACGCACATTGTCCCAGTTAAAATACTTTCCATTCATTGCAATATAAACGCCATTAGGAAGCGTCTGCACAAATGCCAATGCGCTGCCAAGGTTAAATAATCCATCGCTACTACCAAACTTATAAGGTATCATGGCGCCGGTAATCACAATCGTTTTGCCGATGCCAGCTTTTGCAAGCACGGTAGCCGTTTCCACCATTGTGTCCGTGCCATGCGTAATCACTATTTTGTCTTCGGCAGCCCTGATGCATTGTTCAACTATCAACGTTCTGTCGGCGTCACTCATTTCAAGGCTATCCACCATCATCAAAGTCCTGATGTCCACATCTACCCTGCACCGCCCTAGTTTAAGCATTTCGTGCAGGTGAGTGTCTTTAAAAAACAATTTACCATTCAGTTCATTGTATTCTTTGTCGAAAGTGCCTCCCGTAATAAAGATTCTGATAGCCATACGCTGTCATTAAATACCCTGTTCAAAACTAAGTGAAATGTAATAATAATGGTACAGTTTCATCTACTATGCTAGGGCAAACGCATATAATTTATTTCTAACCACATAGCCACAATAGTTTATTAATAGAAGACATAAACATAATAAAAGACATTTTTAGACTACAATACGCAGGTGGTGTATTCACAAACATTTTATTGTTGCTGTAGATGTGTGGTAGCTGGGAGAATGGTAAGTTGTAATTGCAAGGTTTGATAACTTTTAAATAGTTGTAGAAACTAATCTTTTTGCTACCAATATTTCTTAAACCTTGTATAACACGTCTTAAATCTTGTATAACACGTCTTAAATCTTGTATAACACGTCTTAAATCTTGTATAACACGTCTTAAACCTTGTATAACACGTCTTAAACCTTGTATAACACGTCTTAAACCTTGTATAACACGTCTTAAACTCTGTATAACACGTCTTAAACCTTGTATAACACGTCTTAAATCTTGTATAACACGTCTTAAACTCTGTATAACACGTCTTAAATCTTGTATAACACGTCTTAAACCTTGTATAACATTCTTAAATGCTGTATTACACAAAAAAGGGCTTTTTAGGTATTGGTTTTAGGTTGTGAGGCTTTAGTTTTAGGTTGTAAGTAATAGGTAATAAGTAGGAGGGCAGGAGTTGGAAGTTGATAAAGGGAAGGTTTTTGAGCTTGTGCCACCAATTTATTTTACCCCACAATTATTTTGTAACCAATAATACAGCACCTTTGAGCAAGAAAAGGAGTGCCTTTTGAAAACTAGCTAATAAGAACCCTCCTTTCTGTAAAGTTTATTTGAGTGAGTGGCGGTTGGAAATAGGTTTTATTTGTAAAGATTAGTAACGGCTAAGCACAGGCCAGAGGCCATGCGCTAGCCCCCGATTTTTTACAGACCTGAGCTAGATGGGGGTAGCCGGACAACGCCACTACGTTCTCTCTTTTGAGAAAAATTATCCTTCGGATTTTTCTCAATTTCAGCTGCGCTGAAACCAGAGAGCCCTAAAGTGGCTTATGTAAGTACTGGTGGAAATGCGAGTGTGAGTTGATTTGGATATGCTTATCTTTTGCTTTAGGAATTGTGGTTATTATTTTTGTTGTAATCTCAAATAATAATGCACCTTTACGCTCTAGGAAAAGGAGTGTCTTTTGAAAACTAGCTAATA
>Ga0164296_1001391_pt1 | contig 25728 bp, 28 predicted proteins | sample GEODES057metaG_FD_113533 | JGI IMG/M metagenome (GOLD analysis project Ga0164296, IMG submission 113533) | Dystrophic lake water microbial communities from Trout Bog Lake, Wisconsin, USA - GEODES057 metaG | ecosystem: Environmental > Aquatic > Freshwater > Lake | place: USA: Trout Bog Lake...
CAATGCCTCTAGGTCACGTGAAGTGGTTCAGTCTCGAAAAGGGTTTTGGATTTATTGCTTCTGATGAAGGCGAAGATGTTTATCTCGCTGCCTCGGCACTGCCAGCAGGAGTTCCTAGCGTGAAGCCAGGAACAAAGTTGGAGTTCAGCGTTGCTGAAGGTCGCCGTGGCCCACAAGCGCTTTCGGTTCATATCATCGAGCAACCTGCATCTGTCGTTGCAAACACTCGCATCAAGGCAGATGATCTTGCGACGATCATTGAAGATTCCATCAAGTTGCTGGACAAAGTTGGAAACGGCTTGCGTCATAACCGCTATCCATCGGGTCCCGAAGCGGAACGTTTAGCGAAAGTTCTTCGCGGTATCGCTGCCCAAATCGAGGGCTAATTCCAGACGCGTCGGTTAACGACGGTTACGTTCTTTGGCCATTCGGCGTGCAATATCAAGGATTCCCAGCACGCCGAATCCAAGGCCGACAACACAAATCCAAATAGATGTGCTCGGGGCACTTCGCAGAAGCTCGACTACCAGAGCAATGGCCCACAGACTGATTCCACATACAACCGCAACCAAAGTCTGTTTCATAAGCTAAGCATATTCACTTATATCTTACTGAGCCGACAAATATTGGAAGAGATAGAATCAAGCCGTGCCACAACTGGGAAATTCACTTCGCTCTTTTAGGCACCGAAATTTCACCCTTTTCTTTACTGCGAATTTAATTTCAAATACAGGTACCTGGGCTCAGCGAATTGCCCAAGACTGGCTCGTCGTCACCGATCTTCATAGGGGCGGCTCAGAACTTGGCTTTGTTACTGGCCTGCAGTTCTTGCCTAGTCTGCTCTTTAGTCTCCATGCCGGCTCACTCGCCGATCGACTCGATAAACGTAAGCTTCTTTTATTGACCAATGCCGGTGGTGGATTAACCGCGCTCGTCTTGGGCTGGCTCACCATTAGTCATCGAGTGACAATCACAGAGGTCTGCATACTTGCTTTTTCACTTGGCGCATTCGGCGCGTTGGATGCGCCTGTTCGCCAATCATTTACCTCTGAGCTAGTTGGCAAGAGCGATGTCGCGAACGCGGTGAGCCTTAACTCGGCAAACTTTAACGCAGGCAGGTTGCTCGGCCCCGCGATCTCAGGATTGCTAATTGCTGCATTTCATACCGGCCCTTCCTTCTTACTCAATGCAGGCTCTTTCGCATTTGTCATCCTTGCGCTGCTCTTGATGCGACCTGAAGAACTTCATCGCAGTGAGTTAGAGCAGAAGCCTCGAAAAATCAGCGAGGGCATTAATTACATTAAGAGCCGTCCGGACATTGTGGCGATCATTGCTACGATTTTCTTCGCATCAACATTTGGTCTAAATTTCCAGATCTTCAATACCCTGCTTGCTACAAAGGTGTTTCATAAGAGCGCTGGTGCATTTGGTTTGCTGGGAACGGTTTTGGCGGTGGGATCACTGAGTGCCGCAATTGTTTCGACCAGACTTGATCAACGTCGGCGCCCTAGTTTTATTATTGGTTTTGCAACCGTCTTTGGGCTAACTCTGGTGCTGAGCGCCTTCATGCCAAACTACCTGACCTACGCCTTATCGCTGCCCATAGCTGGCTTCATCGCTCTTACCGCCATGATTTCGGCAAATACCTATGTGCAGACAACGACCCCACAAGAATTGCGCGGGCGCGTGATGGGCTTCTATGTATTTATCTTTTTGGGAAGTGCGCCACTGGGTTCGCCATTTATCGGCTGGCTCTCTGACGAGTTTGGAATTAGAGAGGCGGTTGCCATCTGCGGAGTTATTACCTCACTTGGCGCGATTATTACCTATTTATTGATGCGTGAGCGGATCAATAAGCTCTAACTTATTTGTGAATATTGCCCAGCAGAATAAGCGCCGCAATACCAACGAGCGCGGCAATCGTGACAATCCTTCTGACTTTGTAACTCATTACTTGGCGAGTTGCCCAACAACGTAGTCAATCGCCTTGGTAAGAAGCAGAACATCACTTGGGTCGATCGCCGGGAACATGCCGATACGCAATTGATTCTTACCAAGTTTGCGATATGGCTCGGTATCTACAATTCCGTTTGCACGAAGTACCTTGGCAATTTCTAGCGCATCGATGCTTTCGTCGAAATTAATAGTTCCTACGACGCGAGAGCGCATCGCTGGGTCGGTGACAAATGGGGTGGTGTAAGAGGTTGCTTCTGCCCATGAGTACAAGTGCGCCGCTGATTGTGCGCTACGACCAGCTGCAAAAGCTAAACCACCATTTGCGTTCATCCACTTAATCTGTTCGTTGAGCAAGATCAAGGTTGTGAGAGCTGGAGTGTTGTAGGTCTGATCAAGTCTGGAATTTTCAATAGCGATGCTGAGATCGAAGAATGCAGGAATCCAACGTCCACTCGCCTTAATCTTTTCTACGCGAGCAATTGCTGCTGGGCTCATGATCGCAACCCAGAGACCACCATCGGAGGCGAAGGACTTTTGTGGAGCAAAGTAGTACACATCGCTCTCGGTGATATCAACGTGTAATCCACCCGCAGCGCTGGTCGCATCGACAAGAACGAGAGCGCCTTCGCTACCAGCGGGGCGCGCTACCGGAGCTGCAACTCCAGTACTTGTTTCATTATGTGTCAGCGCGTAGGCATCGACACCGGCTTCAACTTTGGCAACTGGATGAGTGCCCGGCTCTGATTTATTGATAGTTGGCTCAGCAAGGAATGGAGCTTCACTCACTGCGCTTGCAAACTTAGATGAGAACTCACCGAAGACTAAGTGTTGTGATTTTGCTTCGATCAAATTAAAGGTAGCGATATCCCAAAACGCGGTTGAACCACCGTTGCCAAGAACTACCTCATACCCTTGCGGTAGAGAGAAGAGTGCGCGCAAACCAGTGCGGATCTCTTTGACTACATTCTTCACTGGTGCTTGACGGTGAGATGTACCTAGAATTTTTCCAGCGCTCTGTGTCAGAGCCGTGAGAGCTTCTGGACGAATCTTTGACGGACCACAACCGAAACGGCCATCTAGCGGCTTGAGGTCTGCAGGAATAATGATCTCGCTCATGGCGCAAGATTACGGGTAGAGCCGCCCGATCTCCCAACTGGAGCCAGCGCCATCGGTGCGGGTGAAGAGCAATCGATCGTGCAGGCGCGAGTAGCGACCTTGCCAGAATTCGATGCTGACCGGGCGTACTGAAAATCCACCCCAATGAGGAGGCGTAGGGACCTGCGATCCCTCTGGGAATTTCTCGGCAAAATTTTTGTAGGAGGCTTCCAGCTCTTCGCGCGAAGCTAAGTCGCGGGATTGCGAACTTGCCCAAGCGCCGATCTGTGAGCCCCACGGGCGTGTCGCGAAATACTCATCGGTGATCTCTTGGCTCACCTTGGTGGCGAAGCCTTTGACGATCACTTGGCGTTCCATGGCATACCAAGGGAAGAGCAACGAGATTTCGGAGTGTGCTGCAATCTGAGTTGCTTTGGCCGATTCGTAGTTAGTGAAAAAGGTGAACTCATCGCCGGCCTCACCGTCCAGACCTTTGAGCAAGACTGTCCGCGATGCCGGGCGCAGGTGGGTGCTTCCGTCGGGCTCCGTCACCGATTCGATCGTGGATAGCACCATCGCGTTGGCTTCCACGATGTAAGGATTTTCAGAGGCTTCCTTGAGCCAGGCAACGAACTGCGCGATCGGCTCTTTGGCTACTGCGCTCTCGTGCAGTCCGACTTCGCCGTAGGAGCGGCGCATCCGGCGAATCTGATTGGTCAGGCTAGCTGCGTCTGGGTTCTCGGCTCTGCTCACAGATGTATCTAACGTCACTTTTTCTCTTACCGCTAATCGGGAAGAGGGGGTAGAACCTTGCGCCTGCAACCTACAGAATAGGCACCTATACGGCCATGGGCGTCCATGGGCCAGCACGTCCGTCAGGGGGATTTAACCGTGAGCGATGATTTCAAGCCAGGTCTAGAAGGCGTCATTGCCTTCGAATCAACAATTGCTGAACCAGATAAGGAAGGCAGTGCGCTTCGTTATCGTGGTGTCGATATTGAGGACCTCGTTGGTCGTGTGACCTTTGGAAACGTCTGGGGACTATTGGTTGACGATGAATTCAACCCAGGACTTCCACCTGCAGAACCATTCCCACTCCCAGTGCACTCAGGCGATGTTCGCGTCGATGTGCAATCGGCTATTGCGATGCTCGCACCTGCATGGGGCTTCAAGCCGCTACTCGATATTTCAGATGAAGAAGCTCGTTCAAACTTGGCTCGCGCTTCTGTCATGGTTCTTTCATACGTCGCACAATCTGCGCGCGGTGTGATCATGCCACCTGTTCCACAATCAGAGATCGATAAGGCTCACACAGTTGTTGAGCGCATGATGATTCGTTGGCGCGGAGAACCAGATCCGCTACACGTTCGCGCTATCGATGCGTACTTCGTATCAGCTGCAGAACACGGCATGAACGCATCTACCTTCACCGCACGTGTCATTGCTTCGACCGGAGCCGACGTTGCTGCATCGCTCTCAGGTGCAATCGGCGCGATGTCTGGCCCACTTCACGGTGGCGCTCCTGCTCGCGTATTGAGCATGATCGAAGGCGTTGAGAAGATGGGCGATGCTCGCGCTTATGTAAAGGGAATTATGGATCGCGGCGAGCGTTTGATGGGCTTTGGTCACCGCGTCTATCGCGCCGAAGATCCTCGTGCGCGCACCTTGCGTCGTACTGCAAAGGAATTGAATGCACCTCGTTATGAAGTTGCGCTCGCTCTTGAGCAAGCTGCGCTCGCAGAGTTGCAAGAGCGCCATCCAGAGCGTGTACTCGAAACTAACGTTGAGTTCTGGGCAGCGATTGTGCTTGATTTCGCACAAGTACCAGCCCCACTCTTTACTTCAATGTTTACAGCTGCTCGCACTGCGGGTTGGTCTGCACATATCTTGGAGCAAAAGCGCACTGGTCGTTTGATTCGTCCATCTGCTCGCTACGTTGGCCCTGGTCCACGTACGCCACAAGATGTTAAGGGCTGGGACGAAACCGTCCACGGTCTCCACCTCTAATTGTTGCGGGAGTAACACACTCAGTGAGTTCGCGGTCGCTCTTCTGGTTTAGAAGAGATCTGCGCTTGGCTGATAATCCGGCGCTCCTTGATGCGCTGGCAGCGGGTGAAGATTGTCTCGTGCTCTTTGTGATGGATCTAGAAATTGCAGAGCGCTCTGGACCATATCGACGGGCATATCTAGCGAGGTCACTCGCTGCACTCGATGAATCACTTGGTGGAAAACTGGCCGTCGTTAATGGTCGAGCTCATGAGGTTATTCCTGACTTAATTAAAGAGTATGGAATTACTTCAGTTCATGCTGCAAAGTCTTTCGCGCCGTACGGTATTACCGATGAGGTCGAGTTAGAAAAGAAACTCGAAAAGCTTGGCATGAGAATTGAGTTCACTGGTTCTGGATACGCAGTTGCACCAGGACGAGTTCGCAAACCAGATGGCACGAACTATCGGGTCTACACACCTTTCTATCGTGCATGGTTAACGCATGGCTGGCGTGAGCCAGTTGCCGCACCTAAGAAAATGAATCTCGTTTCACCTCAGTCAACACATCGAGCACTTCCTGACTGTGAAAGTGCACAGTGGAGTTCACCGATCGGTGAGTCACTCCAGAGTGCGGGCGAAGCAGCAGCGACCAAGCGTTTTGCCTCTTATATTAAAGATGGACTTGATCAGTACGACCAGACTCGAAACACACCCGGCGTTAGCGGTACCAGTCGATTGAGCCCGCACTTGCGCTGGGGCGAGATTCATCCGCGAACAATTTTGAGCACGCTCAATCAGACCAGCGCTCACGATGTCTTTCGCAAAGAGATTGCTTGGCGAGAGTTTTACGCGGATGTGCTTCACCATTATCCGCACACCGACAAGGGTTATTACGCGCCACAATATGAGGCAATGCGTTATGACGACCCGGGCGAAAAGTTCACGGCGTGGCAAGAAGGTAAGACCGGGTATCCGATCGTGGATGCGGCAATGCGTCAACTCAAGGCCGAAGGCTGGATGCATAATCGCTGTCGCATGATTGTGGCGTCATTTCTAGTAAAAGATTTACATATCGAATGGCAGCACGGCGCTTCGCACTTCATGGACTATTTGATTGACAATGACGTTGCATCAAATGCGCATGGTTGGCAGTGGACTGCTGGCTGCGGTACCGATGCATCGCCGTACTATCGCGTCTTTAACCCAGTGGAACAAGGCAAGCGTTTTGATGAAGATGGCATTTATATCCGCAAGTATGTGCCCGAGCTCGCACACTTAGCTGGCGCAGAAATTCACGAACCGTGGAGCGTGCTTGATGGATATATCAATGGCTATCCGGAGCGGATCGTCGATCATGCTGCCGAGCGGTTGGAATCGTTGGCCAGACTAGAAGAGATCAAGGTTTCCAAAGAATAACTCCAGAGCCAGTGCGTTTAGCTTCATACATTGCGGTATCGGCGCGATGTAATAGTTCAGGTAATTGGTCGTTAATTACTCGGCCGATACTGACATCAACTTTGATTGCGGCTCCCGCAAGAATAAATGGATAACTGAGCGTTGCTCGAATTGCCTGAGCCGCTTCCAGCCCGTTATGCGGCAGCCCGTAACAAATCAGCGCGAACTCATCACCTCCTAGCCGTGCCAGCAGATCGCTCGGATCGATCACTCGCTTAAAGCGAAGTGAAATTTGAATAAGTAATTGATCGCCAATGTCGTGACCCAAGGTGTCGTTGACAGCTTTAAAGCCATCGAGATCCATGAGCAAGATGGTGGCTTCTCGGTTCGATAACTTTTCAAGTTCAGCCACAAAGTGTCTGCGATTAGCCAGTCCTGTCAGGGCGTCGGTCAAAGCGAGCTCACGATCCACCAGCGCCAACCTCGCTCGACGTAGAGCTAACGCCATTCGTAAGAAGGAGAGCGCGATCGTGACAAGTGCAGGAAGAAGTGCGAAACGAGGAATGGAGTTATGTCTGACAGCGGCAATGCTTAAAACGACCGCAGTAAAACCGAGCGAAGCACTCGCGGCCAAGCTGCTTACCCGGGATGAGAGCGAATTACTTTTGCCCGGATGCCAGAGTGATTCGGCAATCAAAACCAGACCGAGCAACCAACCGTCATCGGTGAGTGCAGCGAAGCCGTATCCGGTGGTGGCGCAACGCCAAAGAAAGAAGATATCCGTAGCAGTAAATAGCGCGATGCCGCTCAGCAGTAAAACCGAGCGGAGTGAAAACCCTTGAATCGCAACAACCACAATTGCCAGCGCCAAAGAAATTAAATCACCGAAGGGGTACAAGATCGAGAGATAAATGCTTGTAGCAGAACCAGTGAAGATCGTTTTTGCATACGCTAACCCCAGCAGGGCGAGCACACCACTGAGTCCGCCTAAAATAATGATGACATCAAGCAGTTCTTGGATTTCAAATTTTTGACCCGCTAATTTATGTCGGGTAGCCAGAGCACGTAGTACACCTAACAACAGCAATGGATAAAAAATGGAGTAGCCGACATCGGGGAGAAAGGAGAAGAGCTGTGCTTGGCAGAAAGAGTTCCAACTCGAAATCGATGAAGAGATTGCCCACAGTCCGATTGCTAGCGTCAGAAATAACCTTGCGCCAGAATCGTTGAAGCTGGGGGAGTACCAGGCCGAAGCTGCTGCGGCGAAAGCGATCAGATTAAAGAGAACCAGATCACTGAATTTTGTTGGGGTTGGAAAGGCTAAGCGAATTCCCAGATGCAGAAGCAGGAGTGCGGGAGCGAGGAGTCGAAGTTTGAGGTATCGTGATTGTGTGCTGATGGTGCCGGTAACCATCCGCTTCATTATGTAAGGCTAGTCGGGGCACAGAGCGCTGACTAGGGATTTCTACTATCAAAGGATGAACTTCAGAATGGCTAATCAGGTGGCGAATAATCAAGGCGCAGATCAATCACATATTTCTAGGCGCGGCGCTATCTGCGGCGTAGTTCTTGCCTCGTTGGGCTTAGCCATGGATTTCAGCACTGATTCAGCACAAGCTGCTACCGGCATCACCACAAATAAGGCTGGAAAATTAGTGATCACACTTGCTGCCAATAAAGCCTTGGCAAAAGTTGGCGGTAGCGTGATTGTCGGTCTCAACGATGGTTCTGAATTAGCGGTGGTGCGTACAGCTCCTGGCGTTAAAGGATTTGTTGCACTGAGCCTTACCTGCCCTCATAACCAAGCAACAGTGATGCAGCAAGGCAAAGATTGGATCTGTCCTGCGCATGGCTCAGAATTTTCACTCTCCGGAAAACTACTTCGCGGCCCAGCGAGATCGGCTCTTGCTACCTATCCACTCGCTGCGACCGCGAAGACGTTAACTATCGGTTAAAGCTGACTGGTTTTTACAAACCAGCCTTACATGCTGCAGCAAGCGCCTTGGTTGAAGCAGCAAGGGTTGCCTTAGCAGTTGCGTTTCCGCCACCAGCACCAGTGAGTGTGGTGAGTTGTGAGTTAAGTGTTGCAAGGTTTGCTTGAGCGTTCTTGACAGCATTTGTCAGGATGTTCTGCTCGTGAGTCAAGATTCCGATCAATGAGTTGCGCTGTGTAATCGCTGATTGCCACGCGGTCTTATCTGCAGAGGATGTTGCTGCAGCAAGTGCGGTCTGGTCAGCAGCAACCTTTGCTTGTAGCGCAGTGATTGCAGCAGCAAGGCCGGTTGCGTAAATCTTTGTCTTTGTTGCCTGATCGGTATTAATGAAATATTGCTTAGCGTTAGCTGCGTCCAAAGCGGCTTGTGCGTTGGTTAGCTCACTCTGATTTGCGGTGATTGCACCTTGAACTTGAGTGAGGACGCTTGAGCTGGTGGTGCTTGCTGAGAGTGCCACCTTGTAAGCAGAACCTTGGTTGATGCAATTAGAAGTCAACCAGATCAACTTGGTGCTTGTTGCAGAAGCAGGATTTGTGCCGCAGGTGTAGGTGGTTGCGCCACTCTTGGTTTTAGCACCAGCCACTGAGCAGGCGGTTCCTTGCTTGCCGGCTGCTGCTTGTGCAGGAGCCACGACTGTGGCGGCGGTAGCGGTAAGGAGAGTTGCGGCGAGTGCGAACCCTAGAAACTTCTTTGTCGTATTTTTCATGTGCCTTCATCCTCTTCGAGTTAGCTGCGTGCAAGTCACGCCTTAATTCACTGTTGTAATTCTAGGGCGAAGCGCTGCACAGGCTAGGGAAATTTGGGTCGGATAGCGGTGAAATTACTGTGAATTTAGAGCAATTAAGGAGCAATAAGATTAGATCTGGAATATGTCCCAGTAGCTCAGTGGATAGAGCGACCGCCTCCTAAGCGGTAGGCCACGGGTTCAACTCCCGTCTGGGACACCATGGATTTATCCTGAAAATTATTTATTAATGAAGCTGTAACTAAGAGCCACGACTCCGACGAAGAGTGAAATCAGGGTCCCGGCTCGTGACCTAAGAAATGTTTGAGCCGGTTTCACAAAGGTGAGGGCCAGCAAAATCAGGCCCGGGAGAATGATGGCCAAGCTATGGAGCACGACATGTGGTTGAGCTCGTTGGTAATCCCAGTTAAGTAAGCCTGTTGCAATCATGGCGTAAGCACCCATGCGGTAGTTATTCATATCAGGCCCCTCATGACTAGTGGTTAAGAGTTTGGATTATCTCTGGATAAAACAATAGCGGGAAGAGTTTCCTCTTCCCGCTATTGCCACTACTTTCGTAGCTAATTAGTGATCTTCTGCCATTCCTTCTGCAGCTGACTTCATGCGTGCAATACGGAAGATGGTGATACCGAATACGCACTTCGCAAGTACGTCAGCGACCGTGTAACCGATCTGACGATCTGTGAAGAGGTATGCCATTTGGTTCGCGCTTGGGTTCTTAACCAAGATTGGAATCAAATAGGAGATTGGGTATACGCCCCATGTTGCGATCAAGAGCAAACGCAAACGACCGACAGACGCTGCAACTCCTGCAGGCTGGCGCTCGAGTGACTTGCCAAGTTCTACGAACAATACGTAGAGGATGTACAAGAATGGAATTGTTGAAAGGATACCGAAGATAACCTTGGTGCCGTTGTTTGTTGAGATCTCACCTGGGTAACCAAGGATGATCATTGCTGCTGATGCAGGAACAAGGCGACCGATGAGTGACTTCGAAGCTTCCTTTGCAATTGCAAGTACTGCAATTGTCTCTACGAGAAGTAGAGGAACAGTGAGGATCCAGTCAACGTAGCGGTATGCCTCGTTGAATGCACCTTGCTGTGTTCCGATGGTCACTGCGTTTGCGTGTGATGCATCGTTGAAAGAGTTGAAGATACGGAAGTAGTGATATCCCGCGATGAATGTCACCATCGATGACATAACGAGGGCGCTGCGGTACTTAGGAAGTACGCGGCTTTGGCCAACCAATGTGTAAATGGTGCAAGCCAACATTGAGATAAGACCGAAGGAGAAAACGTTGTACAACGAACTCCATTGGCCGTTTGACAGTTGAAGCATGTGAAATGTCCTCCTGAAAAGGGAGCTATAAAGGGGATCCGGGTTTTCCCGGCGAATAACTCGTTGCCTTAAGTGTTAGGCATGGTGAGAGGGTTTGCCACTCGAAACTCAGCAATTTCTCATTTATTATTTATAACGGAATGTTGTAATTCCAACGCAGATCTCAGATATTCATCGCGTTACGATCAAATCTCGCTGTTGTGAGCATATGTGGGACTGTCAACGCCCACACGATGACGAGCGTCGACCACAAGAGCCCAGAACCAAATTGGTGCGAATCGCAGATCATCAGTGCGGCTGCAGCCACCAACGTTCCGGCAACGGCGTACAAACCGGGAAGGACGGCACCTCGATATGCAGCTGCGATATCGCCCGCAATCGCTGCATGTCGAGCTGAATCGAGTTTTGGTACGAGCCGGGCGGTATGGCGTATTGCGTGCCAACAGCCAAAATAGAAGGCAAAGCACAGAAGCGGTGGTGCGATCAGCGACAAGAGTGCGATGAGAACCAGATCAACTGCGAGTCGATAAGCCTTACTGAATACCAAGACGATCAGACCGCAGACCGCCAGCAGCACTACCAACACGCGAAGCAGGTGATTTTCCGAACCTGCCCATTGGTTCAATCCAGGATGAATACGGTGCAGAGCGCTCAGCGCACGATGATCTGTAAGAGGTAACACAACGGGCAAAAAGCCAGATGGAAGTGCATACGCGCAGACGGTAAGCACAGTGAATTTCTTCTGCCCCGCCCACTCCTGCCATTCGTTTTCATACGAGGCGTCACCAAAACCAAAGTGAAGCGAGCTCATCACAAGCACTACCTGAAAGCCAACCAGATTCCAGTGCGCGATTACGAGACCACTCAGAAGTGCAATCGCCACATATCCAATGATGAAAGCTACAAATCGTGATCGAGGGCGGCTCGGGAGAGTTATCAAATGATCGATGGCGCCGTGAGGAATGCCAATCGCTAAGGCAATCAACGCTCCAACTATTTGAGCATCAAGTGGAATAGTTACACCGAAGATCGCAAGCGCTCCGCATACCAGCGCGCATGCCGCAATGGCTACCCGAGAGAATTTCTCCGCAGCCAGATAGACTTTTAAAAGTCCGGTGTTCATAGTTAAAGCGTAGGTGATCACACGGATCTATGTGAGCTGAAGGAGGTGGGTTGGCGTGGCGCATTATCACTACCTTCTTGTCCTCGCCTTTATCGCCGTTTGCGCACTTGGCGTATCACTTAGTTTTAGGTTGCGAGTTCCACGTTTTTGGCAGGCATTTATTCTGACGGATGCAGCGATTATGGCGCTCTACCTAGCGTGGGATTTCTGGGCTGTTGCACATAAAAACTGGAGTTTTGATTCAAGTCAAATACTCGGCGCTAAGTTACTGCATCGAATTCCGATCGAAGAGATTGCTTTTTTTATCATTGTTCCGCTGATGACAATCATTACTTATTTAGCGCTCACCAAGTTGTTATCCAAAACTAAATTTGTGAGCGACCATGATCTATTCTGATATCGCACTAGATGCAGTGTTAGTTGCGGTTCTGACTGATCTCTTTCTGCTGCGCACCCAATTGTTGACGCGAGGAATTTTTTGGTTGACCTACGGCTTAATTCTGCCGTTTCAACTCTTAACAAATTGGTGGCTCACCTCTAAAAATATTGTGATGTACTCATCGTCGGAGATCATTGGAAAACGTATAGCCGGTGCTCCAATAGAAGATTTGCTCTTTGGATTTTCTATGATTTTAGCGACGCTCAGTCTTTGGGTATTTATCACCCGAAAACTTAACCTTGGAAAACAACAGTCCGATCGCCCACTCTGAAAATTCGATCTTCGGCATAAAGTTTCACTGCCTTTGAAAGTACGCGACGTTCTATATCTCGGCCGAGCGCAATCAAATCTTCTGGACGAGCGCTATGAGTTACGTGCGCAACATCTTGTTCGATGATTGGTCCTTCATCAAGATCTGGTGTAACGAAGTGAGCGGTAGCTCCGATGATTTTTACACCGCGGGCATGTGCTTGGTGATACGGCTTGCTGCCCTTGAAGCCAGGCAAGAATGAATGGTGAATGTTGATGACTCGGCCCTCAAGAGTGCGACACAACTCCGGTGAAAGAATTTGCATGTAGCGAGCGAGCACAACAAAATCGATCTTCTCGGATTCAACTGTAGCCAGGATCTTTGCTTCTGCAGCAGCCTTCTCTTTACCCAGGAAAATAAATGGCAAGCCATGAGATTCGACGAGTTCACGGAGATCTTCGTGATTAGACATTACGGCTGGAATCTCAACTGGAAGCTCACCGAGTTCTTGCAAATAAAGCAGGTCGCGTAGGCAATGGCTCTCTTTTGTTACCAAAACCAGGGCGCGCTTTTTAGAGGCGCTCTGACGAATATGAAGTGAAGGCTTGAGGTGCGCCAGTCCGTTGGTGATCGCGCTGGTTGCATCGGCCAAGGATTGAGAAGTCTCAAAGCGGGTGCGCATCACAAAGATGTTGGTGTCAGTATCAGTAAATTGTTGGTTCTCGATGATGTTGCCATCGGCTGCCAACACAGCGCTCGTCATCGAGTGCACAATTCCGGGCTGGTCCTGGCACTGCAGCGAGACGATCAAATCCATGCGCAAAGTCTAATGGTCGCTCAGAGTGCATCACCGCAGTCTGTACTGGCAAGGCCAAGCGGGATTAGAATGAGCGTATGGAAAGCCCGGACGAAAAGATTATTCCGCTACGAACAAGCGATGAGTCCACGCCAGATCCACGCGATTACGAAGATCAGAGTTCGCGCGATGCGCAGATTGCGGCGGATAAACCGCCACACCACGGCTAAATCGGTTATTCCCCGCCAGCTGGGCGAGAGTCGGTCTTGTAGAAACCAGAGCCTTTAAAAACGATACCTACATTTCCGTAGACCTTTTTCACCTCGCCGCCGCACTCTGGGCAGATGGTCACCGGCGCATCGGAAAATGACTGGACCAGTTCAAAGGCATGGTCGCATTTCACACAGGCATATTGATAGGTCGGCATGGTCTAAGTGTAAAGAAGTGAGAGGATAGGTTCTAATCGAAGGCTTCTTGGGTCGAAAGGGTTTAGATCTGTGAGTAAAACCGCATTGAAAGTAGCTCCGCTAGCCGCACTTCGCAGCCTCTTTCTAGCAGGCATCACTGCCACCCTCGTTGCCCTGGTGTGGAGCCCAACTGCCGCCTTCGCTAATGCTGTCGCATCAACCTCGCCTACCGTCGGTTCAGTACTGACCGTTGCGCCAAATGCAGTCTCCGTCACTGCAACCGGTTCGTTGCTTGATCAAGGAAACTCGATCATGGTCACCGATCCTTCCGGAAATGAAGTGGACGATGGCTCGCTCACCATCAGTGATGTCACAGCAGTCATCGGCCTTAAGCCGCTTACTGCCTCTGGAATTTATACAGTCTCATATTCATTGCTCAGCGCAACAGATGCACCGCTCACCGGAAGTTTCACATTTCTCTTTAATGCACCATCCACGCTCTCTTCACCAAGTGCTACTCCAACACAGCCAGCATCCTCATCAAGCAGCAAGCCAGTGAAACCTGCAGGGACATCTTCTTCTGCGACAGTGGCAGTGATTATTCTTTTTGTTATCGCAACTTTGGTGGCGCTATTTCTGATCTGGTATGCGCGAATGATCTGGGTTGATACCAAGAATCAGAAGCGTCGGAAAAAGCGCGCAACTCCGGTAAAGAAGAGCCAAGAGTAACTTTCACTTGGTCATGCATTCGTTCTTGCTATCTGCCTCAAGCGGGAGCGTCAGCACGCTTCTGACCACCAATACAGTTGTTGCAACTCTCATTCCTATTGTTAAAGCGCTCAACCTCATTGCTTTTATTGCTGCCATTGGAATTTTCTATGCGATGGGTTTTCTTATTCCAGAAGAGAGAGCTTCGCTTACGCCAGAAGCAATACGACTTCGACCAGCCGCGCTTGTCGCGACTTCAGCGTGGGTTCTCACTTTGTTCGGAAGTTTCTTTCTTGAGCTAGCAAATCTCTTAGGGGGCAGTCTTGGCTCGGCCTTCGATCTCGGTTCAGCCCATGACTTCATTGCGCAAACGAGTGTCGGCCGTGATTATGTAGCCCAACTCATTATTGGCCTTGCGCTCCTTGCATCGATTTCACGTATTAAGCGAGTGCGCGGGACGTACTTCGCGCTCACCTTGACCCTTATTGCCCTAGCGATTCCCGTCTTTCAGAGTCACGCGAGCAATGCTGGCAATCACGAACTCGCAATCGGTTCGCTGCTCTTTCACGTGATTTTTGTATCGCTCTGGGTTGGTGGGGTCTTCGGGTTGTTGCTGGTTTCGCAAAGCACCCGTGAGTTTGCGATCTCTCGATTTAGCGCCATGGCGTTATGGGCCGCAGTCATTGTTGGCGTGAGCGGCGTAGCCAACGCGTGGACCAGATTGAATTTTCTCAAAGGCTGGCAGAGTGCCTACGGAGTGCTCGTCATTATCAAAGTAGTGCTCTTTCTCTTGTTGCTAGTTTTCGGAGCAAAGCATCGGTCACACATTGCACAACTAGCGCAGAAGAGCTCGACCGCTGGCCAGGTGATTTATCGGTTGTTGGCCAACGAAATAGTTATTTTGGTTGCAGCAGTTGCTCTTGGTGCATGGCTCGGCTCTATCAATCCACCAACTTCGCCAACTGCAATTGCGCTGCAAGCAGATCCAGTCGTCGCAATTACGGGCACCCCAATGCCGGCTGCACCAAATCTCACTCGAATCCTCACCGCCTGGGTGCCAGATGGAACTGTGCTTGGCTTCTTATTACTGATTACTTTTCTTTACATCAAAGGAGTACGCGTACTTGTTAAGCGCGGAGACACCTGGCCGGTTGGTCGGACCATCTCTTTTGCGTTAGCGGTAGCGGCAGTTGATTTCGCAACGAGTGGCGGACTCGGCGTCTATGCCCGCTTTGCATTTTCTGATCACATGATCGCGCACATGATTTTAGGAATGATCGCGCCGATTGGCTTTGTCTTAAGCGCACCAATCACATTGGCTTTGCGCACTTTGCCTCAAGGTCGCACTCCCGAAGAACGTGGACTTCGCGGAACTCTGATTGCGTTGATCCATTCGCGATATTCACAAATCATCACCAATCCAATCGTTGCCCTTGCTCTCTTTGATGGCTCGCTCTTTGTGCTGTATTTGACGCCGCTCTTTGGCACTTTGATGAAGAGTCACAGTGGACACCTCTTTATGGACCTGCACTTCTTGCTTGCGGGTTATCTCTTCTTTTATGTGATCGTTGGAGTCGATCCAAATCCTCGCAAGATTCCACATATCGTTCGAATCATCATGCTCTTCGCCGCGATGGCGATCCATGCATTTTTCTCAGTCGCGCTGCTATCAGCGAGCACGCTGCTGGATGGTGGTTATTTCGCTTCACTCAACCGGCCGTGGGCAACGAATCTATTGGCCGACCAGCACACAGGTGGCGCAATTGGTTGGGCCATGGGTGAAATTCCAATTTTGATCGCTCTCATTGCAACATTTATTCAGTGGGTTCGCGATGATTCGCGTGAAGCAAAACGGAGCGACCGAGCATCGGATCGCGCTGCAGCAATGGGTGTTGAGGACGAGTTAGCTGCCTACAATAAATATTTAGCAGCGCTTAATGCTCGTGATAAAAACGAGTAATCAGATGCGGCGTTGCAGCAGCATCCAGTTTTTGATCGTGCACTTCTGAAGGCAGCGGGGTAGCGCTCAGTTCTCCGGCGTAAATTAAGCCGACTTTCCAACAGGAACTTCCAAGACGCGACAGCGCTCGATCATAAGAACCGCCACCCTGGCCAAGTCGAACTCCAGTTCGATCAATAGCAAGTGCAGGAACAATCACGACGTTGATTGCGGCTTCATCTGAAAATTTAGCGCCAGCTGGCTCTGAAACTTTTCCATTCTTTGCAAGCGAGTGAGTAGCGCCGTTCCATTGGACCCATTCAAGGTCGTTATCTTTCAGTAGCCGTGGAAGAAGGAGCTTTTTACCGCTAGCTAAGAGTGCTTGATTGAGATCTCCTGTTTCAGGTTCGGTGCCATAAGAAATATAGGAGGCGACAACGGTCGCTGCTATCACTTCTTCGCTCGCTAATACTTGGAGCCAGGTATCGGGAGCAAAACTCGTTGCGCGGTCGCGACGCAACCGTTCGCGCAGTTGTTTTTTCTGCATGCCAATCTCCACACCTTTAGCCTAAGTTATTTGGGGGATTGATCCCACTCCAATCCCCGCTATTCCATGGTGCGGCAAGTAGGGTGTGAGCATGGAACTCTCGGCGCAACCAATCACCGTTGCAGCGATGGCAGAAGCTCTGCTTGAGTTGGCTCAGCCGCTCGCACCTTTTGATATGCCGTTGCTCGACGCTCATGGCGCCACGCTGGCAGAAGATATTTATGCCGGGGAGCGGTTAGTCCTTCGTAAGGGATCACGAATTCGTTCAACCCAGATTGGTCTGGCTGCATCTATCGGATTGGCGAGCCTGCCAACCCAGCCTCATCCTCGAGTCGTCATTATTTCGGCAGGCGATGATCTGGTTGAACCAGGACAAGAACTTCTCAAAGATGAAGAAGAGTTCGAAGCGAACTCTTGGATGCTCACTACGGCCGTGAAAGAAGCGGGCGCAGTGGGATATCGCGTCCATGCAATTCCCGAAAATCATGCTCAATTAAAAGATGTGATTGAAGACCAATTAGTCCGAGCCGATCTCATCATTATTAGTGGTGAGAGTCATGATGGATCTGTTGAGCTGATCGAATCTGTACTCCGGGAGCTCGGGACAATTACTAGTGTCATCCCAGCCTTGGAAGGTGCGGCCAGACATAACTTTGGCACCATCGGCGATGACAAAACTCCGGTGTTGACGCTTCCTGGTGACACGGTCGCAGCATTTTTATCGTGTGAAGTATTTGTTCGCCCTATGATCCGCAGAATGCTCGGCGCACAAGGAATTTATCGACCAACAATTAAAGCGCGAGTGACTCAAGCAATCGAATCACCTATCGGTCAGACCTCGTTAGTTCGAGCCACGATCGCACCAGAAGGCTCGGATGGGATCCGGGTGGTTACACCGCTAACAGAACAGGGCGAAGTTTTCACGCTTTCTGAAGCTCAAGCGCTCATTGCAATTCCTGCAGATTCTCCTGGTGTGCTGACAGATGAGCAGGTTGACGTTCTGTTGCTGGATCGAAATAACTAAACCGAGATCGTGATGAAGTTCGCCGGCTGGCCAGTCAAAATTCAGGATCGAGAGCTGACGCTGCGACCACTGCGCTATCGAGATAAAGCCGAATGGGAATACGTCCGAGAAATTAATATGGATTGGCTAGCGCCTTGGGAGGCGACTCGGCCACCCGTTGACCCCAACCAATACACGCCTTCGTTTTATGGAATGGTCCAGCACTTCAATCGCGAAGCACGGTCTGGTCGATCACTCGCCTTCGGAATTTTTATCAAGAGCGATGGCATTCAACGTTTTGCCGGTCAGATCACCTTGGGTGGGATTGTGCTCGGGGCTTATCGCGGAGCCCACATCGGGTATTGGATCGATCAGCGCTGGGCGAATCAGGGTTATGTCACCAGAGCCGTGCGCTCCCTCACTTCCTATGGCTTCAGCGAACTTCACTTGCATCGCATTGAAATAAATATGCGACCAGAGAATGTGGCATCGGCTCGAGTCGCACAAAAGAGTGGCTACAGCTTTGAAGGTGTCCGCCCTCGCTATCTCCATATCGCCGGAGATTGGCGAGACCATCTGACCTACGTTGCTGAAAACCCTCATCTATAACTCGAGAGTTCGCTCTGCTCAGAATGCGCTCAAATCCGACGTTTTAGCCTAAATTTCACTTACAGTTACATTCCATGGCGTCGGGTTTGATCTATCTCATCATCCTTGGGATGTGGGGCGCCTATTTTGTCCCCCGTTGGATCTCACAACATGATTCCACTTCCGGTCGCGCAACCGAGCGTTACAAGAGCGCAATGAAAATTGTTGCTTCAACTCCAAATATTCCTGAAGTTGTCGATCGCGATAAAAAATTGCGCGCACTACGACAACGTCAATTGATTACTGCGCTGCTCGGAGTTCTCAATCTTGCAACATTGATAACGGCGACCGCTGGTGCGTGCGCGCTCACGCTTGTCCTTCTTCCACTCTCTGCAACTGCCATTTACTTTGTGCATATCCGCAGACAAGTAGTTGCCGCGCAACTGAAGAAGCGTCGTCTCCAAGCTCTTGCGCAGATCACTGCAGCAGAAGTGAAGCGCGATCCAACCGTTCAGATTTCACTCTCACCTCGTGCTCAATCGAACGATCATTGGATTCCATTGTCAGATCGAATTGAATCTGGTGCAATCACAATTATTTCCAAAGATGAATTCGCAAAACCACAGCCACGTTCATCAGAATGGTCGCCAGTTGATGTCCCCCGTCCTACCTACACAACTGCGCCAAAAGCAATTCGCTCACAACGCATCATTGATTTAACCGTCCCTGGAGCATGGAGCGCCGAACAAGAGCGCTTAGCAGCACTCGAAGTTCCAGAGCGAGATGAGCTATTTGATCAAGAGTTGGCGGAGCAAGCTGCTATCGATCGAAATCAAGCAGTAAACGAGTAAGTAATTAGATCCAGGATGGAAACCACATCATGGATGACCAGTGGCTATAAGTAATTACCTGGCCCATAAATAATGGCAAGAAATAAGCGAAATTGAGCGCGATCAATCCAATGAAAGCCCAAGCGGCAAACACTCGATTTTTTGGTATCTGACCATTGCGATCTGGTTCGAGGAATTTCGCAAGCGCATAAACAATCAGCAGAATAATAAAAGGTTCAAAAGCAATTACATAGAAGGTAAAGACCGTTCGCTTCTGCCACAAGAACCAAGGCAGGTATCCAGCGGCTAATGAAAGTAGCAGCAATCCGCTCTGCCATTCGCGTCGTGCAATCCAGTAACCGATGGTGATTGCAATAGCAATCACCGCACTCCACCATAACAGCGGAGTTCCGATTGCCAGAATCTCTTGCGAACAAGACTTGGCACCACAGGTATTAGGTGCTTCGTAATAAAAAGAAGTTGGCCGTCCCATGATCAACCAACTCCACGGATTAGCTGAATAGGTATGTGGGGTGGTGAGGTTTGTATGGAAATTTAAAATTTCATTTTGGTAATGCCACCACGATGCAAAAATATTCTTACTCCACGTGCGATCCCAGCCAGTTTTACTCCAGAACCAACCGATCCACGAGCTGATGTAAACAGCCACCGGAACGACGAGGTACTGCAGCACTCGCTTCCACGATTTTTCTTTAAAGACTTGGAGCAGCGGTTTCTCGTTTTCTAGCGCCAACTGAACTCGGTAATCGGCATAAAGAGTAAATGCTAAGTAGGCAACTAAATAATAAAGACCGCTCCACTTTGTTGCGGTTGCCAAGCCAAGTGATATTCCGGCCAACCAATGTTGGGAGCGCAATAAAAAGAAGAAGCCAAGCAAGGTGAAGAACATTAAAAAGATGTCGAGCAGCGCAGTGCGCGACATAACTAGGTGCATGCCATCACAGAGGGTGAGTAGTCCCGCGAAGAGGCTCAGGAGATAGTTATTAAAGAGTCGTTTGGTGACATAGAAAATCAAGACCACGCTGGCGCTTCCCACGAGCGCTCCGCTTACTCGCCATCCAAATTCGTGATAGCCAAAGAGCTTGATTCCTGCGGCGATCATCCATTTACCGATTGGCGGGTGGACGATGAAAGTTGCAGCGCCAGTCTTTGGATCTAGCTCGACCCCGTGATGGAGCAACGAGTTGGCATTTTGGGCGTAATAGACCTCATCGAAGACAAAGCCCTTGGGATATTGCAGGTGCCAGAGTCGCAGCACCAACGCAACGAACCCCAGTCCAGCTGCACTCAGCCGTTCTCGAAGTTGTGGAGTGATGCGGGCTGCCATGGGCAAAGCGTAAAGCCTGAGCCACCCGCCTTGGTATCGCCAATAGCATTGTTCCTGAATGACTCCCGAATAAGGGAGAATAGTCTCGTGTTGATATTGGCGTGCGCCCCGCTCGGAAACCCTGGCGACGCTACTGCGCGTGTACGTGAGGTTCTTACCAGCGTGAAAGTGATTGCAGCCGAAGATTCTCGCAAACTTTCGCGGCTCTGTGCCGACTTAGGAATTACCCATCAGGCCAAGGTGATCTCTTACTTTGAGGGAAATGAAGTTGCCAGACTCGAGCAACTCACTGAAATTTTGGTTTCAGGCGAAGACCTCTTAGTAATTACCGATGCCGGTGCTCCTGGTGTGAGCGATCCTGGCTACCGCTTGATTCGTGCGGCGCTTGAGAATTCGATTCCGATTTCGGTCTTGCCTGGACCAAGTGCAGTGACCACCGCCTTGTTGCTCTCCGGTCTGCCAAGTGATCGTTTTAGCTTTGATGGATTTCCACCGCGCAGTTCTGGTGCAAGGGCTAGTTGGTATGCCGAACTAGCTGAAGAAACCCGCACCATGATTTTCTTTGAGGCTCCTCATCGACTGGCCGAGTCTCTTGCAGATGCAAGCGCTGCATTTGGAGCGGATAGAAGCGCAGCAATTTGTCGAGAGATGACCAAGCGATATGAAGAGACCTTGCGCGGCTCGCTCGGTGAATTATTGGCGTGGGCCCAGACTCATGAAGTTTTAGGTGAGATCACCCTGGTGATTGCAGGCTTTGATAAAGCTTCGAGGAGTTTTACCGATGCTGATTTAGTGGAGCGCGTAGCCGAGCGTGAACGTGCGGGCGAGCCACGAAAAGATGCAATCGCGGAAGTTGCGCGCGAATTGAACCTGCCTAAGCGTCAAGTCTTTGATGCGGTCGTTGCCTTTAAAAATCGGTAGGATTTAGGAATGAGCGCAGAAACTTTCTATCTCACTACGCCGATTTATTACGTGAACGATGCGCCACATATTGGCCATGCCTACACCACGGTTGCAGGCGATGTGCTGACTCGTTGGCACCGGCAACGAGGCGAGCGAGTCTGGTTTCTGACTGGCACCGATGAGCACGGCGAAAAGGTGCTCAACACCGCCACCGCAAACAACACCTCTCCACAAGAGTGGTGTGACACACTGGTTGAAAATAAGTGGAAGCCAGTCTGGAAAGCTCTGAATATTGCGAACGATGATTTCATTCGCACCACCGAGCCACGCCACATGGATCGGGTGCAGCGCTTCATGCAACAACTCAAGGATGCTGGTCATATCTACGCCGGAAAATTCGAGGGCCCTTACTGCGTAGGTTGTGAAGAATTTAAGTTGCCAGGCGACTTAGAAGATGGAAATTGCAAGGTGCACGGTAAGCCGTGCGCGATGCTCTCGGAAGACAACTGGTTCTTCAAGCTCTCCGCTTTTGTTCCTGCACTTTTGGAACACTACCGAAAGAACCCAGATGCCTGCCAACCAGAGAGCGCTAGAAACGAGGTAGTTGCATTCTTGGAGAGCGGCGTGCGCGACCTCTCAATCTCACGCTCCTCCTTCGACTGGGGAATTCCAGTTCCATGGGATCAAGAGCAAGTAATTTATGTCTGGTTTGATGCGCTTTTGAATTACGCCACCGCAGTTGGCCTTGGCGATGAAGCTGGTTCTGCCGGCGCAGAAAAATTCGCAGCCACCTGGCCTGCAAATGTTCATCTCGTCGGAAAAGATATCCTTCGATTCCATGCAGTGATTTGGCCAGCGATGTTGATGGCGGCTGGTCTACCAGTACCAGGAAAAGTCTTTGCACATGGATGGCTGCTTGTCGGTGGCGAAAAGATGAGTAAATCCAAGCTCACTGGCATCGCGCCAGAAACCATTACAGATCACTTTGGCGTGGATGCATTTAGATATTACTTCTTACGGGCAATTCCATTCGGCAGTGATGGCTCTTTCTCTTGGGAAGATATGGGTGCTCGCTACACCTCAGAGCTAGCAAATGATTTCGGTAACTTGGCTTCGCGCTTGATCTCCATGATCGAGAAATATTGTGATGGAGCAATCCCTGCGCCAACAGCAACCTCCGAATTGGCGCCGTTGCTTGCTCAGACTGTTACGCAAGCGGATGCTGCGATGTGCGCCTTGGATTTCCAAGGTGGCATCAACACAATCATGGATTTCTGCAAGCGCGTCAACGGTTATGTCACCGAACAAGAGCCTTGGGCGCTTGCCAAGGATCCCGCTAATGCCGCCAAGCTCAACGAAGTTTTGTACAACACCGCCGAATCACTACGCGCGCTCACTGTTCTGTTGCACCCGATCATGCCCGCAACCACAGAGACTCTCTGGCAATCACTCGGTGCAGATCTGACTCTTGGCGAACTTGCAACGCAACAGATCGCGTCAGTCGGAACTTGGGGCCAATTGCCGAAGGGCTCGCGCGTGATCAAAGGCGCAGTGCTGTTCCCACGGTTGGAAGAGAAGCCAGAATAGATGGCGATTAATCCAGAGACGGTTAGCCGTCATGGTTTAAAAGAGGAGCGAGTGCAAGCACCGGTTCCAGAAAAGCTCAACCATTCCTGTATCGATGTCCACGCGCATATGGAACTCATTGCAATGAGTGAACCAGATGGCCCAGAAGTTCTCGCCATTTTGGATCAGGCGAAAAGCGTTGGAATTGATCGCGTTGTTCAGGTCGGTTACTCGGCAGATCAATCTGCTTGGGGCGTGCGTTGTGCCGAGGCTTTTCCTGGCCGAGTGTTAGCGGCGGTGGCGCTTCATCCGAACGAAGCACCAGTAGTTGCAGACCTAGAAGCTCAACTAAAAATTATCGAAGAACTGGCGCAGCATCCGCGAGTGCGCGCGATTGGCGAAACCGGTTTGGATTTCTTTAGAACCGAGCCAGAACTTCGGGACAAGCAGCTCTACTCGTTCAAACGGCATATTGAACTCGCCAAGCAGACTGGTAAAGCACTCGTCATTCATGATCGCGATGCTCACCGAGAAGTGCTTGATACCTTGCTTGAGGTCGGAGCCCCGGAGAAGGTTATTTTTCACTGCTATTCCGGAGATGCCGAGATGGCCAAGGAGTGCATTGCTGCCGGGTATATCTTGTCATTTGCAGGCACCGTAACCTTTAAGAACGCACCAGCGCTGCGTGAAGCTGCGGTTCTGGTGCCACATGATCAAATCTTGATCGAAACAGATTCGCCCTTTCTTGCACCAACCCCACACCGCGGTGCTTTGAATACGCCTGCTCAAGTAGCGAACATAGTTCGCTTTGTTGCAGATCTACGTGGTCAGAACGTCGATGAACTCTGCGATCAGGTCACTGCTAATGCGCTTCGCCTATTCGGAAGTTTTGATTAATGGGACAACTGCTCGGGGCCGCACAGATTCGCGAGATCGCGGCTGCGATTGGTGTTACTCCAACTAAAAAACTCGGCCAGAATTTTGTTGTCGATGCAAATACCTGTCGGCGAATTGTAAAGATCGCACAACTCCAACCAGGTGATACTGCGTTAGAAATTGGCCCAGGTCTTGGTTCACTCACACTCGCGATGTTGGAAGTTGCCAAGAACGTCGTCGCCGTCGAGATTGATTCTAGATTAGCTGCGCAACTTCCTCTCACGGTTGAGAATAATGGCTTTGACCCGGCAACTCTTTTCGTTCAGTGCGAAGATGCGATGACAACCTCCACGCTGCCACTAAACCCCGATGTCTTAGTCGCGAACTTGCCATACAACGTCTCGGTTCCAGTGTTGCTGCACTTCTTTGAAAAGTTTCCAACACTGCGTTCCGGTGTTGTTATGGTGCAGAGCGAAGTGGCGGATCGATTAGTCGCGAAGCCAGGGAGTAAGAGTTATGGCTCTCCTTCGGTAAAGGCCACCTGGTGGGCTGATCTTTCTGGCGTCGGCGGGGTAGCGCGATCGATCTTTTGGCCAGTGCCCAATGTGGATTCATCGCTCGTTCAATTTGTTCGCCATGCGCCAGCTGGCACTGAAGCCGAGCGGCTGCGAGTATTTGAAGTAATTGACGCTGCTTTTGCCCAGCGCCGCAAGATGCTGCGAAGCGCTTTGAGCGAACTATTTACAGCTCGAGGCCAGAAAGCCGAAGAGTGCATTGCCGCTGCCGGGATTGATCCGACAGTTCGTGGCGAAGTTCTGGTGTTGAGCGAGTTTATGGCGATTGCCAATACGCTAGCGCCTGTAACTAATTGAGTTTAACCACATGAGTATTAAGTGAGCACAGCATGCGACGCAACGGAGTAGTTGTTCGGGTACCTGCCAAGGTGAACCTTCACCTGGCTGTCGGCCCGCTCCAAAGCGATGGCTTTCACGAAGTCACTTCCGTTTTTCAAGCATTGGCTTTGTATGATGATGTCACAGTTAAATACGGCGAACCAGGAACTGGCATAACGCTCTCGGTTTCCGGAAGTACTACTAAAGGTGTTCCTACCGATTCTTCGAACTTGGCGTATCGCGCTGCCCAACTCATGATCGATACTCACGATCTTGACTCAGATTTAGCGATCCATATTAAAAAAGAGATTCCAGTTGCAGGTGGAATGGCAGGCGGAAGCGCGGATGCTGCTGGCGTCATCGTTGCAATTGATTCACTCTTTGAACTTGGCTTATCGCGTGACACCATGGAGAAACTTGGCAGTCAATTGGGAAGCGATGTGCCATTTTCAATCACAGGTGGAATTGCAATCGGTCGCGGTCGGGGCGATGAACTCACTCCAGTATTAGCTCGCGGTACCTATCACTGGGTACTCGCACTTTCTGCACAAGGGCTATCTACTCCAGCCGTCTATGAAGAGTGCGATCGACTTCGCACTGGCCTTGATGTTGCTCGTCCGCAAGTCAATGATGCGTTGCTCCAAGCCCTCAGCGCCGGTGACAGCGTGGCTCTTGGCAAAGTTCTGACCAATGACCTACAAGCTGCGGCATGTTCGCTGCGGCCTGCGCTTCGTCTCGTCCTTGACGTCGGCCATGACTATGGCGCTCTAGGCAGCATTGTTTCTGGCTCTGGCCCGACCGTGGCCTTTCTCGTGGAGAATGAAGAAAAAGCCTTGGATTTAACCGTCGCTTTGAGTGCCAGCGGAGTCGTGGCTGGAGTGGCTAGGGCGAGTGGCCCTACTCACGGGGCGCGAGTTGTAGAAACCATCTGACTTAGGGGAGAATTCAGGTTCCGCCATTGTGTAGTGGCTAGCACATGGGCCTTTGAAGCCCAGGGTCCA
>Ga0164296_1001392_pt1 | contig 25722 bp, 28 predicted proteins | sample GEODES057metaG_FD_113533 | JGI IMG/M metagenome (GOLD analysis project Ga0164296, IMG submission 113533) | Dystrophic lake water microbial communities from Trout Bog Lake, Wisconsin, USA - GEODES057 metaG | ecosystem: Environmental > Aquatic > Freshwater > Lake | place: USA: Trout Bog Lake...
CTCTTCTTTTAATAAAGATTTACGTTCCTTATGGATAGCCTCAAATACTTTAGGCGTAAATTCAGCTTCTTTACCCATCGACTCAAGGGCATAAAAAATTTGGCTATGCGCTAAAAAGTCATCCCTGAAAGCAACAGGAATTCTTTTTACTACAACATCCTTTTTTTGCCTTTTAGTCCAGGCTTGTAGTTCTGGTTCTAGGTCATAGCAATGTGGACATCCATACCAAAAAAATTCAACTACCTCAATTTTCCCTTTAGACTCCGTTGGCTGGGGTGAAGGTAATTTACGGAAATCCATTCCCTCAATAAAGCCACCTGTTTGACTACTTTGCGCAGGGGTAGTTGCTACGTTCGATTTAGCGCCAGGCGGAAGTAATTGCGCACTTGCAACTGATCCTACTAATAGCAATGAGAGGCCCAGTAAATTTTTTAAAATTTGTCTTTTCATTATTTGTTCGCTTTTATAACTGTATAGGAGATACCAATGTTTTCTAATGCTGTTTTCGATGTTTGAACTTCAATTTCAGTTTTAAAGGGGCCTAGTCTTAGGCGCCAAATGGTTTGGCTATCATTTTTTCCCTCGATCAATTTAGTTTGTACTCCCTGTAATGCAAAGGAAGCTTTTTCACTTTCTGCGGTATTTTTATCGCCGTATGCACCAAGTTGCACCCAATAGATTACATCAGTTTTAGATGCCTCTACAGGAGGAACAATCGCAGGACTCGTATCTTGACTACTTTTCACAATCGTAGCAACTGCATCATTACTGACTTCATCATTAGATTTGTTTTTTCTCAAAGGTTCATTTACATCCGGGATTTGACCTGAGTCATTTAAATTAGATGACTTAGGGGACAAACTAATTTCAGGTGGGCGTAGATTTGTTTTTTCTTCAGGAGAATTTTTTGAGATAACATATGCAACTCCAAGAGCTATACCTAAGCCAAGAATAAGCCCAATTACAATGCCGATGAAGGTATTACCCTCTTGATTAATGTATGATTTTTGATTCATATTTTTCTTCGTTAGTGCCATCATAACTCCTAAAATTCACTTCTGCAATTTACATTTGCTCAGGTGCATTAACCCCTAAAATTCCTAAGCCATTTGCAATAACTTGTTTGGTCGCTAAGAGTAAAGCTAAACGTGCAGATTTTAATACTTCATCATCCACTAATACTCGGTCTGAATTGTAAAAAGAGTGAAAATCAGCCGCTAAATCTCGCAAATAAAATGCCACACTATGTGGGGTAAGATCCCGGGCGGCATCCGTCAACATCTGTGGATACTCACTTAATCTTCTCATTAAGTCGTCCGCAGCTCTACCTTCTAATTTTTCCAACTGAGCAGTCTTGAGTGTTGCTTCATCTCCCGCCCATTGACGCAAGATGGAGCAAATCCTGGCGTGGGCATATTGCACATAAAAAATAGGATTTTCATCGTTTTGTTGCAGTGCTAAGTCAATATCAAAAACAAACTCTGTGTCTGCTTTACGAGAAATCAAGAAAAACCGAACTGCATCTTTACCTTTTTGTAATGCGGCGAGTCGTTCTGTTTCAGATAACCCCTCCTGAACGCCACCCGACCACTCAATTAAATCTCGAACAGTGACATAAGAACCAGCCCTTTTAGAGATTTTTACTTCTTCACCATTTTTTAATACAGTGACCATTTTATGTAGTACATAATGCGGGTAGTCTTTTGGGATTTCCCAACCTCTTTGCGCAGCGACACCTTGAACTCCAGAACGAACCCGAGCAATAGTCCCGTGGTGATCGCTACCTTGAATATTAATCACCTCATGATAGCCACGCGCCCATTTACTGGCGTGATACGCCACGTCTGGTACAAAGTATGTAAAAGTACCATCACTTTTTTTCATGACTCGGTCTTTATCGTCGCCATCATCTGTAGTTCTTAGCCACAAGGCACCATCAAGGTCGTACGTCTTTCCCTGTTTAGTTAAGTCAGCAACAATACTCTCAACACCACCATCCAAATAGAGGGAGGACTCAAGATAGTACTCATCAAAATGAACGCCAAGTGCTTTCAGATCGATATCTTGCTCTTGACGTAAATAAGCAACTGCAAATCGTTTGATATTTTCTAAGTCTTGTGGATCTTTGGAGGCAATAACAGGAGCTAAATCTGCGGCTGAAATCGTCTGACCATTCAGATAGGCATCAGCGATATCTTTAATATATAAACCGTTGTAAGCATTTTCAGGCCACCCATCCATGCCAGGCTCAAGACCATTGATTCTGGCTTGAGTTGAGATAGCTAAATTCTGAATCTGAACACCAGCGTCGTTGTAATAAAACTCCCGGTGGACTTTTCTGCCTTGAGTTTGAATGACACTGGCTAAGATATCGCCCAGTGCCGCTTGTCTACCATGACCGACGTGCAGTGGTCCGGTTGGATTAGCTGAGACAAATTCGATTAATACTGGAGGCTCATCTTTAGCTTGCTCTATACCGAATAAAGGACCCTGTTCTAAGATTTGCTGAATGACTGCTTGCTTAACCACACTGCTGAGCCGAATGTTAATAAAGCCTGGACCAGCAATTTCGAGGCTACTAATCACCTCTTTTTGCATATCAAGCTGTTCAATTTTTTTTACTAATTCACCAGCTAACTCTTTTGGATTCATCTTCCAAGACTTGGCGATTTGCATGGCAATGGTGGTCGCAACATCCCCGTGCTCAGCAACTTTTGGTCTTTCAAGACGAGGGATCGGCAAAGATTGGCCATCTAATTGTTTATTTTGTGCAACTTGCATTAACCCTTCATGGATTAAGCGTTCTAACTGTCGTTGTGTTTGTAAAAGCATGACAAAAATGGATTCCGTAGTGTATGCTAAAAAAATGCTATATAAATTTCAATCTAAAAATTCTGCAAATTGCCTGATGTTAGAAGATCTTACTAAAAAGATTTTTCAAAAAATCGGCAAAAATTTAGAGCCTAAAGGTATTTTAACGGTTGATGAGTTACCGCACTTCATTAATCTACTTGAATCAGCAATTGAACAAGATGTGATTGCTAGATCGAAGATGTCTAAAGAACAACTCGCTACCTCAGACCGACTAGGTCAAAGAGCTTTTCCTTTTCTGACATTACTTAAGTCTGCACATCAATATCAAGATCATATTGTTTGGGGTGTCTAAAGACATCCCCTTCTATTTAGTTTGAATCAAAATTACTCGATACTGCTCTAATCGTGTCTTCAACATTCCTAGCAGACCGATCAGCTAAATCATTCACTTGATCTAAACCAATTTGTCCAACATTGAAATATTGAGCGCTAGGGTTTGCAAGGTAGAAACCTGAAACACTAGAAGCGGGATTCATCGCGAGAGATTCAGTCAATTCCATCCCTATTTCATCCGCTTGCAACACTTCAAACATCCCCAATTTCACACTATGTTCTGGGCAGGCAGGATATCCAGGAGCAGGTCGAATTCCTTGGTATTTTTCATCAATCATCTCATCATTACTAAGAGATTCGTTTGCTGCATATCCCCATAAATCAGTTCGAACCCGATAATGCATATACTCAGCAAAAGCTTCCGCTAATCGGTCAGCAAGGGCTTTCAGTAAGATCGCATTGTAATCATCATGTTCTCGAATGAATTCATCCACTTTAGCGTTGACACCATGACCCGTAGTTACCGCGAACATACCAACATAATCTTTCTTACCACTATCAATTGGCGCCACATAATCTGCTAAGCAACGATTCGGCCGTTTGATACCATCCACGACGGGACGATCAGTTTGTTGTCTTAATTGATGCCAAGTCAATATTTTTTCAGTTCTAGATTCATCTTTAAATAAGACGATATCCTCACCAACGCTGCCTGCGGGATAAAAGCCAACGACAGCATTCGCAGTGAGCCAGCGTCCTTGAACCAGGCGTTCGAGCATTTTTTGACCATCAGCAAAAACCTTCGTCGCAGACTCTCCAACAATTTCATCATCCAAAATTTTTGGAAACTTCCCAGCCAAATCCCAAGTTTGAAAAAATGGTGTCCAGTCAATAAATTTCGCAATTTCACTTAAATCGAAATTTTTAAACACGCGTCTACCAATAAATTTAGGGCTTGGTATAGCAAAATTATCCCAGTCTAATTTCTCGGCATTTTGGTTGGCCGCATCAAAAGTGATTAATGGGGTTGCTTTTCTACTGGCGTGTAATTGACGTGTTTTTTCATAGTCGTCTTTAATCGACTGCAAGTACTGTTTCGCTGATTCATCAGATAGCAAACTAGACGCCACTGAGACTGATCTTGAAGCATCTGGTACATAAATGACCGGGCCATCGTAGTGAGGCGCTATCTTCACTGCAGTATGCACTTTCGAAGTAGTTGCGCCGCCAATCATCAATGGAATATTTCTAGACCTAAAATAATCATCCTTTTGCATTTCTTGCGCAACATAAGTCATTTCTTCTAGGGACGGCGTAATTAACCCAGATAAGCCAATGATGTCTGCATTTTCATCTTTTGCTTTTTGCAAAATTTGATTACAAGGCACCATAACACCCATGTTCACCACATCAAAGTTATTACACTGCAAAACGACTGTTACGATATTTTTACCAATATCATGCACATCACCTTTAACGGTGGCCATAATAATCTTGCCTTTAGAACGTACGTCTCTTCCTGCGGCTTCATATTGACGTTTTTCTTCTTCGATATAAGGAATCAAATGTGCTACAGCTTGCTTCATTACTCTGGCGCTCTTTACCACTTGAGGTAAAAACATTTTGCCTGCGCCAAATAACTCGCCAACCACATTCATTCCATCCATCAGCGGTCCTTCAATGACCTCAATTGGACGTCCACCTGCCTTTTCGATTTCAGCACGAACTTCCTCTGTATCTTCAACAATAAAGTCAGTAATACCCAGTACTAAGGCGTGGGAAAGTCTAGCTCTAACAGGATCTTCTCGCCAGGCGAGTGTTTGTAATTGTTTAGTGCCACCACCTTTATAGTTATCGGCAATCTCGAGTAGGCGCTCTGTGGTCGTTTTACCATCTTTTTCTTTGAAGCGATTGAGAACCACGTCTTCAACGCGTTCACGTAACTCTGGATCTAAGTCTGCATAAACGCCAAGCTGTCCAGCATTCACAATCCCCATGTCCATGCCAGCTGCAATCGCGTGATACAAGAAAACAGTATGGATCGCTTCTCGAACATGGTCATTTCCACGGAAAGAGAAACTCACATTAGAAACACCACCACTTACTTTTGCACCAGGTAAATTCTCTTTAATCCATCTTGTTGCGTTAATGAAATCGACTGCGTAATTATCGTGCTCTTCAATCCCTGTAGCGATCGCAAAAATATTTGGATCGAAAATAATATCCTCTGCTGCAAAGCCAATTTCATCTACTAAATAGTCATAAGACCTTTTACAGATTTCAATTTTTCTTTCGTAAGTATCAGCTTGACCTTGTTCATCGAATGCCATGACAACAGCCGCAGCACCATAACGTTTAATTTTCTTAGCTTGGAAAGCAAAAGGCTCAACCCCTTCTTTTAAAGAAATTGAGTTGACGATTGCTTTGCCTTGAACACATCTCAGTCCAGCTTCAATGACCTCCCATTTAGAGGAGTCAATCATCATGGGTACTCTTGCAATATCTGGTTCTGAAGCAATCAGGTTCAAAAAACGAACCATCGCTGCTTTTGAATCCAACATTGCCTCATCCATGTTGATATCAATTATTTGTGCTCCATTTTCAACTTGCTGTCTAGCAACTTTCAAAGCATCATCAAACAGATTATTCAAAATGAGTCGCGCAAATACCTTAGAACCCGTTACATTGGTGCGCTCTCCAATATTGACGAATCGAATATGGGACTCAAGATTAAAAGCTTCTAAACCGGAGAGCCTTAGGGGAGGTAAATTATTAGTTTTAGTCATTACCATTTGACCTATAAGAATTCCAAATATCTGTTATCTTGCGCGGTTTGTAATTTGCTACTTTTTTAGCAATTGCCGCAATATGTTCTGGGGTTGTGCCACAACAACCACCGACTAAATTGACTAGACCATCCTTGGAAAAATCCTCAATCAGTCTGGAAGTAATCTCTGGAGTTTCATCAAAGCCTGTATCACTCATAGGATTAGGGAGTCCTGCATTCGGATAGCAAGAAATTGCCACATCACAAATCTTCGCTAACTCCGCGATATAAGGTTTCATCAGGGTGGCGCCTAATGCGCAATTCAATCCAAAGGTTAAGGGCTTTGCATGTCGTAAGCTATTCCAAAAAGCGGAAACGGTTTGACCAGATAAAATTCTACCCGACGCGTCCGTAACAGTTCCTGAAATCATAATGGGGAGTCGTTCACCTGAATTTTCGAAATACTCATCAATTGCAAATAGTGCAGCTTTAGCGTTGAGCGTATCAAAAATAGTTTCTACTAAGAGGAGATCAATACCACCCTCTACCAAACTTTCTACCTGTTCGTAATACGCTTTTCTTAAGGTTTCAAAATCAACATTTCTTGCTCCAGGATCATTTACATCTGGAGAAATACTAGCTGTTTTTGGTGTAGGTCCAAGCGCTCCAGCAACAAATCTTGGTTTGTCAGGGGTTGAGTATTCGTCGCATGCTTGTCTCGCTAGTTTTGCTGAAGCAAGATTCATTTCTCGCGCGAATTCGGCTAAATGGTAATCATCCTGAGCAACAGTTGTTGCCCCAAAGGTGTTCGTTTCAATAATATCAGCACCAGCAGCTAAATATTTTTGATGAATTTCTAAAATTACTTCTGGTTTTGTAATGGAGAGTAATTCATTATTACCTTTTAAATCAATAGGATGATTATCAAAACGGTGAGTATCCCCACGAAAATCGTCTTCTTGTAATTTATATTGTTGAATCATCGTCCCCATTGCTCCGTCCAAAATCAAAATTCGCTGGCTGAGCAACTCAGGTAAAAGTTGGCCTTTAGTGTAATGATTCAATTCTTGTGTTGGAGCAGAAGGCATAAATGGATCTAAATAAAGATTGATTTAGTTAGTAAAGTCTTATATTTTACAGTTAGTTAATAAATTTAGTGGAGCTTAAAATGTTTAATCCAATGCCTGACTTTGAACAAAGCGTAGAAATGATGAAAAACATGTGGTCAAAAGCCTCTACAGGTAATTCGGAGAGTGGGTTGCCGAATTTTGGTATTCCGGGCATGTCCAACTTAAACCCTTTTGGTATTCCGACCATTGACATTGAAGAACTGGACAAAAGAATCAAAGATTTAAAAAGTGTAGAGGCGTGGCTTACTCTCAATTTAAATGTTTTACAAACTACCGTTCAGGGACTAGAAGTTCAAAGAGCTACTTTAGCAACCCTACAGGGAATTGCTGAAACGATGAAATCAAACACTTCAGCAAACTCTAATGAGCAAAGCAAAGCAAAAGCAAATGAAGGTTTCGCACAAGCGGCGGAATTTGCTGGAGCTAGTGGCAAACTAGCACAAGAATTAATGGAGCAAATGGCAAAATCTACCACGGACATGATGCAAGGTTTTCATCAGGCTACGACTGGAACTGCTGCCAAAAAAGCTCCAGCTAAACCACGGGCTCGTAAAACTGCGGCTAAACCTTCTGCGAAAACCGCCAGATCCCCTCGGAGTCGCTAATCCGGTTCAATTTACCTCGTTTCATCAAATAATTGAGATGGGCAATGGTTTCTCCCATAGCAAAAGTTAATTGATGGATATCTAACTCTCTTTTAAACAGAACTGGCACTATTTCTCTTGCTGTCGCTGGTTCTTTACAGGCTTCAAAAGTTTCTGCGAGGCGATCATCATGATGTTTTACTAATTCATCAATTCTAAAATGCATCCCTTGAAAAGGTTTACCATGAGACGGGAGTAAAAGTGTCATTGGGTCTAGGGGCAGATATTTTTTTAGTGAATCTAAAAATAAGCCTAATGGGTCTGCATCGGGCTCACCATCATAAACACTTACGTTAGTAGATATTCTAGGTAGCAGCATATCCCCTGTAATCATGATTTTACTGTCTTCACAAACTAATGACATATGTTCTGGAGCGTGGCCAAATCCACTAATCGCTCGCCATTGGCGCCCCCCAATCTCAATGATGTCTTGATCTTGTATACGGTTAAATCTCTGCGGTACAGCTGGTACTAAATTACTGTAGTAATCAGATCTAGCTCTGACCTTCGCCAAGTCTTCTTCACTTGTTAGGCCATGCCTTGCAAAATGATCTGCTGAACCACCACCGCCTGAAACAGATCCAATTGCCATCCCACCTTCTTTAGAGCTTAACCAACGAGCCATTAGAAAATCCGTCATTGACATCCAAAGTGGCGCTTTAAATCGCTCACAGATCCAATGCGCCAATCCAACGTGATCGGGATGCATATGCGTTACTAAAACACGTACGATTGGAAGGCCTTCTAAGTGATTTGAAAAAATTTGCTCCCAAGATTCTTTCGTGTCCTGAGATGTAATGCCACAATCCACTGCAGTCCACCCCTCAACACCATTTAAACAATCGCGCAATAACCATAAATTAATATGATTTAGAGCAAATGGAAGCTTCATTCTCAACCAGTAGATACCCTCAGCTACAGGCATCAATTGACCGGGAAGAGGCATATTATCCTCAAATGGATAGTGGATTTGGTTCATAAATGAAGTTTAGTTCGTTTTTATATTAAGATATTTGAATGTTTACATTCCCAAAAAGTTTATCTTCTCAATTTGCCTATGATCTGGCTCAGGTTATTTTAGATGTATTTAAACTTTATTATCGAACATTTCGAAAAGCAGACTTAGAAGCTAAGGATATGTTGTTATTGGGAGTTAAGCGCGCCAAGTATTTGGTAAAAAAAAGTTGGCGAATTATTCAAAACCAAATGAATCAAGGTATCTTTCACGATTTATTTAGTTATCCTCAACATTTAAGATTTATCATCACAGACTTACCATCTTCGGACGAAAGGATTTCCACGTGACAAACGTAACTTCTGATAATCCCCATCACTTAACTGAATTATTTAAAAATAATCAAGCTTGGGTACAAAAAAACATCAAAGAAGATCCAGAGTTTTTTCAGCGTCTAGCCAATCAGCAATCTCCAGAGTATTTGTGGATTGGTTGTTCTGATTCTCGAGTACCTGCAAACCAAGTTATAGGTCTTGCTCCAGGCGAGATTTTTGTCCATCGGAATATTGCTAATGTAATTGCACACACCGATCTGAACGCTCTCTCGGTTATTCAATTCGCAACTGACTTATTAAAAGTAAAACATATTATTGTTGTGGGTCACTATGGGTGTTCTGGTGTTCGGGCTGCAATGGAAAATGTTCGTGTTGGTCTTGCTGATAATTGGATTCGTCACGTCAAAGATGTGGAAGACAAACATGGCCCCTATTTAGGTAAAGTTCTGGATAGTCAAGAAAAACTAGACTATCTCTGTGAGTTAAATGTGATTGAGCAAGTCAGCAATGTTTGCCAATCCACTATTGTCCAGGATGCTTGGCAACGTGGACAATCCTTGACAGTACATGGCTGGATTTATGGCTTACATGATGGTTATGCACGCGATTTGGGGATGAGTATTCAAAATATTACCGATTTGGAAAGTAGGTATCGTTCCGTGATCACTAAATTTCAAAACATCGTTGGCTAACAACTTGCACCTCCCTGCCAATTTTCATGTCATTGAGCGGGGGTGGTTGTCTGCAAACCAAATTTACCTGTGGTCAAATGGTTTTTTAGATGTAATTGATAGTGGCTTTTGCACTCATCAAGCGCAAACTGTTGATTTATTAAATCTGCAGATGAAGTCACTACCTGACATTTCTCCTCGATTCTTAATTAATACCCATTTACATTCCGATCATTGTGGGGGAAATGCTGCCTTATTGGATGCTTATGGATTTAAATTATTGGTCCCATTTGCTGAATTTGATGCTGTACAAGATTGGGACCTTGCTAAATTAGGTTTTTCTGACTTAGGCCAACCATGTCCAATTTTTAGTGCCTTTGGTTCTTACCAGCCAGAAACAGTTTTAACTTTAGGCGACCTAGACTGGGAAATACATCAAGCGCCGGGACATGAGGATGAAGCACAATTACTGTTTAATCCTGAATATAAAATTCTTATTTCTGGTGATGCCCTTTGGGAGAAGGGCTTTGGTGCACTGTTTCCAAATGATCAAGGTTTTTCCAATTTTGAGGGAGCACTGTCCACTTTAGAGTTAATTACTGAACTTCAACCCGAAGTTGTTGTACCAGGGCATGGTGGTGTTTTCAGTGATGTTTCCGCAGCACTTGCTTTTGCCCAAAACCGTCTTTCTTATCTGCGAAGTAATCCAGATAGAAACTTAATACATGTTGCAAATGTACTTTTGAAGTTTAAACTTTTGGAGTGGCAGAGCTGTCAAAATATGCTCGCTCTCGATTGGTTTCAAAATACCTTGATGTTGCAAAAAATTGCAACGATCCTAAACCTTTCTATCCATGATTTATATCAACAAGTTGTGAACTCTTTAATTAAAGCCAATGCAATCAGACTTAAAGATGGTCTGTTATTGAACACTTAGAGGGTCGATAACGTCAACTCTGTCATCGGGTCAATTCTAGAAAGCTCGTCATCAAGATGATCGTTTTTATGGTGTAAGTTTAAGATCGTCAAGGCTGTAATAATCATAAAACTCATAATCAGATATTGCCAATAATTCTTTTTCAAAGATATCGCCATACTTTTCGAAGAGTTTAATTGGGGAACATCCGCTTGCAACATCTCTAACCGACTTTGTAGATGGTCAGAAAATTTTTTACTTATTTTCGGTGACGGCTCATTTAAAAGTATTAGCTTTAATTGTTCATCTTTCATTTTGTTCACTCTCGAAATATTTTTTTAAATTTGCCTTCGCCCTAAACAACAATTGATCTACTGCGTTCTTATTCATCTCTAATTTTGTCGCAATTTCTTCAGATGTATTGTCATAATAAGCCCACATCACAATAGCAATCCTTTGCTTTGGGGGCAAAATGTGGATTGCAGATTTCATTTTATTGGTTTCTTCTATCTTTGAATCTATCAGTGATACCTCTGAAACGATTGTGTCCAAATCAATATCAACTTGACTCCATTGTTTGTGATTCTTTTTGAGCTGATCAAAACACTGTCTTTGTACAATTGTATAAAAATACGTTTTAAGTTTTGCTTCCCCCTGAAAGTGTAGATAATTCTTCCATAGTTTTAAGTATGACTCTTGCACTACATCTTCTGCGTCTGACATTGTTCCCATAAGGCGCCAGGCGAGGGCAATTGCATCATTACTCAGCATCTGCAATAGCTCAGTTGTTGCTAAAGAATTACCACCTACAGCAGTGGCAAGTAATTCTTTATCGTTTTCCCATCTTCTTTTTTTCAAATAAAGACTCATTTAATTATTTTGTTAATTCGTTATTCCAGCCTTCCCGTTCTTTTGGTGGAAATTTTTCGAGGAGCCTATGTCTTTCTTTTTTCATCTCTTCCCTTTGTTCTGGTGTAAGTGATCTTAAGTAAGCATGTCGCTGTTTTTTTACTTGTTCCCTTTGTTCAGGTGTTAAAGTTTTCCAATCTTCTCTCATTTTTTCATGCATTGCTTTTCTTTCTTCCGGAGATAGCGCCTGCATTTTTAAACGTAGTTTTTGATGAAACTCTTTGCGCTCTTCCGGAGTTGCTTGTTTCATTAACTCATGTATCTCTTTTGCTCGCGCTTGTCTTTGTTCAAAGGGCATATTTGCAACTTCCCGAGGATCTAATGGATCAGGGAGTGCTGCGAAAGTCGTGCCACTGATAGAGAAAGTAATCGCAGTAATTTGTAATAGCTTGTAAATAAGATGTTTCATTTTTCAATCCTTTTGTTAGGTTTTTTATTTAGACTAGTTTTTGTGTAATTACTTACGGTATTTAACCTGATTCCTCTATTTTTAATTTCGTACAAGCTTACCAAAAGCAGCGTAAAGCCCCTTGATTTAGTTATGGGGAGTAGTCAGTGACTTACAATATCTTTTTTATACACAATTTCAAATGGCTACTTCTATCAATAAGCTTCCTTTAGATAAGATTTTGTTCAGTCAAGGCTTTGGCACACGTCGGCATTGTAATAACCTAGTATTAGCTGATTTAGTGAAAGTAAATGATGTACTAATTGAAGATCCTCAAGAATTGTTCAGTCCAATTGACCTCAAACTTACAATCGATGGTCTAGATTGGGAGTTTCATGAAAAAGCCTATATTGTTTTTAATAAGCCTACCGGCTATGAGTGTTCTCATAAAACCAAACATCATCCCAGTGTATACGGTCTTTTACCTGCCCCTTTTGTTGAAAGAGGTGTGCAATGTGTTGGTCGCTTAGATCAAGATACTACTGGGCTTTTACTGATCTCCGATGATGGTCAATTTATTCATAAAATGACCTCTCCTAAGAAAAATATTGGGAAGGTTTATCAAATTACAACTTCTGAACAGCTTAAGTCTGCACAAATTGAACATTTATTAACTGGAGTGGTTCTCGATGATGATCCAAGCCCTTGTAATGCAGTAGCTTGTGAACAAATCAGTGATTTTCAAATCAACATGACGATTGTCGAAGGTCGTTATCATCAAGTTAAAAGAATGATTGCTGCCGTTGGTAATCATGTGGCGCAATTACACCGTTTTCAAATCGGTGAATATACACTTCCTAATGATCTTCCTGAAGGGGAGTGGCGCTGGTTGAATACAGAGGAACTACTTCAACTTTCTAGTAATCCCTCCTAATATCATTGCTTAAACTTGATTATGAATTGCTTTAATGTTTAGTGAATCAAGTGACTCTTCTGGTAAATCGGCCAAAATATCAATCCTCTTTTTTAGACCTACCATTACATCTTTATAGGCTTGGCGTTTTTTTTCTTCTGAGCCTACCACTAAAGATGGGTCAGGAAATCCCCAATGTGCTACTGCTGGGTTACCTGGCCAATAAGGACATTCTTCACCGGCTGCATTATCGCAAACGGTAATAATAAAATCCATGTGCGGTGCATCTGGTAAGGCGTATTCATCCCAGCTTTTACTGCGTAATTTTGATAAATCATAGCCATGTTCTTGAGCAATCTCGATTGCGTAAGGACTTACTTCGGTTCCTGGCGCTGAACCTGCAGAATAACCAATGAATTTTCCTTTTGCCTGCGTGGAAGCTAATGCCTCGGCAATAATAGATCTTCCGGCATTGTGAGTACACAAGAAAAGTATGTTGTATGTCTTCATTTGCAGCCGTCTTTCATTATTAAATTTTGAATAAAGTGGTTTTTATCTGTTTTATGTTGCTTGACACTTAGGAAAGCATTTTAAAAAAACAATTCTCATCATAATTCGAATCGCATTTCAAAAGTATTACAAGACCTTAAATTGCCCTAATTTTTTGTCCGTCAGTTAAATCGCCGAACTCCTGCATGAATCAGACGAAATACACGATCTAGCTCAGTTCCAACACCCATTGCAGACCCATCAGGTCTTGCTAGTGGCCAAGGAGTATTGAGGTCCCAGGATTCGTTATTGAGCCAGTGGTGGATTTCTTGCACTGGGGCGCTCATGATCCAAGCCAACTCTGAGTATGGTTTCTGCCTTGCAAAATCCTGCAAGCCTTGAGGCAATTCTGATATCCATTGATTTATTTCTTCAGGAGTAGGGATGGCAATTGGATAGCAAAGTCTTAAATTTACTAATCCATCTGTATTATTGATCCAAACAAAAGCATTCTGTTTAAATTGACCGGCCAAGATTTCTGCATTCTGTAAGTTAATGCCCAAGGCAAGCACACTAGACTCAGCCCGCCATTTTCCTGAATCATCGCGACCTTCACCTAGTAAATAATTGATATTCAATGTTTGCAATTCTCCGATTAATTTTGCTTGAGATTGTTCATTAACTGTTAATACAACTTGCTGACTATGTGGGTTGTAAGCAGTTAAAAATGCAGCGCAGTTGACATGATTATTCTTCATGATCGACACCAACTCTGGGCTTACTTTGCCAACTTTAAGGACAATCTCTGTATCTTTTTCAAACACGACATAAGAGGCCTGACGGTAAGCTTTGATGAGTTGAGGGGAAACTTGGTGGTTTGCCGAGTTTGTATTTGTAGTCATAATTTATTTAGCTTAATCATATTTGTAAACTTGGCCTATCATTTATCTAATTGTCTATAGTCTTTAATTGATTGATGTATCACTTTTGTGATACTTTGAATCAATACTTTACTAATTAAATAGAACTATGCCAACAACAACCATACGAATACCCGAAGAACTTAAAGCCCCCGTCGTTGCAGCAGCAGAACGCTCCGGCACTTCTACTCACAATTTCATTCTTGAAGCAATTTTAGAAAAAACTGAATTAGATAATCTTCAGGTAAATTTTGATTTGGTGGCAGAAGAGCGTTATGGTGGCATTGTTGCAACTGGAAAAACAATTCCTTGGCATGAAATGCGTGAGTATTTAGAAAGTCGGCTTTCCAGAAATGAAGTTTCGCGCCCTGTAGCTCGACAACTTAACGCCTAAATTAAAAAAATTAAGAGTTTATTTTAATAATTAAACCCCTAACTTTACGCAAGATTTATGCATATTTTACATGCGCATAAACTATAAGTATAATTCATGAATGATCAATATTATCCCTTTGAATTTAACCAATCAAATGCCCAAAAAAGCAGTTAATCTTTCTTTGGACTCTCTAGTTTTGGAAGAAGCTAAGCTTCTAGGCATTAATATTTCACAAGTCTGTAATTCATTTTTAGAGGCTTATATTAAGTCTGAAAAAGAAAGGCTATGGAAGCTTGAACACTCTGATTTCTTCTCTTCCTACAATAAAATCATAGAGTTAGAGGGACTCCCCCTTGAGCAGTGGAGAAGTTTTTAATGGCACGATTTACAGTCTACGATAACTCTTCTGACAAAAACATATCCACCCCTTATCTTGTCGATGTTCAAACTGATTTGTTAGATGGTCTTTCCACTAGGGTTGTGATCCCTTTAAGGGATGCTAAACAATACAAAAAAGTAAAGCTTCCTCAAGATTTGCTACCCCAATTTACTATTAACGGCTCTAAATTTGTCTTAGAAACTCCAAGTATGGCAGCAGTTCCATGCTCTATTTTAAAAAATGAAGTTTGTTCATTAAAAGACCAACAAAATCTGATTATTACTGCCATAGACCGTTTATTTCACGGTTTTTAGTTTATTTTTGGAGATTAAAAAGTTGATTTACGTATAGATGGAGGATGTTACAGTTCCACAATTTCGTGATTGTCAAATTGTCTAAATATTGAACAATACAGACTTCACGAAACTCTTTTATATACAAATAAAACCAGTTTTAGTTCTCAAGTACCTTACTACTAAAAAAAATCTCTTCTTCTGTGTAAGGCCAAAATAACTTCTAGAGTGATGTTTACTCCACCGTAACGGAGTTGTTCCGTTCGGGGGTCACCTTTGTCCAGCGTGGATCTTTTTTTTTGACCTGAAGCGTAGTCGTTCTTTTACCTTTAATCACCTTGTAACCTTTTCGCCTATTTTCAGGGTCATTCCATTTTACCGAGTCCTTAACAATCGGTAGATTAAATTGAATTGTTAGCTCGTGTTCGTTTTTAGCCTTGATGTATTTAACTGAAATCGTCTCTATCAATCCAGCCAGATAAGCCTTCTTTTCTTGATCCGAAAGCTCTCTTTTATTGGTAATCTGTTGACCGTATAGCTTCACCCAATCAACCCACTTCTTGTTATCTACATTACCTTTGAGTTGAAGCTGTGTATTGGCTATTAATACCTCAAGCTCGTTAACTCTATCTTTCGAGTTCTGAAACGCTCTTTTATAGATGTCAGCCTTAATTTCGCCTGAGTGATGGCTGAGCACTAAATCGGCTTGTGCTTGCTTAGCGTTATCCAATTCTTTTTCTTGTTTTTTTAGATTTCTCTCTAGCAACTTTATGTCTTCCTCAGTTTTAGCTAAAGGAGCATTGTTTTCTTTAAGAATCTTCCACTTAACCTCTTCTTTAAGCGTGCTTGATTCCTTGTGAATATCTGTCACAGTTTGAAACACTAGCTGGTCTGTTTCGGGAATATTAAGTGACCTCTCCATTCCACAACCCTCGCCTCTTTTCCAAGGGGTTTTTGTTCCGCCATCATTAACCCAGTTTCGCTCTTTGTTTGGACAGTAATAAAGGGCTTCATTTTTATTGACATTCCTTCTACCCGACATAAATCGCCCACAATGTCCACAAACCATTAAATCTCTTAGCAAGTAAAAGTGGCTTGTTCTGTTTTGCTGAGATACACGACTTGTTTTTCTAGTCTTAATTTTTTGAACAGCCGTCCAAGTAGTTTCATCAACAATAGCTGGACATTTAATTTCTATTTTCTTTTTACTTTTCTTATCTTGGTAGCTGTACGAACCTTTGTAGTGTGTGTTCTTCAATAAAGCTTGTATTGAGCCTAAAGTCCAGAGTCCCTTACCTCTTCTTGGAATAACACCTTTTGAATCAAGAGTTTTTTTGATCTCTACCGTGCTTACGCCTTTTACAGACATAGTGAATATCTTTTTGACCCAAGCTGATTCACTTTTTTCTAGCACTAATTTTTTAGCTACCAACTTATATCCAAAAGGTGGTGGACCTCCACTCCAAAATCCTTGAGCTACTCGATTCAATTTTCCTAATCGAGTTCTTTCTGCTCTAGTAGCATTATCCAATCCAGCAACAGCATCAAAGATTTGCTTTAAAAACATATCTGATGGGTTTGACAAATCCAATTGACCATCTTTTGTATAAAGCGTCACACCTTGTTTATTACACTCGTAACGGAAGAGCGAGGCTACCTGATCATTTCTCGATAGTCGTGACTGATCGTATATCCATAAGTGCTTTATATCTCCAGCTTTTATTCCCTGAAAAAGCTCAAATAAAACTGGGCGACCTTGTATGTCTTCGTGGTGTGAACTCTTCCCGCCTTCATCCCAATGTTTATATCCGAACTTAAGCTGTTTTGATCTTTTAATACCCCATTGAAGTTGGGTATCAAGCGAAGTCCCTTTATCTGCTTGAGCAGCAGTAGATACCCTTGTGTAAATGTGAAGGGTCTTATTTGGGTCAGATTTAGTTATTTTTCTTAAAGCCATTACCACTATTCTAATTAAGTATTTTTTCGGTTATTGTTATCTTATTCTTTATCAATATTTTTTAAATCAATGGGTAAATTTAAGAATCCTTACACTCCTGAGCAAGTAATTGCTTTTTCATACTCACAGCTAGTTGATATGAAGGAGAAGGCTACAAGAAACCAAGTGTTTGATCTACTTGATCTCGTCAATTCTGAACTAGAAAAGCGTCCACCCCCACCTCCGCCTAAACCAGTTAAATCAAGCTTGGTTAGAAAGCTAGAAAAAGAAGTTTGTAACAAGATGGAGAAATTGGGTCGTCGCTTGCTAGACATATATGACCTATCTCCAACAACAGCCAAAAAGTTATCAGAGGGTACGAAACGCTTTAAAGCACACTCTTTGTTATCTAAAGCTGGCGGTGCTAAGACTGGTGGAGCCCAAAAAAATGGGTTAGTTGCTTTTGATAGGTATATATCGTATCGGCTAAAAGATGATGTTTTTGCTTTAATTAGCATCATCTATCACGACAGGGATGTTGATACTGTTCGCTACCAAGTTTTCGCCCCTGAAACTGCTGTTGATAACTTTGTTCATATTTCAGAACTAAGAGAGCATCTTGAAAAAGATGAGGAAATTGGTCTTTCAAAGGGTGGCGTTGAATTCAAGACTTTTGATGAGGCGGAAAAACTCTTTGTTTCCTTGATTGATCGTTTTGCTCCTAAGCTCATCAATCAACCCTAACAACGCCAGTTAGTACAAACCCCTGATCAATAGCCTCTTCATAGGTTATTTCACTCATTTGTTCAGCTATTTTTTTAGCTTGATACATCCCGAGGGTCGGCTTAAATAGCTCCTTTAGCTCACCAGTTCCATTTGGAACTCCAGTCCTGCTGTCCACCGTAAGCTTTATTCCATTTTCATTCACTATCACAGTGAATTTTTCAGTTCCGAGCTTGTAGAAACCTTTAAAGCCAGCTTCTATCTCAATCTTTTTCGTATAGGGAGTTAGGTTCATTTTCTCCTCTAGATAAATGTCGATACGGTTGAGTGGGACATTTGGACTCCGTGAGCTCTATTGAGCCAAGCTGAAATTCTCCTCAGGCTCATACCTCGTCTTTTCATATCCCTCATTTCCCTAATGATCACTTGCTCCTCAGGGTTGGGGATTAGGCGAGCGTCTTCTACCTTATAGCCAAACCTAGTGAATCCACCTAAAAACTTTCCATCACTCTTTTGAACCTGTTTAACCTCCCGAATACGAGTCGCTATACGCTCACGCTCAAAGGTAGCGAAGGCTGAAAGGATCGTAAAGATCACCGATCCGATACCATCATTAGTTACATCTCCACCTAAGTCTATGAAGTGAACAGATACACCTCTTTGTTTTAGCTCGTGGAGAGTGTTTAGAGCGTTTCGGGTATTTCTAAAGGCTCTATCTAGCTTGGAGAAGATCAATACATCCCCCGAAGTAAGCTGTTCAAAGAGTTTTCCGCCTTCAGGACGCTTCTCAAACTCTAGGCTTCCGCTAACACCTCTTTCGGTGATGTAATTCTCTAGCGGAATGTCGTACCCCTTTAGCACCGAGTAAGACTGAATTTGTCTAAGCTGAGTATCTAAACTCTCGCCTTCATTTGCTTGCTGAAGAGTGCTGACCCTTACATAGCCGTAAATTCCCATAAATCCTCCTAAGTGTATGATTTATATGGATATTTTACTTATTACCTGAATTAAAGTAAAGCGAAATCAACGACTTAGGTCTTATTTCGTAAGACTTGTCTTGAGGCGAAATTTACGCTCGTTCGACTCGCTGTAGCACTCTTTACTAACAACTTAGAGTGGGTGTTATCAGAAAGGTTTTTTATGCTCAAAAATATTCACAATTGTTTTCAGTTTTTATTGTGGGCGAAACCCCCCATACCTTACACTGATAAAAATCATTAAAAAATTAAAAATGGGTTAAATGAAAAATATATTAGACAAGCTAATTGACATACTTTCTAAAGAAGAACGATATGTATCAGACGGACATTTATTAAAAAATGTAATCGTAGAAGCAGCTCTTTCGCTTGATCCGACTTTCTTAAAACTTCTTATAAAAGATGAAGAAATTAAAAATACTTTTTTCCAAAAGGTAGACACAACGCTTGTATTTGACAAAATTAAGTTTCAGAGATTCATTAGTAATAAACAGTTCTTACCTGATAGCTATACAGAATTTAATAACAAAATTGGGCTGACCGATGAATCAGGCTTTATTTCCAAATCAGAAAATGTGGTGCTATCTTGGGCTTATAAAGACTGTGTTTTAGAAGGCGGACAATCGAAAGAAGAAGCCAAAAGAACTGAAATATTTTGGAACGAAACATTAGCCCCCGATCAAATTGATCGCCTTCTATCGCCGAAAGTATTAAGTAATTTTAGAAAATTCTCTGAGAATGGCGAGGAGCAAGTTATTTCAATTTCAGATTCAGATAATTTGCTAATCAGGGGTAATAATTTACTAGTTCTTCATACGCTTAATAAAAAATTTAAGAAGAGCATAAAGCTTATTTACATCGATCCTCCATATAACACTGGTAATGATGGGTTCGGTTACAACGATAGCTTTAATCAATCAACTTGGCTGACATTTATGAAAAATAGATTGTCAGTAGCTAAAGAACTTTTGAGAGAAGATGGATCAATTTTTATTTCGATTGATCAAAATGAAGTTGGACACTTGATTGTCTTAATGAATGAAATTTTTGGTCAAGAAAACCAAAAAAATATTGTTACCGTTAAAAGAAGCTCTGTATCTGGAGCTAAAGTGATTAATCCAGGAGTTGTTAATGTTTCGGAGTTCTTACTAATATATTCGAAGAATTCAAATCAATGGAAGCCTAATAAAACTTTCAGGGAAAAAGATCGAGATACACGATATAACAATTTTATTAAAAATATTGACTCTAATCCAGAGAACTGGGAATACATACCTGTTCTAGAAGCATTCTCCGAGCACTTGGGAATCAAAAAATCTCAAATCAAGAAACATTTTGGAGAGTCTTACGAACTTGAGCTGGAGAAGTTTTATTTCGATAACAAAGAAAAGATTATTCGTTTTGCTGGTCTAGACGAAAGTAGCGTATCGGACAAAGTCAAACAGCTTAAGAAGATTTCTAAAGCCGATGACACTAAGACATACATTCTTGAAAGAGAGGGTAAATCTACTTATTACCTTTACAAAGGTGACGCCATTCTATTTTTTAAAGACAGGCTAATTCAAGTTGATGGTAAAGATGTTTTTGGTGAAATGATTTCAGATATTTGGGATGATGTTTTACCAAACGATATTCATAACGAAGGTGGGGTTACTCTAAGAAAGGGTAAAAAACCTGAAAAGTTTATTCACAGAATCATTGAACTTGGCTCCACTGAAGGCGACATAGTTTTAGACTTTCATCTTGGTAGCGGAACGACTGCTGCTGTAGCCCACAAAATGGGAAGACGCTATATCGGTATAGAACAATTGGATTACGGTAAGAATGATGCTCTTGAAAGATTGAAAAATGTAATTTCAGGCGATCAAACTGGCGTTTCTAAAAATCTTGAGTGGAATAAAGGTGGTAGCTTTATAGCTTGCGAGTTGTTAAAGCTCAATGAGAACTATATTGAAAAAATAATACTGAGCGCATCTACAAAAGAGCTAATTTCCTTATGGAAGGAAATTCAAGAAAAAGCATTTATATCCTACAAAATCAATCCTCAGAATTTTGATCAAAATATTGATCAATTTGAAAACCTTCAATTTGAAGATCAAAAAAGGTTTCTTATAGAAGTGCTTGATAAAAATATGCTTTATGTCCCCCTATCTGAAATAGATGATCAATCTTATAAAGTAAGTCAGGAAGACAAAACACTTAATACTCAATTTTTCGGCTCAAGCAAATGAGTGATATCAAACCACTATCCCAATTATTGATTGAAGAACTGGGAAAGAGAAAAATAGAAAACACACCCCTCCCAAGTGTGCTTTCAAGCAATCTAAATCCCAAACTTCCAATAAGACCGTATCAGGAAAAAGCATTTCAATATCTAGTTAATTATTTCGAGGAAAGCTTTGATGGGAAGCCTCGCCAAAACCATCAGTTACTTTTTCATATGGCGACTGGTAGCGGTAAAACGCTAATAATGGCTGGGACTATCTTATATCTCTACAAATTGGGCTATAGAAACTTTTTATTTTTTGTAAACAGCACAAACATTATTGATAAAACAAGAGAAAACTTTCTTAATTCCATTTCATCTAAATTTCTTTTCAATGAATCCGTATCTTTAAATGACAAAAGAATAAAGATAACTGAGGTTGAAAATTTTCAATCATCCAATCCAGACGATATAAACCTAGTTTTTTCAACAATTCAAGGTCTTCATATGACCCTGAATAATCCAAAAGAAAATTCCTTAACCTATGATGATTTTGAAAATACTAAGATAGTTCTAGTATCTGATGAGGCTCATCATATTAATTCAGAAACAAAAAAAGGTACAAAGAATTTATCTCAAGATGAACTCTTTGAGGTCATTAGCTGGGAAGGTACTGTTGAAAAAATCTTTAAAGCAAACCCCGAAAATATTCTTCTAGAATTTACAGCTACGGTAGACCTTCAAGATAATTTTTTAGCTGAGAAATATAAGCCCAGACTTCTCTTCGATTATCCACTTAAGGAATTTAGAAAAGATGGATATTCCAAGGAAGTAAAAGTACTTCAAGCAGATCTACCACCATTCGATAGATCATTGCTAGCTATCCTACTAAGTCAGTACAGAAGAAAAATATTCGAAAAAAATAGACTACCTATTAAGCCTGTCGTTCTATTTAAATCTAAAACTATTGCTGAGAGCAAAAGCTTTTTAGAGGAATTTTCTAATAAGCTCAAGAATTTAACGCCTAATGACATTAGCCTCCTTAGGTCATCAACATTAGACCCAATCTTTATCAAGCTTTTTAATTACCTTGATGAGAATAATATTTCTTATGAAAATCTAATTTCTGAAATTACGGAAGATTTTTCAGTAGAAAATTTACTTTCAATCAATAGTAAAGAAGAGAGCGACCTCAAGCAATTGGCTGTAAATAGTCTAGAAGATGAAGATAACCACTATCGTGCTGTATTTGCTGTCGATAAGCTAAACGAAGGTTGGGATGTTCTTAACCTTTTTGACATCGTTAGGCTTTATGACACTAGGGACGCTAAATCCAATAAAGCAGGTAAAACCACAATTAGTGAAGCGCAACTTATTGGGCGTGGAGCAAGGTATTGTCCATTTCAACTAAGCGAAGATCAACCGAGATCCCAAAGAAAATTTGATTCTGATGTCGAACACGATATGAAGGTATGTGAAGAGCTCTACTATCACAGTGCTCACAATCCGAAATACATCCAAGAATTAAGTATGGCTTTACAAAATATTGGTATTGTCCCCAAAACAAGCATTCAAAAAGAATTGATTATCAAGGACAGCTTTAAATCTACAGAACTTTATAAAGTTGGTCATATTTTCCTAAATTCTAGAGTTAAATATGACCGATCCGACATTCAAGGTATTGATAGTAGTCTCATAAACCAACGCCACAAAATTGATTTACCGACTGGCTACACAAGCACCACATCAGCATTCGAAACCAATAAAACTAGCCCTACTGGAATTGAAAGAAAATCCCAAGATTACAACTTAATGGATTTCGGCTCTGCTGTTATTCGTAAGTCGATTCAAAAAATTAGCTTTTATGAGTTTAGCAACCTTAAAAACCATCTTCCTAACTTAACATCCATTGATGAGCTTTTAACTTCACCAAACTATCTTTCAAATATAAAAATTGAAGTTACAGGGCTAGCATCTGAAGTTAATAACCTAACGCCTGATCAGAAGCTCTATATTTCATCAAAGGTTTTATTAGATCTATCTTCAATAATAGCTTCTGAAAAAATTGAATTTAAAGGTACTAAAGAATTTTTTCCTCATATGATCAAGTCGGTCTTCACAGATAAGACTATGAACTTTACTGTTGGTGAAGGCGAGGATAAGCAATTCAGTCGGTCAATGAATGACCCATTGGAGGCTACTAATCTTTATCACCTAAATTTGAACTCTAAAGAATGGTATGTTTTTAACGATTGCTTCGGTACTTCTGAAGAAAAACTTTTAATAAAGTTTATTGATAAAAAGTATGATGTCTTAAAAGAAAACTATTCGGATGTATACCTTTTTAGAAATGAAAAGCACTTTCAACTTTATAGTTTTTCGGATGGTAGACCCCTAGAGCCTGATTTTGTTCTTTATCTAATAGGTAAGGATGACTCTAATACTGTTCATTATCAAGTTTTTATAGAGCCTAAAGGTCAACATTTATTAAAGGCTGATGAATGGAAAGAGCACTTTCTTACCAGCATTAAAGATAACTTCAAGATAGAGCAGCTTTTTCAAAATAAAAAGTATGTTGTTTGGGGTCTTCCATTTTTTAATAGCGAACTTAGAATGTCTGAATTTGAATCTGGGTTCAATGAGTTAATAAAACCCACCTCAGATGGAAACAACAAATAAGTTATTAAGGGTCTTGCTTCAAAAAGTTAATGCTATACACAAGCTAGCATTGAAGAACCAAATAGAAATCGATAAGCTTAAAAAGCAACTTTTATATAAATCAAAACCACTCCCTATTGGGGCTTTTGTTAGCACCGACAATTCCTATGAGTGGGGTTTACCTACTATCCGAATTTCTCCATCAAATTGGAAAAAAATAAAGTCGGGAAAGACTCTTAAGCTAAGAGGACAAGGTTGGCGGTTTAATGATTATTTTGATGAAGTATCTGATGACCAATTTTTTCATTGGGATTATTGGGATTTCCAAGGCGGAATCAACAAGCCACTAATTGTTACGATGGTAAGTAAAGATAGCAGTGAAGTTGTCTATAACTCGCTACTTTATCCCTCGATGATTAAAGAATTTCAGCAGAAGCCAAAATCATTAGGGGAATAACCCAAGAGCCGTATGTTCTATTGAGTCTCGAACTCTTTTTTCGTATCTGCTTACTGTAGAAGACATTACCCTTCTTTGAGTGAATTCAGGCTCAATACCGTTTTGATATTCTTCGAGTTCCAAATGGAACTGGGGTAATGACATTCCTATTTCCCAAAGTTTTTTGTTTGGGTTCGCTCTAATTTGGTCATACACTTCCAATCCCAGTTTTAAGGCTTTAATATTTGGCTGACCCTTAAAGCGATACTTAGCCTTACTTACCTTGGCGTATTGTCTTCCTTTGTCACCTTTATGCTTCACCTCTATCAACTTTCTGATTTTTTGAATTAGAAATTTTTGAGGGAGATTAAGTGGAATGCTAATTACTAGCCTATCTTCATCTACTAAAGCTTTTTCACCATTATTCAATTCAGTGACTTGGTCTTCGGTTACTGGATTTGAGAATAGCAAAACACCCCTACTTTCTTGATTCCACCAAACCTTAAAGTCTGAGCCTCTCACATCACCAAAATCTTTATAAAGATCGGCGTGTTCTCCAGCTCCATTACTTTCACAGGTTTTTAGGTATTCCTCGTTTCGCCTCAAGTATTCCCACCAATAGTAATAAACCGTCTCCTTCCAATAAAAAGAAGCTTTTGGCTTTTTATCAGTCCCAAAAGTTGGGTGTTGATACGGAAAGTGTCTTGGGGGTTCTTTTCTAATATTTTTCATAAAAATGTTAACAGTTTAAATATTCTAATTAATTCTAGGGTCTACTTTAATCGACCTTTTCTCTAAAATAGAGGTATCAGTTAAGTACATTTAAACACCTTAATTTGATCATTTTACTAACATTTTAATTTGAAAGGTTTTATATGAATAGCTTAGATGTTAACAGTTTATCAAATGAATTATCCGTATCTTTCGTAGATAGCTCCGTTGCTGAATTTAAGGCTTACGCCCGAAAAACAGCAGAAAACATCCTAGAAATGGGTCGGGTTGTCTGTGAAACCAAAAGCAAGAGTAGAGAGAACCCTAAGGACTTTGAAAGCTTCTGTGACAGGATTGGATTTAAACCTAAGTCCAGCTCTATTAAGAAGCTAGCTCAGATAGGTAAATCCTATCTGGCTCTAAAGACTCAGGCTCAATACCTTCCCAATAACTGGACAACGCTTTACCAAATTGCTCGATTGACTAATGAGCAATTAGCAGAGTTCATTAAACAGGGGTTAATTCATCAAAATGTTTTAGGGTCTCAAATTGAAGCCCTTTTAAAACCTCAATCAGATAACCCTGTTGAGGAAAAGATCAGCTCAGAGATTAAGACAGAGGTTCCATCTGGAACTCTTAATGGTCTTTGCTTTGTGTGTGATGTTGGTCAGCTCAATGACCTTAGTCGTAAGTCTCTTATTCAATCAATTATCGACAGTCTTAAAGCACTCAATGTGAAGGTGGTTATGTCTCCTGATCTTGTTGAAGCTATTAAGCCACCGATGGCTATTGCTGCTTAAGGATATGAGTATGAGAGAACTCGATTGGGGTCAACGATATAGA
>Ga0164296_1001393_pt1 | contig 25721 bp, 30 predicted proteins | sample GEODES057metaG_FD_113533 | JGI IMG/M metagenome (GOLD analysis project Ga0164296, IMG submission 113533) | Dystrophic lake water microbial communities from Trout Bog Lake, Wisconsin, USA - GEODES057 metaG | ecosystem: Environmental > Aquatic > Freshwater > Lake | place: USA: Trout Bog Lake...
AGTATTTGAAAACCAACCAACTATATTATTTGCCCAATATCCACCAACAGCAAAAACAAGATTAGCATTTGCTGATGCAGTACCTACCACTAGATTACCATTATTACTTGTTGTACCTTGTACAATCATATAACCATCATGTGCGTACTGTGATGTTTGTTGATTTGTAACGGGATTCCATTGAGAATTATTAAGACCAAAATCAATAAAACCTTCATTATCAGTACCATCATCTGCGGTTAAAATAACGTCTGAAGTGCCATATTGATTAAAGTTTTGTGTATTAATCTGCATGTAACTATTAACATTACCAGAAAATTGTGCTACTGTGTTAGGTAATGTAATCGTATTGTTACCAACATTCAATTGATTATTCAAGTATAGTTGTTGTGCAAGAGTATTTCCGCTAAACTGAACTGTTTTACTTTGAGATACATCTACACCAATAAACGTTGCGTTGCCGGTATTTGCACCTGCAAATGTTGTTAAAACTGGTAGAGCTGAAATTTTTACTGTTGACATTTATTATCCTAATAGAATGTATTGACCATCTTCTGTTATAATTTGTGAGTTACCATCTTCAGTTGAAATGTATGGCTCAAAATCTTGACCAACAACACCACTAACTAAAATTTGATTTGCGTTTGCTAACGGAGCTTTCTTGACGGCAACGTTAGAGCTGAATGTGTAATTTGAATTTGCTCCCAAATATACTAAACTGTTTGCATAGTCTACCCAATCAACAACACCAATATGATATGCAAACTGACTTAATGAATCGCCTGTTTGAATAACATCGATAATTGGGTATTGACCATTTGTATAGTTTCCGTTATTATAAACGTTATACACACTTGTATAGATACTTGCTATATTTATGACGTTTGATGATGAGTTACCACTTGCAAAAGCAACATTAGGGAATCTTGACCAAACACTATCTACAAATGTAATTGTATTTGATGAATTATTAACACTTGCAATTTCAGATGTGATTGTCAGGTTATTTGATGTGGTCATTGAGAATGTATTTGCATTTGACAAATAATCAGTCAATGTATTACCTGCGGATAAACTTGTAAACGTTATTGTGTTACTTGAGTTTTGTACATATGCAGGCCACAACCATAATTCAGCAAATTCACCACTCCCACCAGTAAATGAAACTGGATTTGTTGGAAATATACTATAATTACCAACATTACTTATTGCATACGATGATATTGAACTATCTATTCCCGTATTACCTGTGACAGTAATTTTTGCTGGATAAACACTCGTACCACCAACAACTGTTAAAACGTCACCTACATTATAACTTGCACCACTATAATACATATTTGCAGAAACAACATACTTGTTATCTGAAACATTAATTTTACCTTGTGGGTTGTTTGTCCCTACAATATTACTAAAATATTTTCGTGAATTTAATTCGTTGGCTAAAATATATGATGCTTCAGCCTTAGATTTCAGAGCAAATCTACCAATCAAATTAATACCGGATGGATGTAAAAGATTTAGTAACGTATTTCTATAGTCTGAGATAGCTCTTTCAACAGTAATTCGATAAGTAAAATTATTATAGTCTGAGCTTTGCAATACGTCATATGAACTTAATTGTCCTGAACTATCGAGATATTGTCCTTGGCCAATTACAAGACCATTTAAATATTTTGCTGTTGCATCTGCGTTTCCGTCACCATAGTTTCTAACACCGTATTGATTGTAAGGTGATGGTATATATGTTGATGTTGTATATGCAACGTTTGCCATCGTTATTGAAACACCACCAGAATTTGCAATCAATAGCGGTTGAGCTGGATTAGGTTGAGATGTATAATTGAATACACGCAAACTATACAAAGATTGTGACGGATTATAATTTTGTTGTAGCAAAGAAATTGAATTGACTGTTGCTAGATATGTGGCAACATTAACGTTTGCACCTTGATAGACAACTTGACCTAATGTTGGTGGTTGTGTTGCACCAACATTCGATACAACAATATCTTGAACTTTGAGTGAAACCTTTGGTGCAGAAACATAGTCTTCACCACCATCAATCAAATTGATTGTTGTAATTGCACCTATTCGATTTAACGATAATGAAAAAGTTGCACCAGATCCCAATATACCTGGTGTATATAAATTAGCACCATAACCTGTTGAAGTATTAATCGTGACTGTTGGTAAAACACCACCAACATAACCTAATCCACCTTGAGGTAACCCTGCGGTTGCTTGATACATTACATTAGTTACGTTACCATTTGCGTCAACTGTAAGTCTTGCATTTGCACCATAACCATAGCCGCCAGAAAAAACTATAGTATCATTACTTCTATAACCAGTACCAGTATTTGCTATTTGAATAGGGGCAAGAATACCTAACGCAGTTACACTACCAATAATATTATTAGTCGTATCGTTTGATACATATGAAGATAATGCAGTAACTGATGGTGGTGTTGACATGCCGCCACCACCATTATTTAATAATATTGAACCTATTGGGTTTGTATCAAATGTGGTAAATGTAAAAGAATTAGCAAGAGATGCATTTGCATTTGCACTTGTATTTGCAGTTAAAAATGAATAGGTATCGCCAATTTTAAAACCATTTGATTTTGCAATAGAATCAATTGGTAATTTAATTGTGACCGTATTATTACTTGTTACTGAGAATACAACCGCATTTGCAAGAGAAGTTTCTTGACCAGAAATATAAATTGTTGAAAAACCATTACCAGGATATAATTGTGTTGTTGGTGAAATTGTGTACCCATAGCCACCGCTAACAACTGTAATACCTTGAATAGAACCAGTAGTTACTTCATTTACATCGGCTACAGCACCGATAGGGTGAGCAATATTTGAATTTAAACCACCATAAACAATAACAGGATCGGCAACATTATAACCAAGACCTCTGTTGTTAGGATCAATATTTACCGAACTGATTTGTCCTACAATCGTTGCGGTAAGAGTTTCAGCACCAACTGTATTGGCGCTAACTATATTACCATTTAGAAAGTAAACTGGTTGATTATAAGAATCTAAAATCGTAACTTGTTCACCAGATTGGAACAGACGTTCAATATCCGATATGAAGATTTCAATTTTGTTTTGAGCTACAACAACGTTTTCTATTGTTGCAAATGCTTTTGATGTTAAACCAAAAACTCTCAGATTAGTACAAAGTAGAAAGTTTAAATCGGTTGAGGCAAGTTTAATGCTCTTTGGTATATACCAAGTGCCTGATGATGCAGAGAGAACCGCATCTTTAGTATAGAAATAATCAAAATCAGAATTAAATAAAACTCTGAATAAAAATTGATAAGATGCTGGCGTACCTTTTGATTGATATAACTCTCTTGCAGTTTTAACCGCAGTCGCAGGCGATATTAATGCTTCAGCCGGAAAATATTGTAGAAAATCATTGATAAAATAATTTTGAAATCCTTCAATCGTATTATCAATGTCTGTATAATCCCAAAGACTTTTTGAAGCATATAAAGGGCCTTGAGTGCCAGTTGTATCTGCAATAGTTATCTGTGAATTAGTTGTATTAGCCAGTTCCATCCATTCGTAATACGCTTGAAGAAACGATACGAAATTATTACCATATACTGAAGTATCTAAAAGATATTCAGGTAGCTGTGATGGTATGAATAATGATGTTTTTTGGTTGCTTTGAATCATTATTTTGCAGTAACATTAACTGTGATAGCGGAAGGATCATTAGGATCAACCGTAAGAATTCTACTATATGAAGATGAAAATATTGTTGTTGCCGGATTAACTGAAATTGTTAACTGAGCTAATGGGTTATTAACTGCTATCGGATTAAAAGAATTCAATTCAACAATACCATTAATATAATCAATTGTACCAATATTTGGTTTTAATATTGTTTTTACATTATTACCATTATAATAATACAATCTCAGAGTACCGTATTGACCTTCTAATATAGCAGTTGCGGCACCACCAGCACCTGTATAGTCGTTGACATTAGGAGTAATTACTATTAAAGCGGCGGTATAACCTGAGCCAGCATTTGTCACATTGATTGTCGAAATTGAACCATTAACTAATACTGCTTCTGCTGTTGCACCCATACCGTCACCATAAATTGTAACTGTTGGGGTATATTGATACGAGTAGCCAGGGTTTATAATAGGTATTGATTGTATACCCGATGTAGTTTGTGGTAACTCATCAATATAAACTGCATCAATAATATTAGCACTATCGCTTGGATCTGTATATTGTATACCGGGATCACTCGTCACACCACTTAATAATACACCTCTTTGTAAAGGAATACCAAAATTAAACTTATATGATTGTAATGCAGTTAAACTTGGGAAAAATTTCTTTTGAAGCTGTAGTGAAAATTCACTTGCAAGAATCGATTGATTGGTATTTTGAATTGCTATTGTTAATTGCGAACCTGAAAATGTTGAATTAAAAGAATTCAGAGTCGAGGTTGTAAAATTTGCAATCGTATTAAAAACTGTAGAGCCAATTTGTGATGCTGTATATGTTGTTTGTGTCGAATCAAAATATACATTCGCAACAAGTTTAATATAATTATAATCAGGATCAACAATAACAGGAACAACTGTCATCATTGAAATTGGTGTTAGAATTTTTCCAATTATAGTTTGTTTTTGTGTTGCTGTTAATGTATAAGCACCTTTTGGTTTTAAACAAACAAAAACTTGACCGTATACTGGCGGATCATTTTCTTGACCACCCCAAACATTTACCGCATCGAAACCAAATAATTTATTTTGTTGAATCGCTGTAATATAGTCATCTTTTGTGACTGCACGACCTTGAGCGGCATATGATTTAGGTGCTTGAAATTTAATTGATGCTATTGTTTCTTTATCTGATCCTGATGTTGCAGGCACATAACCACTTACAATTGCATTATAGCCAATATTAGTCATTAACTGAAAACTATTGGCACCTGCGGCAGAAGAACCTTCAGTTGAAAGATATGATACGGTAATAATATTACCATCATTCAACTTTTTACCAAGAACACCATCACCAAATGATATATTATAATTACCGTTTAATGCCTCTTGAACAAAATAAACTGTTGAAGTACCATTTAGGTATAAACTTGATGAGGTTTGTTGATATACTTGAATTGCCGAATTAGATACTGATTGTTGAACTACAACCTTTAATGTTGTAGTATCGATTGCATTATCAGGAACTTCAAAAGTATAAGTTGGGTTGTTAGTCGAATCTACTGTAAACGAATATGTAGCTAAAACACCTTGATATATTGCTATATTATTAAATGATGCAATATTTGTTACTAAATTTGTTGCTACGGTTACAGGATTAATATTAGTAAAAACATAATTAACCCCATTTATCTGCTCGGATAAGAATGTTGAAAACGCAGGCAACGTTAGCGTTGGTGATGAAACGCCTGTTACGGTAATATTAACAAATGCAACAGGACAAATTGAAGATTTGGGTGTATAATCTAATAATTTAGCATGAGATATTACTGAACGTCTTTGAACCGCAGAGTCCAAAAACATTTCATTAGCAACCATGTTTAAGTAAAACGCATTATATTGTGTATTGTATGCGAATACATCAAGTAATGTGTCAAGTGCCGAACCCTCAAAGTTATAATCTTGAAATGTTGATTGACTTTGAAGATAAGTGATGAAGTTCTGTTTGATTCCGTTAAAATCAAGTGCTGACAGTTGAATGTTAGAATTGGCTCCAGCCATTATCTATTCCTTTGAAGTAAAAGATTTACAGCAGTCGGTGTTGTATTATTACCAATAAAAACATAAAGACTGACTTGAAAACTATCTTGGTCTGCTAATGCAGAAACATTTAATTGATAAATTGTGGCTCTTGGCTCATAATTCGTAATCAATCTCACAATCTCATCTTCAATGCTACTAGCAGTTAATGGTGAGAGTGGCTCAAATAATAATGCATAAAGACCACTACCGACTGTTGGATTAAACAGTTTTTCATAGGGTCTAGTATATAAAAGATTCTGAATTGAACGAATAACCGCCTGTTCGTTATAACTCATGGATACATCTCCTGTCACCGGATTGGGAAGGAAACGTAAATCTAAATCTGAGTATATAATTGTACTTGCCATTTTCTATTTATATTGGTGTGCCAAGTGGTACTGGAACTAATGTTGGTGATGTAGGTCCTGTTGCAACGTGTGTATGCAAATTGTAATCAACAGTAACAAATGTATCGTAAGCGGCTCGTAAAGAAGCTAAAGAACCAAATAAACCTGGCGTTGGAAGACCTGTATCGTAAATATTACCAGGAACAAGTACGGTGGGTGTTAATGCTAAAGGCCCTGCGGCTATCACACCTAATGGTGCTAAAATGCTACCTTTAGTAGAATTCACAGAACCTAATGCAGAAACACTACCGTTTACAGTTAAATCTGAATTTATGTTAACTGCATCTGCTGAAAGTGTTAATGTTCCAGAAGTTGTAATATCGGTATCACCTTCACTAATAATTTCAGCACTACCTGCAACGTGAGTTATCATATCACCCGCAACGGTTTGATTAACATTACCATCAACTTGAATGTAAGAATCGCCTTTAACATGTAAAACAGAAGGACCACCTATTGTAATATTACATTGACCTCCTATGTATACATTATTATTTTCCATTGTAATGTAATAACCATTACCAAATATTTTAGTAATTGATGTTCCATCTTGTTGCCATTCTATAAAATTATTTGCGGTTCCGTGTTGTAAACGAATCCTTTGTGCATTTGGGGTATCATCCATTTCAAAAAGATGACCGCCTCTTGTTTGTCTTGCATTATTGTAAGGATATTCAGGTTTTGCACTTGAAAACGGTTCGGTCCATGAACTATCAGGTATTGCCATAATTTAATCCTATGCGGTTGCAGTTGTTTGAGTTTGTTTGGCAGTTTGATCATCCTGAGCTTGTTGAGCTAACTTCGCTTGTTCAACACCTGCGGCGTAACTAGCTTTTGCATCAGTAAGACATTGTTGAAATTGTGCAACAAGTTCATGTAGTCCTGCTTTTATTAAGTCTTGAATGTACTTAGTCAATAAATTTATCAATGCTTCCAACTCTTTTAGGCGTTGTTTTACCATTTGTATAAAATCTTGAATTGCTTTTACCCACTTTTTAAACATTTCGATTTGTGCTTTGATAGCTTTTGCTTGGGCTTCAACATCACCCAAACCAAGATAGTCTAAAATTGCTTGTCTTAATTCGGCAAGAGCTTTTAAAATTACCATACGTGCTTGTGCAATTGCCATACCTATACCACCGCAAACATCACAAACATGAACTGTATTTTGATTTGCATTTGCAATCGCAGTACCTGCAGTAATTCCTGCCGCAGATGGTGGTGTTGTACAACTCGCATCTGTTGTTAGGCCAATATTAGAATTAGGGTTGTTGCTTGCCGCTGTCGATGAACAATTTATATTATCTATTGGTGAAGGATCACCGTTAACACCTAAAGCCGCTAATGCGGCTTGAACTTCAGTTACCGCTTTTTCAGCTACAGTAGCAATTGAGACCGGCGGTGACAAAGGTTGATTTGCATAATATCTTCTTGCCTGTTCTAATGTTGAAACTGGTGTTGCGCCAGGATTATCACCAACAGCCCCTACAATTACTTCCGGTATCGCACCTTGTGAACCTGCTTCAGTAGGCACCGGATTTGATAATGGTATTTGTGAATTTAAAAGTTCGGCTTGTTGTGCAGTCGAAAGATATGGACTACCTCCTACTGCGCCTGTTGTTGTTGAATCTGCCATAAATTACTCCTTACCCTGGTACATCAGTTGTATTTGCTTTGGGTAAAATACCCATCATTATTGGGAATTGACCTGACTCTCCATCCATGAAGAATCCCATTACCCACTCACCAACATTTGGTGTTTCAAAAGAACTTGAATTATTTATAGGTAGTAATGGATGTGCCCAAGGTAAATCTTTATCGGCAAGTAACTCTTTGTATGGTGAATGCCAACCAAAAATTCTAACACGACATCTACCTACTGTTAGCGGGTCGGCATTATCAACAATAACACCAACCCACCAAACAAAACCATTAAAACCAAAAAAACTATTACGGTTTGACATTTTGTATTCCATTCACAGCATTTTGAAATCCTTTTGTTAAAGGATTTGGTGGTGCAGGTAAGAATTGTGACTTATCTGAACCAAAACTTTCTTTAATCATTTCAATTATCGTTTGATACTCTGTATTATTAACAATATGTCTTACCGCAGTTACCAAATAATAGCCTGAGTAAAACACATCTAAACCTCTTGAATCCGAATTCGGTGTTGTCAACTGTGTTGGCGTTAAATCAAAACAATTAAATTGTAGTTTCATACCAACATATATTTGACTATCACCCGGTATTGAAACCTTGATTTTCATATAGTTATTTAACCCCAATTGTGCAACTCGATTGGGTAAATAATCTTGTACGTGAACATCGTGTGCAACTGAATCATTTTGTACCGGATCTGTATAATATATTTTTTGATTATAATTACCGGGTACTATTCTCAAAGCACCAACTTCAGTCCTGATATCATTAGGCGGGTGATACATTGTGTCACCCCAACGATTTGTTAATGCAGTCGTTAATGGTGACATATTTAAAGTTTTAGCTAACGGAAAATAAAGATCATACATAAAATCATTGGCAATAATATTTCTCGTTAACGGGTCAATAGTTAAAACTCGATTATGAAAAGTACCTTGAGATGTTGCTTCTAAAACATCAAAAAACTTTATAACTTGCATATGTATAACATTGACAGCCTGATCTTTTATTTCATTTGAAATATTTTGTGGGTTGTAATACAATGATTTGAAAGAATCTTGAGAGAATAAAGTCTGCAATGACACAAAATTATAGCCGTTTATATTTTCAAAGAAAAGATAATCCGCACCTGGATTGAAGTTTGCCGGTCTAGAATACAAACTCAACCAATGTATTGTTTCAAATATTTTTTTATTTGGTAATATAAAATCATACACACCTAGAGTTGGGTCAATATAATATAGTTTAGTTTGAGCCTGTGTTGGTCTTGCCATACCAACAGTCATAGGGGTGAGTTTTAAATATGTGGTAAAAATATCATCTATAATATCGCTTATTTGACTACTTCTATATGCTTTAGATATTCTATATCTTTCTGAAATCATTAGTTCTTCAGAACAAAAATAAATTATAAATGATTCTTGATTTTTAGATGCGTCAGTTAGTCTGTCACCAATTTTATATACCCTAAAAGTTCTTTCAATCGACACATTATCATTAGTTGTTTTTTGAAATTTAAATTCAATAAACTCGGTTCCGTTCAATCTCAAACTTGAAATTATATTTGTTGCATCGTTCAATACAATTTCACCATAAATTGTACTACTATAAATGTCTTCATAGTAATTTAATTCTTTTAACTGATTTTTCAAAGGTAAAGGTGATGATAATGAAGCAGTTAAAAGATTAACATAGACTAGATTATAGTCCGATGCTAACTTAATTGATGATATTGTATCTGCCATTTTTTATTGCATCAATGAAACAAATTGTTTCTCAAGGTCATTTACATAGGCGCTATTGATAATATTAATGTTTCTCTTTGATTCATTTAATTGATTTTCATAATCTAAAATATAAACAATATTCTTATCTATGGTGTATGTTACTGTGCTACCGCTAGGAAAAGTGGCTGTACTAGTCGAAGGAATGATATTTGCATATGTTGGGGCATCAACATAGGTTGTTTTTACCGAAGTTTGTTGTGATGAGCTATCGTATGTCGTAATAGTTTGTTGATAATTGTATACTGTCGTTTGACAGTATGCGGTTACACTTTGATTATTTGCGGCAGCCAAAGTACCATACTTATCGTTTAGATATGCCGCAAAATCATTATTGTTTAAAGGCCAATCACTTTTTGGGTCTATCATATTATTTGCATAAAATATTAACCAGTATCTATATTGGTCATTATAATACTTATACGCAATATTTTCGGGTAAATCTTGTTCCTGTATTGTATATTTGTAAAACAAAAGAGGATTTAAAGACAGTTTAGGTATTAAAGATGCCCTTGCGGTAAGGTCAATTGCACCAATAATATTATTGTTTTGGTCTAATATTGCTGTAGCAGGTAAAGTTTTAAAATACTTCATTTAATAATACCTAATTTGTTCTCGATACTATTTACAACTGATCCTAGAGGTTGAGCAGTTTTTTGAGCTTGTTGGCTGCTTAAATATTTTTGATAGCCGCTAGTGACTGCTGAATTATTGATGTCAGCTTTGGTAAACATTGTTGTTTCCATCATGCTGAGAGTCATTGTAGTTTGAACTGGATAGCCATCATTAAATGCGGCCCAACCGTTAGGTGCATAATCCACTGCTACATTAGTTATAACACACTCTTTAATATTAAATATCTTTGCGGTCTGTCCTTTAGATACAACATTAGTTATACTTTGATTTTGACCTAGAAAACCAAGACCAACATTGTTGAGTGATTTTTGCAATTGATTGATAACTGAACCAGCAATACCATTTTGACCAGTGAATACCATTTTTACACTCATTAATTGCGGCGGTGTCAAATAACGTCCTGGGTTAGTTGAATCACCATTGACTAATCCTGGTGATGAAAAATAAGTAAACGCATCAATAATATTATTAACAGTTTGTGCTTCAGCCGAACTTTTTGGGGTAAAGATGAAGGTCATTGTAAAATTTCTAAAATCACGACCTTGATATATCAATTGCATTTGTGGGTTTACATATTGTCCTAATGACTGATTTAATAGTCCTGTAATCTCAGTATTGTTACCACCTAATACACTTGTAACATCACCTAGTTTTTTAGAAATTGCCGATTTAACATTCGGATCATCTAAAATTTTTGCGGCAGTTATATTTGAAATACCGTTTTTAGATGCCTCTTTTAAAGAATCTGCCGCACTCGCAACAAAACCTAATTTCCCCAATGTTTGAGTCATACTTACCGAATTATAACTTGAATCCCATGATGCATGAAGAGTATCGGGTAAATATAAAGAAATTGTTGCAAGATTTGAACTTTTTTGTCTTGGTTTATATGTCGTGGCACTAAAAGCAGACTCAAATGCTTTAAACGCCGCAGGTGCGTTACCCACTAAAAATTTCTCAACCTCTAGTGCCGAATCTTGAAGTGCTTGTAAATTTGCTTTTGTAGGTTCCGTTTGATAGGCACTTTTATCATTGTTAAAAACTTGCATTACTTTTTGACTTTCTTGAGCTATTGTTTGTCCTGCTTTTGCCGAAGAATTTGGTAAGTCATTGTACGCCTCTACGAATGGGGTATCCCAATCATATATTGAAAATTGAATAGCATGATTTAATGCTGGATTCGTAGTTAAATCTGAAGGGTAAACAAAATTGCCAGCACCTTCATTTTGAAAAAGTTTAGATAGAGGACCAGCTAACTGATTAAAAGGTAGCTGAATGCCATTAATTGAGGGATTTGTAAAAAAAGACATGTGCCTGAAAATAGAGTTGTAACAAGTATTTATATCATAAATAACGAGACATTCAACAATTGGTAATAATATGGCTTATAGCGGAAAATTTATCCCAAGAAACCCACAAAAGTATCGTGGCGACCATAGAAACATACAATGGCGTTCTACTTGGGAATATAGATATATGAAATGGCTTGATGAAACAGATGCCGTTGTATCATGGGCGAGCGAAGAAATTGTAATACCTTATAGAGATCCTGCTGATGGCAGACCTAGGCGTTACTTTGTAGATTTCTATGCTCAAATTAAAGCAAAAGACGGTACTATTAAGTCTTATTTAATAGAGATTAAACCAAAGATGCAAACTGTTGAGCCTAAAGTTCAAACAAGAAAAACTAAAAGATATATCAATGAAGTTTATACTTATGCCGTAAATCAAAATAAATGGAAAGCGGCTACCGAGTATGCTTTAGACAGAGGTTGGGAGTTTAAAGTATTTACCGAAGATGACTTAGGACTGTCTAAATAATAGATGGCATCAAAACTAACAATACTATCACAGCAAAGAGAAAAACTCGGTCATGGTGTAATGACCAAGGATTCTTTGAAGTGGCTCGGTCAAAAGATTACCGAGCTAAGAAATCCTACATTAATACCATCTGCAATTAAAAAAGAAGATGTTCGTAATGTTAAGAGTGTTCAGACTGGTGCAATGTATTTTTTCTATTATGACCCAAAACTAAAAGAAGAGTTACCATATTACGATAGATTTCCGCTTACATTGATACTTGAGAAGTACAATGATGGTTTTTTGGCATTAAACTTACATTACTTACCATTTAAATGGCGAGTGGCATTTATGTCAAAGCTAATGCCGTATGGAGCTATCAGGAACAAGCAAGAAGAGGTTGCAAGATTACATGTGACTTACGATATACTTGAGGCTACACGCACTCTAAAAGAGTTTAGACCCTGTTTAAAGCGTTATTTGTATGACCATATGCAATCAAGGATATTGGCAGTTCAACCAAACGAATGGGATACCGCTTTAGCATTACCGATTCAGCAATTCAAAAAGGCAACCGCAAAAGAAGTGTGGGCCGATTCATTAAACGAGATAAGGAATTCATAAATGCCGTCATCCATCAGTAAATTTATTAGTACTTTTGGGCAAGATCCAGCTAGAAAGTTCATGTATGATGTGACAATACCGGTACCTCTAGGGTTAGCTGATTATGCTAGTACAGGTAGAAATCTTACATTTCGTTGTGATTCTGCCGTATTACCTGGTAGAAATATTGAACTTACAAATAAAAAGATCGGATCTGCACCTATTGAAAAGTTTCCGTATCACTCAACATATAGTGATGTTACATTAGATTTTATTTCAAGTTCTGGTATGGATGAAAGAGTTTTCTTTGATGCTTGGCTTGATTATATAAATCCGTCTACGGATTTCAATTTCAATTATAAATCTACTTATGCAGTTGATCTATTAATTACTCAATACGACATGGCCGGTAATAAAACATATCAATCAAAATTGATAGATGCATATCCTGTAACAATAAATCAAATGGATTTATCATGGAATACTGAAGATGTGCATAAAGTTACCGTTCAATTTACATACACATATTGGTTGAACAATAACATTAACCCATTGAGTTTAAAGTCATTAGGACAAACAGTAAAACAAGAATTATTAACATTTTGATTGGAGATTATTATGGCATTGCCTAAAATTGATACACCAACGTATACGTTGGATTTACCGTTAAGTAAGAAACAAGTTATCTTTAGACCTTTTTTAGTAAAAGAGCAAAAGAATTTAATGATGGCTCTTGAGTCTGATGATAAAGATACTGTAGAAAGAAACGTCAAACAAATTTTAAATAACTGTACTATATCTACTGATATTGATATTGATGAGTTACCGGTAACTGACATTGAATATTATTTTATTAACTTGAGAGCTAGGTCTGTTGGTGAATTTGTAGAAAACAAATATGTTTGTACAAATACTGTAGACGATAAGCAATGTGGTAATAAAATGGAAATAAAATTAAATTTGCTTGATGTTAAAGTTGAAATGCCGGAACAAAAAGATTTAATTGACCTTGATGGCAAATTATCAATTAAATTAAAGTATCCTAAATTTTCAATTATATCAAAACTAGCAAATAAAAATTCTACGGTAGAAGTTGCATTTGACATTATGATTGATTCTATAGAATATATCTTTGATGGTCAACAATATTTTTATGCGGTCGATAGTACTAAAGAAGAACTTAGTGAATTTATAGAATCACTTAGTCAAGAGCAATTTAGTAAACTTGAAGAATTTTTTGAAAATTTACCAAAAATAAAACAACACGTTGATATGAAATGTTCGAGATGTGGATTTGACCATTCAATGGATGTGGAGGGTCTTGAGAATTTTTTCGGATAATGTTCGGTTATGATAGTCTTAAGAACTACTATATGACAAACTTCTCTCTGATGCAACATCACAAATATAGTTTAACCGAACTTGAATCAATGATACCTTGGGAGAGAGATATTTACGTTACTTTGTTAATGCGATATATTGAAGAAGAAAATGAAAAGGCAAAACAAAGAATGAAGAAGTAATAAATGCAAAACGAGTTATTCAATCAACTACTTTCCGAGGGTAAATTAGGAGTTATCCTTGAAAATGGTGGGGCCAATCTTACTACAGCACAGATACAAAAAGTTAAAGAAGCCGCTAAAGAACAGGCGAACATGACTTTAGAAGAAGTGCAACGCAATGCGGATATCTTACATGGTATTCGTACACAGCGTAATGTTCGTTCGTCTGATGTAATGAATGACTATACCGGTAATCTTAAAGATAAGTTTGAGCCTCAACGTATTGCAAAAGCCATGGATGGTTCGTCAAAGTTAAAAGGTAAAACTAATGATGAAATGCAAGAAGAACCTGAGGAAGAAAAATATGAAAAGCGAAAAGATCCTAGTATATCCAAAGTTGCCCCTAGCACTCATTTAAGATTAAAGAAAGGTGATTCTGAAGCTGACATACTTGCCAAAATGTTAAATTTAATTAATGAAAATTATGTTAGAAAAAATAAAAGTCAATTAAAATCCGATAAAATGAAAATGGAAATTGACAAGAAAAAAGAAATGCAAAATAAAACGCTTCTTCATGCGTTTGGATATAAAAAAGATAAAAAGACAGATGAAACTACTCACGAATTTAATTGGTTGAAAGTTGCATCAATAGGTGCAATTGCAGGATTTGGTTTACTTGGTGCTGAAGAAGCCCATGCAAAGTTTAAAGATGTACAGAAAATTAAATTTCCGACTATCGATGAACTACTTAATAAGTCTAAAGAAGAAATGGATAAGGTTAAGTTGAAAATACCTTCGATGGGTGATAATAAAGATAATATTGAATTTGACTTTAAAGAATTTCCTTTCAAAAGTGATGAATCTATTGCCGGTGGCCCTGTCGCAAAAGAAATAGTAGATGTGTGGCAGAAAATTAAAAAATCACATCCTGATGCAGTTATTACGGCGGGTAATGATTTATATCATCGTACTTTACCAAAATATTCTAATGGCAAACTTAGTTTGCATACTGAAGGTACTGCTACTGATATTGTTATGGATAAAATGAGTAAAGAAGGTGCTGAAAACTTACAGAAAGAACTTGGCAATAACACGAGGGTTACGTATGAACCGCCAGATTTACGTCCTAACAGCAGAAACAAGAGTGGACATTATCATATTGAAACACCAAATATATCTGGTGAAATGGTAAATATTGTTAAAGTTCCTGTGCAAAAGAAAACACAAGAACCTACAATGGTTGAAAATGTAGAATCTAAAGCACAAGAAAATAAAACAAAATTACCGGAAATTGTTAAAAAACCTTATGCACTTCAAAAATCAGATGAAGTCGTTAAAGAAGCCCAAGACACTTTAGGTGAATCGAAAAAGCCTAACGTAATTGTTATTAATGAAACAACTAATATTAAACAATCAATTACTAAAATGGTTGATAGAATCAACACAATGAATAAAGAACATGATATCGCTCCGGCATTAATTAAACAAACTGGTTTAAATATTAATATGTTGCAATACAATTAGGAATAAGAAATGGATTACGAAACAGCTAGACGAGTCAAAAGTAGAAGTGTAAAAGAACTTACAATTCGAAACATTGAACAAGGTGAAGGCATTTTAAATTTTGCTTTGGAAGGATTTGGTCTTGGTTCTGCAAGAAGGGCCATAAGTTCTAAATTAAATGCATCGGTTACAGGATTAATTGAAAAAGTAGATCCATTAAATTTAGTAAGTAGTCTTTTTGGACCATTTCTAACATCATCTATTGGTAGACTTACTGGTAGAAGTCAAAAAACCAGGGAATATTTTAGGAAAAAAGCTCAACAAAGACAGCGTGAGAAAAAATATTATACAAAAGTGGCGCCTGGTCGTGCAACTAAATTACGTATGGGTGATTCTACGGTAGATATTCTTGCCAAAATGTTAAATTTGATGCAAAAAGACCATGATGAAAATTTAAAAAGATTTGAACTTGAATCTATACATAATCGAGCTAGGTCCGATTTAGATGAAAAGATGCATAAAGAACTTCTTAATATTATTTCAAATTCGATGGGAGATGTTTCTAAACCTAAAAAAGAAAAAGGTAAATCATTTTTTGAAAAACTTAAGGATGAATTAGTAAATGTTTTTGATGACCTTAAAAAGGGATTTGAAAAGTTTTCAAAAGTTATTTTAGGTATTGTTGAAGATGTTTTTATTGTATTTAAAGATATTTTTAAAGGTATTTTAACGGTATTTGAATTCTTAGGTAAAATTGGATTAAATCTAATACAAATGGTTTTTTCAGGTGTAATGGAAACTTTTGGAAAGTTTTTTCCTGGTATTTTAGCATTGTCTAAAGTTCTTAATAAATTAAAAAGTGCCTTTATAAGTAAAGTTATTTCATTCGAACAAGAATTAGTATCAATTTGGAAATGGATCGTTGTATTAAGTCGAAGAATTAGTATAGCTAACAAAAATACTAAAGGTAAAGTAATAAAACTAGCCGTTGATTTAGGGATGAGTGCTCTTGTTGTCGATATTGCAAAATCGAAAACAGATGATGAAAAGCGAGAAAAAGTTTTAGGATATGCACAGGAGCATAAAGAAGAAATCGAAAAAGATCCTGAAAAATTTGATGTCATTCAAGACCTATATGATATTGCATCAAGTTTCGGTCTTGATGAGGTTTTAAAATTATCTTCTATGGTTGCCGAAAAATATTTTCCGACTGCTAAAGGTATGTCGAATTTTTTTGCGGAAAATTTAAATAAACCAAAAAGTTTTAAAGATTTTGCGACACTTGGATTCTTAGATAAACTAGGCGTTAAACTACAAAGTGTGACTACTGATGATTTTGATAATATTTTAGATTATGGCAAAAAAGCCTATGAATACATGAAAGAGAATAACCTAACTCCTGAAATGGCTAAAAAAGACCAAAAATGGCGTCAACTTGTAATGAGTTACAGAAATGAAGTTTTAATTCCTTATTTAAAAACAGCAGGAATTGAATATAAAGGTGAATATCCAGAAGACTTTAGCTCTAGGTTTGTTTTAGGTGATAAACCACTTTTTACGGTTTCTTCAGCAATTGAATCTCACGATAGAATTATTGAAGAAAAAGAAAAAAATCAAAAAGATAAAGAAAAAATTGAGAAATTAAGAAATGATTTTGAGAAATCGTTAGGTTTAGAAAATATTGATCCTAAAAAAATAGAGCAAGACATACTGAGTATGAGTCATAAGTTATCTGATATGGCTTCTGGTAAACTAGAAATGTTACCAGGTATGTTACCAGATTTTTCCGATATTACTGAAAAACTTAGAGGTACTGTTGATAGTGTATTCAGTAAACATGAAGGCGCAACAATTATCAATAAGGTTACTAATAATCTTGGTACAGAACCAGAAATGAAAAATATAACAGGTGACGGTATAGGTCTTGTAAGAACTACAGAAAGTTCTTTACGTCAATGTCAATCTAATTACGCTATAGCCTGCTAACAAAAAACCCACCTTGCGGTGGGTCTAAAACTCTTCAGAAGACACTTAAGAAGAAAGAGTTTTAAATGAGTTCGTAGTCTTCCTTACCACATCCACACTCTGGACATTCAAAATCTTCAGGTAATGTTTCCCATTTACCTTCAGTCTCCTCATCATGTATGTGTCCACATACTAAACATACGTGTTCTTTCATAGAGCCTCCAATACTTTAGTGTATGCATCAGCGTGTCTTTTCTCTACTTTAGCAAGAGCCGCAAACTTCTTTTCAGCCTTCTTTAGAACTTCTTTGAATTGTTCAGCGTGTTCTTTAGATTCTGCAATTTGTTCTTGTATCTCTTTTTGGGCTTCAGATTTACCTTCTGCAACTGCAATAGAATAAAACTGAGGATACATTTCTGTAAACTCATATGTTTCACCATCGATTGCCTTCTGTAAACATTCTTTAGTTGAAGGCTTACCGATTAACAATTCTAAATGGCTCCATGCGTGTAAGATTTCTTGGTCAGCAGTATGTTCAAAGTGTTTTGCAACCTCTTCAAAACCTTCTTCCCTAGCAATCTTTGCAAAATATCTATACTTGATATGTGCCATGGACTCTCCTGCCAAGGCACTCTCAAGGTTTTTGAGAGTGACACTCATATTAATCTTCCTCTGCTAATTTTGCGAAATAATCTAAATCGTCATCTTCAGCTAACTCAGGTTCAGCACTAAACGAACGTTGAGCAACTTTAGGTGTCTCTTTGAGAATTTCTACTGTTGTTTTACCGGCAGTATCTACTAACCCAAGAACTTTGTCAAGGCGTTTCTTCAAGTCATCATATGATTTAAACTCTTTTTCACCCACAAGAACTTGTAGTGAATGTTCAGAGTTATAAATCTTTTCTAGTTTTGCATCATCTTCACTCAATGGTGCTGGTGTAGCAAACTCAGACTTATCATAAGATTGATAGCCATCAACTTTACGAATCTTCAATTTGAAGTTCGCACCTTTCCACAAATCAAATGGGTCGAATGGTTTTTCATCAGGGAATGTAGGATTCCATGCTTCTACCAATTTTTCATAGATTTTCTTACCGTACTTGAATAAAAATACTTTACCTTCATTCTCTGGATGCTTAGGGTCAGAAACAATGTATACATTAGATACGTAATTTAACTTACGCTTTCTATCTCTTGCTACTTGTTTGTTTGCCTCGATGCCAGAATTCCATAACAAACTATTACTCTCACAAACAGGACAATTCTTACCTTGAGTTGTCAAACAATTATCAATTAACCAGCCACCAGGACCTTGAAAGCCATGATGCCAGTATTTGACCCATTGTAAACCATCTTCACCATCTTGCGGTGGTGTAGGTAAGAAACGTATTTCAGCCATACCATTACCAGCCTTATCGACTTCTGGTTTCCAAAATAGTTCTTTGTTTGATGCACCATCGAATGAGGTGTTGAGTGCTTCAGCGGCTTTTGCAAGACGGTCTAGATTTGAACCTTCTTCCGCTCTTTTCTTTAGTTTAGAAAAATCTACCATGTGTATTTCCTTTCGTTGTATACGTTGTATTTTCGTTTGATTTCACAGTTTTCATAATATAGTCTATTTATAAGAGTTTTTGTAACTCTTTTATTGTTTCTTTGGCATTTTTATGCCAAATTGCAATTCCACCGGCTTCAATCCAATCGTCAATAACACTTCTAGTGTCATCAATAATGATTGAGTCCTTATTCGCAAATTTGTACTTGAGAGCCTTACCAGGTACAAAATGTCTTGGGTATTCGATACCGTATTTCTTTAACCATATAGTCTTCTGTTCAGAGATTGTTTCGTGCGAATCTTCTCTTGCAGATGAGGATAGAATGTGTATAGGAGGGTAGGCTTCATTTAAGAACTGTATGAGTTCTTTCATGTCTTCCATAGGCTCAAGTGTTTCAAATTGACGAGTCTCGATGAAATGTGTAAAACTCTTACCGAATGTACCTTTACGTTCAGCCATATCGGTATGATTATTATACAATTCTTGATATCGTTTTTGAAAATCACAGATGACACCATCCATGTCTAAGTAAATTGTTTCAATCATAATAAATGTTCCTTCATAATATCTCTACATTGATCCTTATCAAATTTTAAAAATGGGGTATATTTTAAAATAAGATTTCTTTTCTGAGGCCATATTATAGTTTCAGAAATCTTTTCCGACCACATTGTGGTAAACTTTAATATACTTTCCATGATACATATTGTTTCAAGTTTGATATCGCCGTGTAGCCATTCGGAAAGTAATTTTGGGTATTCACCATGATTCACTTTCAGTAGCTCAGATGGGTTATCTTTAACTAAATCTTTTAAATGCATTATATCTTGTTCAAACGCATATGTCAAAGATTGTTTTGTTTTTTGCCATTTGCGGTAGACTTCATCAGATTCTGTATCAAGTAAATCACCAGCCCATTTCACATTTCGTATCAAGAAATTAGCAACTAAAAAATCCATCAATTCATCATAGGAGTATTTTTTTGCAAGTTTGTAGAATTGAAATTTATCTTTTCTTCTTGCAAACTGATCCTTGGTAACATTAGACTTTCCGTTATACTTAAAATAATCATAAGAATCAGTAGTAAAATGGAGTTTGATGGCATTATAAAGTGAACAAGCCGCAAAGCCTGTATTCTCATCATTCATATTGGTAGTTTAGAAGTTCTCTTAAGTAGATTTAATTCTTGTGCCTCATCTCGTATCTTTACTTTCAATGCCGAGGTGAGTAGTTTTGATGCCACATCAACCTCAAGGCCTGTCTGTTCACAATGCCAAAGAATTGCTTCCATTTTAGATATTCTTTTGTCTGTTGATATTGTTTCAATCAAAAGAGAAAAGTCGCTTATTTCAGATTTAGTTGGTGTTGTCATAGTATAATTATATCACAATTAAGTTAATAAGTCAAGTTAATATTTTGCATAAAACACATGATTGCCAATTATTTTTACTGGATGAATATTTGTCCAACCAGGATGTACATATGTGGCATGATAGAACATCACATTTGCTTTTGCAATGTCTTTGTGCAATATTGGTTCTGTTAATGCTTTTCTGGCAACTATAACAGATTCTTCCCATGCATATTCATTACGAACAGGATAAGATTTCTCGCATGTCCATGTGAACTGGCAAGTTTCACCAGTCTTTTGATACACTACACCACATATATCCGATGGATAGTTTTTGTTTTGTGTACGATTCATCACCACTTGGGCTACTGCTAGTTTACCTTCATAAGGTTCCATAGCGGCTTCATAATATAAGTTTTTTGCCATACAAAGTATTTGTTTGTTGAACTCTGCTTTAATTGTATCTGTTAAAGTAGAGGGTTGTTTAGCATTAGTTGTAATAAGTGTCAATGCTAAAATAAAAATGATAGTTTTGCTAAAAAACTTCATTAGTTCTCCTGCTGATTGAGCATACTCTGATGAGTTGCTGGCCTTCTATGTAGTTTGAAGGATGGAATTATGAATAGCGTAGATTCATAATAGGGGTTTTTATGAAGAACCCCATAACTTCTCTAATTATTTATTAGAATGATACTTTTACACCGGCAAGATATGTATTGCCGTTAAAAGATTTTGTAGTAGATCCACTTGCACTTGCTTCATAACGATAGTCGGCAGTTAATGCAACGTCCTTAAGAACATCAACTGAAACGCCAGCACCAACTACACCAGCAAAGCCGGTATCTTTAGCTTTTGTATTGAATTGATTGAGTCGTTGATCTATGAATAAACCACCAACTTTAACAGTAGCTGTAGCAGGACCGAATTTTGCAACATCGTAACCAGCAACTAAACTTAACTTTGTAGTATCTGTTTTCTGGTAGAAATCTACACCAGCAGTAGCAGATAATTTGTTAAAATGTTGACCTACGGTTAGACCTAAGCCTGCATCTGAATGGTTATTATCTGTACGGTCACTTGAACCATTAATACCCACTTCTAATGCACTTGCACCTAATACAAATGTAGCCAATAAAGTGGCTAGTAACGTTTTTTTCATTTAAACTCCTTTTAGTTGAAAAATTGATTGGTTATTCTGTTACTAGGAAACCAATCGAAACCCTAAGCCACGTTTATGCGGCTAATGCGAATAACTCATCGTTTGCAGTTATTAAATTTTGCTTTTAACGTCTACTCCTGACGAGTTGTCTGTGCCTCTACTTGTTGCCCTGTCGAAACTATGCAGGCCCATCAAAAGCATACTATCTCTACTTAAAGTTTATCAGCAAGCCGACTCACAGTATGCTTTTGGTGGACCTGGGGGGATTCGCACCCCCGTCCAAAACACTTTTCGATTTACTTCATACAACCATAATCATCTAACAGATTGCGTTTGCTTTCTCTTAAATGATTTTCTTAAAATCTTAAGCCACAGTTTTTTAGCTTTTCTTTTTTGATGCTTAAACTCTGCTTTGTTTAGCTTGAAGATTAACTTTTCAGTTTTCATTATACTCTTTTTTTAGTTATCTGTCAAGGTAAATAATATTTTTTTATGCAGTCGGGCCATATAATCCACTATATCCTGTGGGTATAGTCACAAGAGGAAAACCTGTTATAGAATGACCACCGCAACCTCCTGAACCACCACCCATATACGTTGTACAAGTTGGTGGATTGTGATATCCCGGACAACCCGCCGCACCCAAACTACCACCAGGACCACCTCTAATAGTTCTAGTTGCATGATCTATCGGTGAAGTGGTAACTATGTATGCTTGTGGATTACTTCCGCCCCCGGTTAAACTACCTGCAGTTGAATTACAACCAGTGACTGTAAAACGTGGAGTTGGTAGATATGCTGAGTGTAGTCCTCCACAACCATATCCAGCACCACCCCCACCAGCAGAATCCCAAAGTTGATAAACTCCACGGTCACCAATATATGCAGAACCACCACCACCGCCACCACCGCCAATAACACCATTATTAACTATGGTTACTGGGGTAATAGTATTCAAGGCACCACCACCTGGTTGTCCGTCTAATGGATAATTTGTTCGACAAGCAAACCAATTTGACATACCACCAGTACCACCTTTACCAACTATGTAACCATTATTTACTAGAATAACGCCTTGAGGAAAACAACCGCCAATAACTAGACCAAATAAATAATGACTAGTCGAATAAACAACAGAACATGATGGTATTACTGCGGTTAAACCAGTATTTTGAGGCCATCCTGCGTTAATAGCCAATCTAGCTAAACATGCATTTGTTGTCGTACCTATACAGAATACGAATCTGTTTGATTTACCATAAGCACAATAAAATGATATTGCAGAACCGCTTGATGGCTTGCCTAAAAGATTTCTAACCGCAGGATCATTCATTGAAATTGTAGCAGTACCACTTGGATTGTAGCCAGGTGTTGATGGTGCTAATTCGACTTCAATAGAACGTGAGGCGCAACTGCCACCCAATGACATTGCGGCTGGTGATGCTGATGCTGGTATAAGTGCCATTTATTTCTTTGCTGTTATTATCGCTGTGGATGTTTCCTTGTCAAATTTAATGTACCCTTCACAACAGATATTCCAGTCATCGTTTCCTTGACCGTCACCAGTAGTTTCATCATGTGATTTAACATCTATTCTAAAATGTTTGACAAGATATTCTTTTTGTTCGTTTTCAAAAATACGCCAAACGTGTTGCATTGAACCTCGTCCTGGCTGTCCTCTTGATTTATTGAATCTTATATGGTATTTATTCATATGACCTCTGCAACTGGACGGCAAACTTGATTAGGCACTTGATTCACCGGTATAATACTTAAATTAAAGTGAATGAAAATAAAAGCACTATCTGAGCCATGTCTACCAAAAGCATGAGGTAACCATGAATTTGAAAACATAAATGTACCTGATTTTGCAGGAAAATTAATTGCAATACTAGCCGCAGTTACTTCAGCCATGTTTCTTTCCGGTAAATTAATTTGTTTTTTACCAGGTCTTGGGTCGTGAAATATTACATTTGAGCAATCTTCAGGACATTCTAGTAAATAAAAGCCGGTTAATTGAGAACCAAAGGGATGTATATGTTCTTCATTATGCGAATGTTTATAATGTTCTTGTGCCCAAAAGTCTTGTATGTATACATTGTAGTGTTGCATATCATAGCCTTGGCTATCTAAAATATTCCAGCCAGCTTGTGCAGTATATTGTGCCATTTCTGCTATTCTTGGGTCATCATGGAATGAATTAGTCATAACTACAGGATATAATTGATTTAATTTATCACCATAGTTTTTTCTGGCTTCTCTTAAATGTTCTCTTGCAACTGTTCTTGCAGTTTCTAAGAATCTTGGTTCTTCAATCGCATAAATGATGGAAGGAAAGTACGCAAAGGCATTCATTTGTGCCTGTTCAACTGGTGCCTGTATACTTTTTTCCGCTTTCACTTTTTTCACTTTAGCCATTTAATTCTTCCTATTATAATAACGAATCGCATCAATCAAACCATTTATATGGTCTTTAGTCTTTTGTTTGAATATGATTGGTGGGTTATCTTGTACAGCCATGATAATTACCAAATTTTGTATCGGTACACCAACTAATTCTTCATACATCAATGCATACGCAGTTGTTTGCCAAAAATAGTCTTCAATATCTTCTATTGCCTTAACACGCTTTGAAGTTTTAAAGTCAATAACAGATAATTCACCGTCAAACTCTGCAATACAGTCTACACGACCAGCCAATTTTAGTTTAGTAGACCACAATGCTTGTTCTTGATAGTGTATATTATTTATTCTATTGAGTATAGGCTTTATATCTTTGAACATTTCTTTAGCATCAGGCATTGCCTCACTAAGCGGTTCATTATTAAGATAATCTTCGCATAACTTGTGTACCGATGTACCTTTGGTAGATGCTATCTTAGATATTCTATTGGCTTCTTCCTCACCAACTTGCTTACGCCAATCAAAGAACTTCTCACGAGATTTTAAACCAATAACGGTTGTAACGGAAAGAAGTTTAGTACCATCTGGTAGTGTATAAACTCTCTTTCCGTCTTTTTGTGTTATCGATTTTAAGTCTTCAATCTCTTTTGGTTTACATGTTATAAACATTAATATTATTCTCGTACATTATGAACATTATGATTTGCTAATTCATAGTCTCTTTTTTGTCTAGCATATTCTGCTAATTCTTTGATTAAACGCTGTTTTTTCATTTGTTCGTAGTAAATACGCACAGCTTTTGGCATCATTCTTTTTTTGCTCATTGGGTCTCCCATTGTTAACAGAATTGTTCTTTTTAACATTTGGGATGGTTACATTAGGCTTTTTGTCATCAACACTCCTAATTGGTGGAAGAAATAAGGCTGGAATTTGTGTGACTTTTACCATTCTCTTTGCATCTTTGTTTTATGCCCACCCTTGATTGTATTTCCTGGGATGGATTCTTTCATACGATTAATAACATATTTTTCAAAAGTCGAATCTGCTTTACCAGTACCAGGTGTACTCATACGCATACCATCACCGAAACCTGGTAAAGTCTCGGCAGAAAAGTATCTTTCTAGATGAGGATTTTGTTCTTTAAACTCATCTAGTTTAGTGTAAGACATTGTGTGAACTTCAACTTCACTTGTATTCTTATTCAGAAAATCATACATTGGCATGAAACCACTCCGGTATAGGTCTAGAATTTACTTTGCCTCGCCATGATGCGAGGTGCTGTTTGTTATTTATATAGTAGTTACGATACGATTGTATAGAATTACCTGGAACTTTTACCTCGTCCGGCATGGCAGGAAAAGGCTCATCAAAGGTTCTGTCTACGTTTTCTAATTTTTTAGGTATCATAGACAATGCGGTAACTAGACCTGAACGTTCGCATAGGTGAACTTTGCCGTATCTATAGGTATATTCTTTACACACTTCAATCAACAATGAATGTAGCCATTGATAGTTTGGTTTACTTAGTCTTGCCCATATAGCAGAAGGATGATTCAAGTGAGTTGCACTATACAATATAGTATCACGAAAATCAGAAAGA
>Ga0164296_1001394_pt1 | contig 25719 bp, 21 predicted proteins | sample GEODES057metaG_FD_113533 | JGI IMG/M metagenome (GOLD analysis project Ga0164296, IMG submission 113533) | Dystrophic lake water microbial communities from Trout Bog Lake, Wisconsin, USA - GEODES057 metaG | ecosystem: Environmental > Aquatic > Freshwater > Lake | place: USA: Trout Bog Lake...
ATCAACCTTAATGGATTCAACAACATGGGAAAAGTATTTCCCTTATAACGGATAAAGGAGGCTTGTAATTGTTGATTATTCATATTAAAAACCAATCGAAACATCCAAAACTCACGTTATTTAAAATAGAGGAGTAAAAGGAACTCCTTTTGCCTATTGCATTTAAAAATGAGGAGCAGATGGAACCCCTTTTGATACTAGTAGTCATTATTGAAGATTGCCAGAAAGTCCCACAGCCCTAATCTTTTCAATTGAGGAGCAAAAGGAGTTCCTTTTGTATCTAAATTTTAAAAAAGAGGGCTGTGGGACTTTATTTGATTGTTAATGCTGTATTTTTAGTTGGAAATGGACTATGTTTTATACCAAGACTTGAAATAAATATGTTTTAGAAAGTTCATTAAAAGCTGTGCAGCAAAATATCAGCACATAATTATCAAATTATTATTGATGCGTTCTTGTAGCTACATTCGCAGGCAATTAATTAAAACAAAAAAGATTTTATGAGTGATTATCCAAAAGTATTTACACCATACCCGGCGGGATTTGTAGTTGAAAAAGGAAAGACGTATGCTTGGTGCACCTGTGGATTGAGCAGCAAAAATCCTATTTGTGATGGTAGCCACAAAACATTGGCAACAGAAGAGAATGGCGAAATGGTGTTCCCTTTCAGAAGCCTGAAGTTTACTGCCGAAGAAGATGGTGAAGTATGGTTGTGCAACTGTAAACACACCAAAAACCCTCCTTTTTGCGATGGAAGCCACAAAGAGTTATGAGTTGTAAGTTGTAGGTTATAAGTTATAAGTAGGGGTTGATACAATTGTCAATTATAAATTATAAATATTCATTGAAGCATAAGTTAATCATCATAACGGCGCCATCGGGGGCAGGCAAAACATCTATTACCAGGTATCTCTTGGAGAAATACCCGTTTCTTTCTTTTTCTATTTCGGCTACTACCCGCAACAAGCGTGGGCAAGAAGTGGATGGTGAAGATTATTATTTTTTGGAGTTGGAAGACTTTAATCAAAAGATAAATGAGCAGGCATTTTTGGAGTGGGAAATGGTGTATGAAGGAACGTATTATGGTACGCTGAAAACAGAATTGGATAGAATTTGGGCTGCCGGAAAAATACCAATGCTAGATATAGATGTAAAAGGGGCGATACATGTGCAGCAGCAATATCCCAATAATTCTTTGAGTCTTTTTATTGAGCCACCAAGCATAGATGCACTTAAAATAAGGTTGGCAAGCCGTGGCACCGAGACGGAGGAAAGCCTTCAAACAAGGGTAAATAAAGCCGCGTATGAACTTTCGTTCAAGCATCATTTCAATAAAATAATTCACAACGACAACCTTCAAAAGGCCTGTGAGGAAACAGAGAAAGTGATAAAAGAGTTCTTGGATTTGAAGGACTGAATTTAAATTCAATACATTTTTAAAGGAGTTCATCTAAATGGATAGATGAACTCCTTTTGTTTTACGTTACTTTTCAAACATTGGGGGATGCTTTAAATGGAAACCAGTCTGCTGTTGATATGCCTTTGCAAAAGCAAGTAACGTAGCTTCGCCAAAATGTTTTCCTATAAAACTAATGCTCGCTGGCATTCCATTAGGCAACGTTCCGTTGGGTAAAGTGATGGATGGATTACCCGTTAAATTGGTAATAGCCAATTGGTCGCCCACTTCTGGAGGAGCAATAATTACATCAAACTTATCCAATATCGCATCCATCTTTCTCATAATTTCATAACGTAATCTACAAGCATTGATATATTCCACCGCAGGCACAAAACGCGATGAGCGGAAGATGTTGGGCCACCTGTCTTTGTTTTGCTGCACCATTTCATCGTCTTTATTATAGCGGGTTAATGGATCGAAAGCCGCTGCCGACTCCACTCCTACTATTAATGACAATATATCATCGCCGTGCAAACTATCCGGAAACTCAAAAGGAATCAACTTTGCGCCCATTTTCTTAAAAGTAACAAGCGTTTGCTTTTCGGTACTATTTTCTGGGAGGGTATCTATATAATTCTTTGCATAAGCAATCTTTAATTTAGAAATATCAACCGTACCCGTATAATTGAAAGCTGCATTTATTGAAGATTCATCTTCATTATCGGCCCCGTGGATGTAGTTAAACACGATGGCATCATCTTCTGCGCTTCTACAAATAGGACCAATCTTATCTGAAGTCCAAGCCAAAGTCATTGCACCAGTTTTAGCAATACTTCCATAAGTAGGTCGAAGTCCGGTAAGTCCGCAACGCATAGAAGGATCCACAATTGAACCATAAGTTTCTGTGCCAATGGCAAAAGGAACCAATCCGGCAGCCGTTGCAGAAGACGAACCAGCAGAAGAACCCCCTGAACCCTTACTTGTATCCCAAGGATTGCGGGTAAGGCCACCAAACCAGATATCATCCATTGCCAATTCGCCCAAAGAAAGCTTTGCAACCAATACTGCCCCTGCTTTTTCTAATTGTTTTGCTACAAAAGCTGTTTGGTTTATCACTTGGTCTTTAAAAGGAGGTGTTCCCCAAGTGGTGTGCGTTCCGGCAACGGCAAACAAATCTTTTATTCCATAAGGTATTCCCTGCAAAGGACTTTTATAGATACCTTTTGCCAAGTCGGTATCAGCTTTTTGGGCTTGTTTAAGGGCAATCTGTTCTGTTATTTCTATGGCACAATGCAGAATGGGCGTGTATTTCTTCAATCTATCTAGGAAAAATTTGGTTAATTCTACAGAAGAAATCTTTTTATTTTTTATTAAGGAAGCAAGTTGTGGAATACTGTAAAACGCTAGTTTATTTATATCCGAAGGCAAAGTAATTCCCTCTGGAATATCAAAATGTACAGGCAATTGTTTTTTAGGAACAACCATAGTTGGCAAAACGGGGTTATACCAAAGCGGAAAAGGAACATTGTTAGATAAATTTTTAGAGTGGATATAGCTGTAGGTTTTAAGGTTATAGTTTAAAGCACCCAACATAGAATCTTTTTTGGCTTCAGAAAAAGAGATTCCGAACATCTTTTCTGCCGTTGCAATATTAGATTTTGTAATAGTGTCTTGTGCATTCACGGATAGACTACCTATAACAAAAAAGCTAAGTATTATTTTCCTCATAATTGTGTTTTTGATAATTACAAAGAAGAATTTAATTGGTTGAGATTAAAAGAAAAGTCCCACTCATACTAAAATATAAGTGGGACTTTATTAATAAATAATTAGTTTGTGCTAAGAGAACAAGTACTCGACATCTTCACGAGTAAGGCTCTTGACAAAGCCTTCGTCATCGGTTATCAAGTCGCGGGCTAGGGCCAGTTTACGTTCTTGCAGTTTCAATATCTTATCTTCTACTGTGTCGGTGCAAATCATCCGGTAGGCAAATACATTTTTCGTCTGCCCAATCCGGTGTGTACGATCAATGGCTTGTTGTTCAACCGCCGGATTCCACCAAGGATCTACTATGTAAACATAATCAGCCGCAGTAAGATTCAAGCCCACACCACCAGCTTTCAGAGAGATAAGGAATACACGGCACTCATCATTATTTTGAAAGTTCTGGATGGCTCGTTCCCTTTCCAAAGCTGATGTACTACCATCAAAGTATTCGAAAGGAACATGCAGTTCTTTCAACTTTTCTTTTATCAATGCCAACATTCCTAGGAACTGAGAGAAGATAAGAGCCTTGTGATTACTAATATTCTCTGTTATCTCACGACCAATCTCTTCTAGTTTTACAGATACATTCGGATAACGGTCAGCCTCATTCATGATGTACGGACTATCACATATCTGGCGCAATTTCATCAAACCTTGCAAGATGGTCAACTGCGACCTTCCAACTCCTACCGTATCTACTACACCCAAAATCTTATCCCGGAAATCATTACGAAAAGCATCATAAATCCTGCGTTGTTCGGCACCCATTTCGCAGAACAATACCATTTCTTGTTTCTCAGGAAGATCTTTAGCAACTTGTTCCTTTGTTCTACGAAGGATAAATGGATAGAGTATTCTACGTAGATGTTCTTTCTGAACTTTCTCTCCAAACTTATCAATAGGTACGGCAAACTCTTGCTTAAAGAACTCTACACTACCCAACATACCTGGGTTAAGAAAATTCATTTGGGCGAATATGTCGAACGTATTGTTTTGCAAGGGTGTACCACTCAAGCAAAGGCGATTCTTTGCCCTAAGTAAGCAGGCGGCTTTAGCTACTTTACTACTAGGATTCTTAATTGCCTGACTCTCGTCAAGAACTACATAATCTAAGTCAAGGTCTACAAATTGCTTTATATCACTTCGTAAAGTGCCATAAGTAGTGATTATGACGTCGATATGGTCTTGTTGCAAATTTTCTCGAAGCCTGCTACCACCATGATGGATATAGAAAGTAAGCTCTGGAGTAAATTTTATTATTTCGTTTTGCCAATTGTACATCAGCGTTGTTGGGCAAACAACCAAAGCTTTCAATGAACCAAGTTGTTGCTTAAGATAAAACATATAGCTAAGTGCTTGTATTGTTTTACCGAGACCCATATCATCGGCAAGGATACCACCCCATTGTACCTCTCGTAAGTAATTCAACCAACGGAAACCGCTAACCTGATAAGGGCGTAATGTCGCACTCAAATGTGCAGGTGCATCTATATCTTTTATTGCATAGTTTTCTTTTAGCTTATCATATTTCTCTTCTAACTGAAAAAAGAGTTCTTCCTCGTTGCGCTCGTTATATAACTCTTCGATTACGCTAAAATGGTACTTGCTTAACTTGATGCTATTCGTCTTTCCTTCACCAACCCTAAACAATAATGAATAACGCTTTACCCACTCGTCTGGCAAAATACCCAGCGAGCCATCTTGCAACTGTACAAACTGTTGCTTGCTGGTCAAAGCCTTTTTAATATCGTCGACAGTTACCCTTTGAGTGCCGAAACTAATTTCCACTTTGGCATCAAACCAATCAGTATTGCTGCTAATAAATATTTTGGTGGAAGGCTTTGCTGTATTGAATCGGAAGTGTTTTAAGGACTCAAAACCATATATGGTAATGCTCATTTCCTTTACAGCATCGATGAACAAGAAGAACCAATTATCTTTCAATACATCAACTCCTTTAAGGGCGAGTGTATTGGTGTTCTCCGGCTTGACAAAGTTTGAATGAAGATTTTCCAAGCGACTCATGAAGGCTCTCTCTGCACCCATATTTCGTTGGATAACCAAAAGTTTCTCAGCAAACGGCATGATTATTTTTTCCTTATCGCTATTGCCAATCTCATATCCTTTATAGCTAAAGATAGGTTCTAGAACTAGATAATCACCCTTTTCCTTAAGCAATAACTTGCAATCTGGCAATACATCCCTTATCTCCTCTTTCTCTAGGTTGCCAAAGTTTACATTATAATCTTTACTAAGCGGAAGGATGAAATTCTGCAGCTTGTCAGCCCATGATGATTGCTTGATAACCATTTTGCCAGTTGGCAAAAAGTTTTGGATTACTGCCACATCTTCCGTACGTGCCCAAGTAAAGAATTGGTTGTGGTATTGAAAAATCATTGGACTGATACACTCATTTTCTTCAACTCCAAGTTCTACCAAAGGCAATTTTACATTGCACTCTACTGTATAAACATTATTTTCATAAGAAACAGTAAAGTTTGGACTAATTAACGAAGAAGAGAATTCTGCCTCCAATAAATTTGAACTAGCGAAAGGTTTCTTTTCAGGTAAATAGAATAAGAAATTGCTGCCAGCCAATTCGCCAAATAGTTTTCTATATTTAGGTTGCAAGTATTCGTTAATGATATTACGGGTTTCTTCAGGCAAAGTATCGGGTTGTCCATCAATAGTATTCATTTGAATAATATTATCCCAAACACCACTAAAAGGAGAGTTACGGGTTAAATATTTATTCACCTCAATGTTCATCAGCTTGCGCAACTGCTGCACCATTATTTTATCATCTTCATTAAATACTTCAGTATTTATGAATTTATTTAAATCAAGCTTTTCAATCTTACCTGTGTACTTAGAAAAGTCATCATCGGTTTCTGCTTGTATAGCTTCTATTGATATAAAAGGATATTGTGATTTATCTGTAGTAACCACCAGCCCCAACTTGAAGGCCGCTTTATCCATCGCAGGGCTTTCCATAACAGAAACATCACCTCCAGTACTCTGCTGAGTTTTCAGTATAGTAGTTTCTTCCAAAACAGGCTTTGGCTTGGGTTCAGAAAAGCTTGCTGGTTGAATTATCTTTTGAATTGAACTATCTAATACTCGCAAAAAAGGGCGTCCATCGCTATAGGTAAATTCAAACTTTCCGCTAAGGTCATCCGATAGCGAATAGCCATATAAACTAAGCAGTTTATTCTTTACCGCATCCCAATTACGGATACTGTCAAAATAATTCGCCCCTTTTGATTTAAACAATTGGAGAAAAACAATTGCCTTATGAATGCAAAGGGGGTGTTTAGTATCAGTATTACAAGTGCAACTTGTATCAAAGTTACGTTCCTCGTTCTTCTGAACAACAACTTTATAAATTATATCATTGTATGTTACTTCTGCTACAACCCTTTCCTCTTTTGCACTGACTATTTTAGCTTTGTTGTTTCCACCCAAAAAAGATTCTGCCATTATTAGTGTTTCTGGTGCAGAAAGCATCCTGATTATTTTCATATCAAGTTGTTTCATCTTCACCACTGTATGTTTTTGGTCATAAACAAGCTCCCTTTCGCCTAGCATGTTTCGGTCAAGCATGTCTTGCAAGGTAAATAAAGCGCCGGCTTTATGCCTACAGATTTCGCTGATATTATAAGGACAAGTACAACGAAGTTTAAGAGTGGAAGCGTCTTTGAAGTGTGTTATATATACTTTATAATATAAATGATAGTTGTCATCTTTGACCCTAAAGTTAACGGAGGCCATCAATTCGTCATACTCCATCAAATCGACATTTCCTAGAGAGTGAATCTTCTTTCCACGACGAATTACTTCCTCTGATCCATTATTATAAATATGCTTGACAAGGTAAGGTAAAGCCATTAGATTCGTTGAAATATTTTATTTAGATAAACTAAGGTCATCAATTCTTTAAAGAAAAAATGCAAACCGCAAATGTACAGATTTGATCCGCAGCGTAAGAAGTATATTTGACAATCATCATTTAAATTTACCCAAAAATAGAATAATACTCAAGCAAGCAATATTTGGGAGTTAGTTTGGTTGTTTTAGTCATAGTAATTTTAAAATGTTAAAATTGCATTTTACGTATTTAAAAAAAATCTTCGCGTATAGAAATTCTAAGTTTTGTATAATTTCTCCTATATTCGCATCGTAAATTATTTTTCATTAGGTTTACTCTCTATTAACTACGTATTATGCAAATAAAGTCAGTCATGAAGAATGTCATTTTGTTGTTGATTACCATTGGGGGTTTGTACTCATGTAAGACAAAAGAAAAATCTACTGTTACAGGTGCAGTTTATAACGATAAGGCATTTGGTGGGTTTTCTGTTGCAAAGCCAAAAGATACCAAAGTTGCTCCTGGGCTTGTTTTTGTGCAAGGTGGAACTTTTACAATGGGTGCAACTGAAGAAGATGTAATGACGGATTGGAACAATATCCAAAGGAGAGTAACAGTCAACTCTTTTTTCATTGACAAAACTGAAGTTGCAAACGTGCATTACAGGGAATATTTATATTGGCTGGAACACAATTTTACTGACACTCCCAAATATAATAATTTATTAAACGGTGCACGCCCAGATACGTTGGTATGGAGGAGAGCATTGTCATACAATGAGCCTTATGTAGAGTATTATTTCCGTCACCCTTCCTATAATTATTATCCTGTAGTTGGTGTAAGTTGGAAGCAGGCTTTTGATTTTTGCCAATGGCGTACGGATAGGGTGAATGAATATGAACTTAGAAAGAAAGGATATATTGATGACAAACAGAGCGCAAAAAGCACTTTTGGACAGAATGATAATAACTTTAATACAAAAAGTTACTTGTTGGGTGAATATCAGCCTAAACCAGGCAGATTGTCTAAATCAAGTTCAAATCCTTTAAAAGATGAGAATGGAAAACCAAGAAATCCGCGTTTTGAAGATGGTATTATGTTCGCAGATTACAGGTTGCCAACAGAAGCAGAATGGGAATATGCTGCTTATGGTTACATAACTGAAAATCCTCAAAGAAAACCTTCAAAGAATCAACGTGGTGAGGAAAATATTCAAAACAAACAAATTTACGCATGGAAAAACGATGGCTTTTCAAGTTTACGTTCTACCAAGCCGGGAGGATATCAGGGTGCGTTCCTTGCCAACTTCAAGCGCGGAAATGGTGATTATATGGGTGTAGCTGGTGGTTTGAACGACAATGCAGCAATTACTGCAGAAGTTACTTCATTCCTTCCAAATGGTTATGGATTGTATAATATGTGTGGTAACGTTAGCGAGTGGGTAGCAGATGTTTACAGACCGCTTACAAGTATTGAAGCAGATGATTTCAATCCTATTCGTGGAAATGTATTTAAAAAGGTAGATATGAGTGGTGGTGCTGGTAATTTAAGGGACAGTGTTGGTAGAATTAAGATGATACTTGAATCTGATTCAGCATTAAAGGATAGGAGAAATTATCAAAAAGCTTATGCAATAGATTATATGGATGGTGACAGTGCTAGTCAGGTTTCTTATGGCTATGGTGTTACAACCCTTGTTTCTGACAAGTCGCGTGTTGTTAAAGGTGGTAGTTGGAACGATATGCCATATTGGTTAAGTCCAGGAACTAGAAGATTCTTGGAAGAAGATCAAAGTAGCAGCACAATTGGTTTCCGTTGCGCAATGACTCACTATGGTTCTCCTGAGAACTTGAAGGGTAGTACTAAAACGGGAAACATCTTTCCTAATAGAAAAGCAAGAAGATAATCAACTGATATTAGTTTAAAAAAGCCACTTAGTAACTTAAGTGGCTTTTTTTGTATTTAAAAGTTAAGGATGCCAACTAAAATTACTAATAATGAATACACGTAATCAATTAGAGTACATATATTCTCTTTTTCTGAAAAACCCCTCAATTCAAACTGATACAAGAAAACTAAAAAGTGGAGATATTTTCTTTGCATTGTCAGGGTCTAACTTTAATGGTAACGAATTTGCAGAAAAAGCACTTGAAATTGGTGCTTCGTATGCAATAGTAGATGAAGAACTAAGTTTTAAAAGTAAGAAAATAATACAAGTTCCTAATACTCTGAAATGTTTACAAGACTTAGCAAAACATCATCGCGAACAATTGAATATTCCTATTCTTGCAATCACAGGCAGCAATGGTAAAACAACTACCAAAGAGCTAGTTTATGCTGTTTTATCCTCTCATCATATATCCTATACTACACAGGGCAATCTTAATAATCATATTGGAGTGCCGTTGACATTGTTGAGTATTAGAAAAGATGCACAGCTTGCTATTATTGAAATGGGCGCAAATCACCAAAAGGAAATTGAGGGGTATTGTAAATATACCTTACCAACCCATGGTATTATTACAAATTGTGGCAAAGCACATTTAGAGGGATTTGGCGGGATTGAAGGGGTAAGAAAAGGAAAAGGGGAACTCTATGATTTTCTTAAAGCAAACAATGGTACTGCTTTTATAAATTGGGATTATGATTACTTGCAGCGTATGAGTGCTGGAATCAAAAACACAATTAAATATGGAACAAATGAAGGTGATGTTATTGGCAGCATCCTATCCAGCGATCCATTCTTGAAAGTTTCAATTAAAAATAGTGAAGAGCTAGCATCTCTTTCAACACAGCTGGTTGGGGATTATAATCTTCCAAATGTGTTGTGTGCAGTAACTGTAGGAAAGTACTTTAACGTGCCTGATGCTAAAATAAAAACTGCCATTGAAAACTATGTGCCAACAAACAGTCGTTCTCAGTTGATAAAGAAGGATAGTAATTCAATTATCCTTGATGCTTACAACGCCAACCCGACTAGCATGAAAGCAGCCATTGAAAACTTTGCCAACTTAGAAGCTTCCCAAAAAGTAATTCTCATAGGCGGAATGATGGAATTGGGTGAAGAAAGTATTGCAGAGCATCAGGGTATAGCAAATCTTATTGGTAAATACAATTGGGAGAATGTTGTTTTGGTTGGTGGCGATTTCAATAAGATAAATCATCCCTTTTTTTACTTAAATTCTTCTGTTGACGCTAAAGAATGGTTTGATGCACAAAATTTTACCAATACACACTTTCTTATCAAGGGGTCTAGGAGTATGCAGATGGAAAAAATCATCCAATAACCATTATTTAAACCCTTGCCAAACTTAATAGTTATCTTGCACGCCTAGCAAATCTGTTTTATCATGCAAGACAACAAAAAAATACCTTCCTACACTGTCAGTTTACTCAAAAACAAATGTCCTCGATGCAGGGAAGGTAATTTGTTTGTTTATGATACGCCTTACAGTTTGAAAGACGGCAAGAACGTAAAGATGCACGATAAATGCCCCACCTGCGGACAACCAACCGAAATAGAAGTAGGTTTTTATTACGGAACCAGCTACGTTAGCTATGCACTCACCGTTGCCTTCTCAGGGTTTTCTTTTGCCCTTTGGTTTGTTACAATCGGTTTTAACTTGGAAGACAATCGCATTTTCTGGTGGCTAGGCCTAAATGCTTTAGTCCTGATGCTGCTGCAACCTTTGTTTATGCGCATAAGCCGGAGTATGTGGATCAGTTGGTTTGTGAAATATGACCCTAATTGGAAACAAACACAGCCCGAAAACGTAGAGCGCATCGTACCAGAACAGATGAATAATTGGTAAGGTTAATTATTTGCCCATAGCTTCTTTCAACACATTCATCAGGCGGGTATTGATGGCATCAAAGTTGGCATATCCGTTTGTAATCAGATAAAACTTGCTCTCCCCCGTCTGCAACAAAACACACGGAAACCCTGTTACTTGCAATTGCTTGCACAGCGCAAACTCGTAGTATGCCTTTTCCTTGTACTCCTCACTTTCCAGCTTGCTAAAAAAGGCCTCTTCATTAATCCCATATTTTTCTACAAGGTGCCGATAACTCTCATTGTCCGTGAGGTCCCGCCCTTCAAAGTGGAGGGCATATTGCATATCTGCTGCAAATGACACTTGCTTTTCGGGATAATATTCCTTCAAAATATACAATGCTATGGCAGGCTTCTCACTGTTTGGATACCAGTCGCTATCATCGGGGTTGTTGATATGCCATAAATAATCCTCCCCAAAATGCACACCCGTATATTCCTCTAGCCTTTTGTATGTATCTTGAATATGCCCAGCCATTACTTTTATATGCACAGGCTTTTCGGGCAAAATCATCCCGCCACTAAACACTTCTATGGGCATATATTTACTGAATTGCGCATCTACTTGCTTCATCACATCACTAAAACCATAACACCAGCCGCAATAAGCATCGTAACAATAAAACAAAACAGGGTTAAACATTTGGCAAAGGTGAAGAATTTTAGCCATAATGAAACAAATAGCAAAAGAAACACCAAGTTAGGAATAAGAGAGGCTGTCGAGAATTTTGTGCTTTGCAACAGCCTCTTGCATTGAGAGGTTATTGCAAAATGTATTGGTAAGATTATCAGAAAAATGAGCCTTCTGGCAAACAAAAGTAACCATTCATTCCTCAAAACCTTCAAAAACAGACTTATGCCAAAGAAAGCCAATCATTGGTCTATGTCTAGGCAAAGATGGGGAACATTGGCAAGAGACAGGCATAAGTCTGTTTTTGAGGGGTAAAGGATGGTTTTGAAGGATAGCAAGGAAGTTTTTTTGGGTAGAACTAAATTCTCTGAACCATGGTTTTTACGATTTATTTGATTAAAATGATTGCAATCCCTTAGAAAACCTACCCAGCAAGGAAGGCTTCGCTATTAGCGAAGCCTTCCTCTGTATAAATCATACCAATCACTTTAATCCTATAAAACATTGTTCAGACAAAAATTAATGCACCCATTAATCAAACAATCTTATTTTCGCTAAGCATTTATTCATCTTAACAATCAATTATCGGTTATGAAACTATTGAACCTTAGGTATGCAATAGCAATGATGACAATGTTTGTTTTGTTACTACTTTCTACGACAGAAACAAGCGCACAGTGTAATGAGTTAGGGGGCAACAACACATCTAATTTTAATAGTACTATTTATAGTATCACAACTGATAAGGACGGCAATTTATATGCTGTAGGCGACTTTGCAAATGCAAATCGAAAAGGGTATGTAGCCAAATGGAATGGAACAACTTGGAATGAATTGGGTGGAACAAATGTTTCCACTTTTAATAGTTGGGTTGATGTTATCACGACTGATAGAAAGGGAAATATATATATTGCTGGATGGTTTAGAAATAGCAAAGGGTGTTCCTATATAGCCAAATGGAACGGTAGCAGGTGGAGTGAATTGGGTGGCAAAAACACGTCTACTTTTAAAGGTGAAATTAAAAGTATTATTACTGATGCTAATGGTAATGTATATGCTGGGGGGTTCTTTGGAAACTATGTAGCCAAATGGAACGGAAGCAGTTGGAGCAAACTGGGCGGCAGCAATGACTCTACTTTTAATGGGGCTATTTTGAGTATTACCACCGATGCAAAGGGTAATATATATGTTTGTGGGCAGTTTAACAATCGCAATGGCAATTTTTACATAGCCAAATGGAATGGGAACAGTTGGAGCGAAATGGGCGTCACTAATGCCTCAACATTTGATCGGTACCTTGATTGTGTTACTACCGATGTCAACGGAAATGTATATGCTGGAGGTGGCTTTGAAAATGACAATGGTAAAGAATATGTTGCCAAATGGGATGGAAAAAGCTGGAGTGAACTAGGTGGTACAAATACATCCACTTTTAATGGTATCATTCAATATGTCACTACCGATACTAACGGCAATCTATATGCTGGGGGTCAGTTTACAAATGGCAAAGGTAAAGAATATGTAGCCAAATGGAATGGAACAGAGTGGAGCGAACCTAGTGGTACAAATACCTCAACCTTTAATGGTGGTATATTTAGTATCACTACCGATGCTAGCGACAATCTATACGCTGGGGGGTGTATTTACCAATAGCAACAGTAAACAATATGTAGCTGAATACAAGAAATAGTTCTTCCCCAAAACAGAGGGCAATCTGAGTGTAATAATTAATGCTATAACTAACCATTAACCATTAACCATTTATTTCCTACTTTTCCGCCTTAATTTAAATCTTATGGCAAAAATATTGGTTACGGGTGGCTGCGGTTATATCGGATCGCACACTATTGTTGATTTGATTGAGAATGGTTTTGAAGTAATATCCGTTGATGACAATTCACGTTCTTCCATCAAGTCTTTAGATGGCATTGAAAAGATAACAGGGGTAAAAGTGAAGAACTATGTGGTTGACCTGAAGGGCTTCGAAGCCACAAGGAACATATTTGTAGAGAACAACGACATAGTGGGCATCATCCATTTTGCAGCGTATAAGGCGGTGGGTGAATCGGTAGACAAGCCATTGATGTATTTTGAGAACAATATGTTTTCCCTCATCAACCTCCTGAAATGTGTGGAGGAGTTTAAGGTTCCTTACTTCGTTTTCTCCTCTTCTTGCACCGTCTATGGCAATCCAGATGTTATTCCGGTAACGGAGAAGTCGCCTACCAAGAAAGCTGAGAGTCCTTATGGTGCCACCAAGCAAATGGGTGAAGTAATGATTGAAGATTTCTCTAAGAAGGCATCTGCCACAAGCATATTACTCAGGTATTTTAATCCAGTGGGTTCACATCCTTCAATAAACATTGGGGAACTTCCTATTGGCAGACCAATGAATTTGGTGCCTGCTATTACACAAACTGCCATTGGCAAACTGCCCAAGATGACGGTTTATGGCGATGATTATCCCACAAGGGATGGTAGTTGTTTGAGGGATTATATACACGTTTGCGATATTGCTCACGCACATACATTGGCTTTGCAATACCTGATTGACAAAAAGAATACGTCTAAGTGCGATATATTTAACCTCGGTTCTGGCAATGGCGTTACTGTTTTGGAAGCTATCAAAACTTTTGAAGCAGTGAGTGGTGTTGCATTGAATTATGAGATTGGCCCAAGGCGTGGCGGTGACGTGGTAGCCATATATGCTGATAATAAAGTTGCCGTGGAAGGACTTGGTTGGCACGTGAAATATAACTTGGAAGATATGATGCGCACGGCATGGGAATGGGAATTGAAGCTGAAAGCAGAGAATAGTTAAGGGCATTGCCACAAAGACACAAAGACTCAAAGTTCACAAAGAGAAAAGAAGGTAAGCAAAAGGTAAATATTTACGACATAGACACAGTAGACACATAGTTTTTAAAGTAGTTTACATAAGGAAACATAGAAATGTCTCATAGATGTTGTTTTGATTCATGAATGTCTATGTGAACTACAAGTGAAACGTTCTTTTCTTACTTTTTTCCTATGTGCCCTATGTGACTATGTTCCTATGTGTTTATTTTTTTCTCTTGCAAAACCTTCTTAAAAGAAATTTATCATCATTTACATTTGCAACTATGAAAGTATTAATGGTTTGTTTAGGGAATATATGCCGCAGCCCAATGGCAGAAGGTATTTTGCAAGCTAAAGCCGATGCAGCAGGGTTAGGCTGGGAAGTAGATAGCGCAGGTACTGCCAATTACCACGTTGGCGAACGGCCTCATGTACTTTCGCAAAAGGTAGCTATTGAGAATGGCGTAGATATTCATAACCTACGTGTGAGGCAACTTACAAAATTGGACTTTGTGGAGTTTGATAAGATTTATGTAATGGATAAGGAAAACTATCGTGATGCAAAGCGCATTGCTGGCGATAAATGGGATGAAACAAAAGTAGATTTACTACTGAATGAATTATACCCCAATGAAAGCCGTGAAGTACCCGACCCTTGGTATGGCGGCTATGAAAACTTCAAAGAAGTGTATGCAATGCTTGATGAGGCGTGTGAGAAAATAATAGAAAGCGGTATTAAGTAATAAGTTGCAAGTGATAAGTTAACCTATCACTTACAACCTATTACTTTAAACTTAAATTAATGGCAAAAGCAACAGTAAGTTTACCACAAGGAACAAGGGATTTTTCGGCGGAAGTAGTGCGTAAACGTAATTACATATTCAACACAATCAGAACTGTATTTGAGTTGTATGGGTTTGCTCCTTTGGAAACTCCTGCAATGGAAAACTTGGATACTTTGATGGGGAAGTATGGGGAGGAAGGCGACAAGTTGATATTTAAGATATTGAATAATGGTCTCGACAATCCTTTGAAACACGAACAAATAAGAGCTGACTTTGAAAAAGTATTGGAAGGAAAGAATACAAAGACCATCACTGAACGTGCCTTGCGTTATGACTTAACCATTCCTTTTGCACGTTATGTGGCAATGAATTATGGTCAACTGACTTTACCCTTTAAACGCTATCAGATACAACCAGTATGGCGTGCAGACAGACCACAGAAAGGACGCTACCGTGAGTTTTATCAGTGCGATGCAGATGTGGTGGGTAGTACAAGTTTAATCAATGAAGTAGAGTTTGCAAATATCTATGCAACGGTATTTACTAAGCTAGGTATTGATGTAGAAATAAGGATTAATAGCAGGAAGATATTGGCTGCATTGGCAGAAGTATGCGGCGGTGCGGATAAGCTAACCGATATAACCATTGCCATAGACAAGCTAGATAAGATAGGAATAGAGAAAGTAAAAGAAGAGTTGGCACAGCGTGGGTTAAGCGAAGAGCAAATAATTACCATTGAAAAATACCTTGCCATAGATGGAAGCAATGTAGAAAAACTTGCGGCTGCTATGGCCTTAATAGGAAATATTGAAATAGGAAAAGCTGGGCTTGAAGAGATTGAATACGTCTTAAACTACTCACCACTCACATCTCACCACTCACATCTCACCATTGATCTCACCCTTGCCCGTGGTTTGAACTATTACACTGGACTTATCTTCGAAATAAAAGCAAAAGGTGTGCAAATGGGAAGTATAGGAGGCGGCGGTAGGTATGATGACCTTACTGGATTGTTTGGCGTACCAAATGTGCCAGGAGTAGGAATAAGTTTTGGGGTAGATAGAATTTATGATGTGATGGAAGAACTAAGCCTTTTTCCTGAAACGGTACAAACAGGTGTCAAAGTATTGTTCTTCAACCTTGGTGAGAAAGAAAGCAAGACTGCTTTTGGATTGATGCAACAACTGCGCAATAACAATGTTGGCTGTGAACTTTTCCATGAGGCAACAAAGATGGATAAGCAGTTTAAATATGCTGACAAGAAACAGATACCATTCGCCATCATCATCGGCAGTAAGGAGTTGGAAGAGGGTACTTGTGTAATTAAAAACTTATTGAGTGGAGAACAGAAAACAATATTTCAGAATAAGCTTCTTAACGAGTTTACATAGAAACTACACAGGATTCAAACCAATAAAATCATTACACCGCAACCTGTTGCAACCGAGCAAATGCTATTATATGTAGTGGTATCCGAGACCTCGGCTGCAGTTTCCGAGACCTCTTTTGCCGCATCCGAGACCTCGGATACCATTTCCGAGATACCTTTTGTCGTATCCGAGACTTCGGATGTAGTTTCCGAGGCAACATTTTTCACATCCGAGACCTCGGATACCGTATCCGAGATACCATATACCGCATCCGAAGTCTCGGATATCGCTTCCGGAACAACTTTTACTTCATTTCGAATCTCTTTTTTACTTAGTAAAGATGTTTTAATCTAAAAAATATCAATTACAATTTAAGTTCAATGAAGGATAGTTGGAGGCACTTGCTTACAATTATGTAAACGATATATTTTAAAATATCTCACCATCTTGCCACTTCTCACCTGATTGATAATTGTTGGAGGCTGAACAGAAGTATAATAAACGCCATAAGTTTCCACTACGTTAAAAGGCAAATTGGATGGTACAATACAATAGGCATCATCACCTGTTTTTATAGGGGGCATTGTTTTATTCAGCCATGCAAATTTGTGAATGTCAGTAAGCTTTCCAATACCAATTAGAGGTTGCCTAGTAATCCTTGCAACGTAAAAAAGCAAATGCCCAGCAGGAAACCAATTGTTAACTAAGACGGGGGAATTCCTTTTCATTAACCCTGATGCAATATCATTTTCTTCAAGAGTTTTAAAGTCATTGCCAAAGTCCTCCCAGCCGCTTATATCCAACGTCAGACTGTTGGCACCATAGTTTTCATATTTGTCACTGCCGCCAACATTTGATGGAGAGAACCTAGCTAAAACAACACCTGCCATCAATACAAATACAACCAATCCCCCGCCTATTTTTATAAACAAAGGATAGGGATTGTTGGTCTTATTGCTTAGGTAAGTGGCTGCAATAAAATAAAGCGGAATAAACCCAGGCCCACTCCAATGAGGTAGTGAAGGGTTCAATAAAGCAATCAACCAAAAGAATAGAATCATTGGTATGGACATACAGATAAGCCAAGTGTTGATTCCTTTCTTAAAATTATTTTTATTACGAAAGAAGAATATTACTCCTAATACAATCAGGACGTACACAATTGGGTTTTGATAAGCAAACTCCCCTAATATTTCTTGCAACAGTCCATCCCAAAGTAAAGAGGTGTGTGATACCCTCTCGGAATGGAATTTATAAGTAATGAAATCATTTTGGATATTCCAATAAACGATGGGGGTAAAACAAAGTAGCGTAACAATGATGCCTAAATATATCCGCCAGTTCAGCAACCACTTGGTGCGCTTCAACAAGATAAACAAACCAAAACCAGCCCACAAATACAAACCATGAACCTTACACAAACAAGCCAACCCTATCAACAACCCCAATCCTAACCAATAGGATAGTTTTTTATCTTTCTCGAAGATTATTATCTGGCCCATCAAATACAAGGAAACTGTCCAGAAAGGCATCTGAGGACTATCAGGCAAAATGAAAAGACCTGCAATAAACCCTGCATATACCGAAGTGTTATAAATAAGAACTGCGTACCAACCTGTCTTCTCGTTTGCAATTGTTTTACCTGTAAGAAATATAAAGTAGCTACTCAAGGTGCATCCCAAGATAGCACCCAAACGAAGGGAAATGCCCGAAGCCCAATGTAGATTTAGGGAAGTAAGTCGAATAAGCAACCCAACAATAGGAGGATGATCGAAGTGGTTGTAATCGGGTTGAACGGCATAAGTCCAATAATAAACTTCGTCATTGCCCAACTCCACCAGACCCGCAACAACTATTTTTATTACGGCAATAATGAGCAGTAACCAAAAGAGATGCTTCTTATAATTTGTTTTCATTGGTCAGCATTCCTATTTCAATGTACTCGACAAAGCTTTAATTAAATCATCTCCACGCAAATCTTTTCCAATAATTTTACCGTCGGGGTCAAGCAGAAAATTTGAAGGAATAGATTGTATTCCATATTGGTTTGCAACGCTGCTAGACCATCCTTTTAGGTCGCTCACTTGCGTCCAAGTAAGTCTATCATTTGCTACAGCTTTTTGCCAAGCATCTTTATTATCGTCCAAACTAAAGCTTAAAACAGTAAAGTTTTTGTCCTTGAACTGAGCATAAGCTTTAACGACATTAGGGTTTTCCTGACGACAAGGGCTACACCAACTAGCCCAGAAATCCAGCAACACATACTTACCTTTCAAAGAAGATAGGGAAACCTCTTTACCATCAATAGCTGTTGCAGTAAACTCTTGCGCCTTTGTTCCTATCGCAGTGGCTTTTAAAGCATCAATGATTGTCTTTAGTTTTTTTGCGTAATAAGAATCCTGAATAGTTGCGTCCAAATTATTAAATGCCACTTGTGCCGAATCCAAATTCGTTTCATAGCTATTCAACTGATAAGCCAAGAAAGCAGAGGCGTAGTTCTTGGGATTGTCTTTTATCAATCTGGCAATCGCATTGTTTTCTTCTCTTTCAAAAGAAACGGCTGATTGTTGCAGCGACTGTGCCGCCGCAATATTATTTGCTTCATACAGCTTCTTTATGCTGTCTCCCAAAGCCTTCATCTTGGGACCATAGTATTTGCTGATCGACATTACATCCAACAATTCTTTATTACAATCACCCCCTTTTACCACGGCATCTGTCAAATCATTCTTTTTGGCTGCAACAAAGATGCTCTTAGGTTCTATAAAAAGGGTGATTGCTTGTTGCTGACCCTCCGAAACAGAAGCGGGGAAATAAATACTTGCAGCAACTGGTTCATCAATGGTTCCTTTAAAACTAAAGCTACCATCTGCGGTTAAATAAGCCGTATCTGGTTTGGATTCCATTGTTTGTTGGCGACAGATAATCATCTCTCCATTCACACCATCTTCAATTTTTCCGGTAATGGTATAAGCACCCCCAATTGAATTGTTTTGCTTGCAGGAGATACTGAAAAGTAAAAGTGTAACTATCGAAAGACTAATCTGTCTCATAAATTAAATATTTAAAACGAAGGTAAAGAACAGTGAACAGTAAACAGTAATCAGTTAGGTGTTATTGTATTTCACTGCTCACTATTAACTATTAACTGACAACTGTTCATTGTTCACTGTTTACTGTTTACTGCTCACTGCTCACTGTTTACTGTTCACTATTTACTGTTCACTGTTCACTGTTCACTGTTCACTGTTCACTGTTCACTGTTCACTGTTCACTGCTCACTGTTTACTGATAACTGTTTACTGATAACTGTTTACTGTTCACTGTTCACTGTTTTGGCAGCACCTCATTTAGTTTCAAGGTCAAGTCCCTGCCCTTTAAATCTGCCGCTATTATCTTTCCTGTGGTATCTACAAGTACATTGAAAGGCAAATCCTTGATTTTATATTTATCAACAACGGGGCTTTTCCATTCTTTCAGGTCACATACATTTTGCCAGTAAAGGTTATCATTGTCCAACGCAGATTTCCATTGGTGCATACTAGAATCCAACGAAACACTGATAATGGTAAAGTCCCTTTTTCTGTAAAGCCTGTATGCCTTTTCAACATTCGGATTTTCGTCCCTAGATGGCTTGCTATAGCTTGCCCAAAAATCTAGCAGCACATATTTACCTCTTAAACTATCTAGGTAAAATTGTTTGTTGTAATTATCAGTCATGGAAAACGAAGGCGCTTGCTTGTTTAACAAAGCATAAGGAGCAGGTGTTTCCTTCAATTGCTGAATGATTATCTTTTCTATAAAGTTGATGGGTGCATAGTTTTTATATTGCAATTTAGATGCTGCAATCAGTTTCGCAATGTTCACTTTATCCATTGTAGAAAAAGCCTTTGCTAACAAATAGGACTTCAACGCTGGATTGAGTGATGATTGCACATTGGCTGAAATCAAATCATTCACGGTCTTCAAAGCAGCATCTTTATCGTCTTTATAAATCTGAACTATACTATCCGATGCTTCTGACTTTTGAATGGAATCATAAGCAGAAACTTTCTCAACAGCGGTTTTATAGTTATGGCTGTAAGCATCTAGAAAGCTATGTAACTCTTTGCTGGAGGGTGAACCTTCAACGGTGTAATGTTTGTAATAATCAACATCTACATTCAAATCGATATTGGGAACATCGTTAATCAAATAAACATCGGGACCATTTTCAATACTCAATACAAACAAAGCTTGGTCGAATGGCATAAAGGTTTTCAAATCAAAACTGCCGTCTTTGTTTATCTGGCCTGTATCTATCAACACTGGGTTCTGGTTGCCAATCTCCAATTGTTTTAGCGATAGCTTATGTCCTTTTGCATTCAAAATCTTCCCCTTTATTTCAAAGTAGCTATTCTTGTTCTTGCAGCTAGTAAAAGCAACCATCACCGCAATTATTATTACTAAATATCTCATATTATTTATTAAAAATTACCACATAGGCGCATAGGAACATGGAAAAAGTAAGGAAGAAACGTTTCACTTTTAGTTCACATAGACTATTCGGAAATCAAAACAACTTCTTTATCTCCTTTTCTATGTTTTCTTATGCAAACTAACTCAAAACCTATGTGCCTTGTGTGCCTATGTGGTAAATACTACCCTAGTTTACGCTGCAACAACTCCGTCACCACTTTCGGATCTGCCTTGCCTTTGCTTAGTTTTTTCACTTCGCCCACAAACAGGCCTATCAATCCTTTCTTGCCTTTTTTATATTCCGCTACCTTGTCGGGCATCTTGCTGATGGCCTCTTCCACCCATCCTTCCAGTTCGTTGGTGTCGCTTACTTGCAATAGGTTTAATTCTTCCGCCACTTGCAATGGTTGCTTGTCGCCTTGTAACAATACTGGGAATATCCTTGTTGCCGCCACTGAGAAGTTTACCTTACCCTCATCAATCAATTGTATCAATGCCCCCAATGTCTTGGCAGGTAGTTTTAATGCTCCAATACTCAGGTTGCTATCATTCAAGTATTGCTTTATCGGGCCAGTTATCCAGTTTACAATGGCTTTATAGTTGGTGCTTTCTTTGGCAACTGCATTAAAGTAATCTGATGTTTCTTTTTCATCACACAACTGAGCCGCATCATAAGCACTCAATCCAAAGTCCTGTTGATAACTAGCCACTAATTGCTTAGGCAACTTTGGCAATGCCTCTTCAATTCCTTTTATAAATTCATCCGTTAAATGAAAAGGAGATAAATCCGGACAAGCAAAGTATCGGTAGTCATTTGCTTCTTCCTTGTCACGCATCGAGAAGGTAGTATCGTTATCCGCATTAAAGCTGCGTGTTTGTTGCACTATCTTACCACCATCTTCCACAATGGCAATCATCCTTGCAATTTCATAATCTATTGCCTTCTTCACATTGCGGATGCTGTTCAAGTTCTTCACTTCCACCTTGGTACCCAACTCCTTTTCGCCCTTTAAACGGATAGATACATTGGCGTCGCAACGCAGGCTACCTTCTTCCATATTACCATCACACACACCAATCCATTGCACCAGCTTCCGCACTTCAGTCACGTATTGATACGCTTCTTCGCTGCTGTACAGAACTGGTTCGGTCACTATTTCTATCAATGGCACACCGGCACGGTTCAAGTCCACACAGGTATAATCAACATCCCAATCGTGAATGCTTTTGCCAGCATCTTCCTCTAAGTGAATCCTGTTTAGCGCCACATCCTTTGCCCCTTCGCTGGTGGTGATGGGTACAATACCGCCTTTGCAGATGGGCGTTGTATGCTGCGAAGTCTGGTAACCCTTCGGCAAATCGGGGTAGAAATAGTTTTTACGGGCAAAGTAATTGTCCTTCACTATTTCGCAGTTGCAGGCAAGTCCCATCTTGATGGCATACTCCACCGCCTTCTTGTTCGTTTTGGGCAGCGTACCCGGATGCCCCATCGTGATGGCACTTATATGCGTGTTTGGCGCACCACCAAAAGCGGCACTGTCGCCACAAAACAATTTACTTTCCGTTTGCAGTTGCGCGTGAATCTCCAACCCAATCACCGCTTCGTATTTATCGCCCCCGTCCCCTAGAGGGGAGTAAGCAGTTGCCGTTTCGTTTGTATTTGCCATATATGATTATCGAAATAAGAGCCGCAAAAGTATTGTAAACGGGTGGATGGTGAAGAGGGAGATTTGCCACAAAGACAGGAAGGCAGAAAGAAGCACTAAAAAAGAATAATAGTTTGCTCAACTACGTAATGTCTTTTTTTGAAACACGTATATAAAAATCAATAACTGAACCTACTAACAATACTACAAAACTCGTTACCCAAAGTCTGTAGCCTAATTGTATAGTCATTGCAGATTTTACACCGTTTTCACTTGTCAATAAAGTTTTGAAAGTAGAGAATTCATACGCTAGTACAGTTGCAATGAAACTAAACAATATTGATTTACTTTTTGTCTGAATAAAATAAATCAATGCCATAAAAAATAATGGATTGGCAAACCAAGGGAAGCATTCAAAATCACCTATTACAAGCCCCATCCACCCAGTAAATAGTAAATTCCAACCTTTATTTGATGACGACCCTATGGTGTATGCGGTTAAGTAGAATGATGAAATATAAATAGAAAAGCTAAGTATTATAACGGCCTTCTGAAATTTACTCAATGATTTTATGTCTAAATAGAATTTGTAAACAATTGAACCTTTCATAAAATAATTTTTATTTTTTTCTTTCCCCACCCACAAATCTACTTTCTTTCAGCATATTCTGTGGTTGAAACCCGTCAGGTCTTTGAACCGCTACCAATAGATTTGGCAACTTTTTAAAAGTTGCCAAATCTTGGAAGCCGCTTGTAATGATAGAACAAATCTACTTTCTTTCGGCATATAGGGTGGTTTAAACCTGTCAGGTCTTTGAAGTTTACAAACCTTTATAGGGTTCAAAACCCTATAAAGGTTGCAAATCCAAGTATTGATTAATTAAATTTTCTACATAACCTAGGTACGCTTTTGCAGGATTGAGAAACACCAACACATCATCAACCTCCAAAATCATGAAGTCGTTATAGTCATCTTCTATTCTTTCTTGCATCAATTTTCCAAAAAAAGAAGCGTGGACTGCATCAAATTCATTGGTAAGAACAAAATGTTGGTGTAAGATGGTGGCAGTGCCGCTATGTGTTTTTGGGATTAAATCTTTGGTGAGTAACAAGGCTTTAGTGGCGTGGAAACAACTGTAGTAAAGCCTATTGATGGCTGTGTTGTAAAATGAATTGTCAATTAATACCTCTACTTCGGCAAATAGTTGCTTTGCTTTTGCCAGTTTTAGCTGTATTATTTCTTTATTTGGGTTCATATAGCTATCAATTCATTGGCAATGGACTTCTTCAGTGAATAGTAGCCCGGATAATTTTCCCAAGCATCCTTTTGCACAATCAAGGGACTGATGAAAGAGGCAATTTCTAAACTAATAGGATATACAGCATCCCAAACGGCATCCTTGAGACTGCGGTTTACTTCTTGCGAAGTTAAAATAAGGATGTCCCAATCACTTTCTTCATGCCAGTCACCACGCGCCCTACTGCCGTAAAGCATCACATTGGCATCTGGAAGTACCGTATGCACTTTTGAAGCTATGTTGTTTAATATGTTTTGTTGTGGGAGCATTTTGTCAAATGTATGATTTATTAAAACAATTCCTATCAACTCCCGTCCCCTGAAGGGGTATTTTTATCAGTCATATATAATTTTCAAAATGAGAGCCGCAAAAGTATTGTAAACGGGTTGATGGTAGTGGGAGAGTTTTTTAGAACTGTAATGACTTACCCTGACTTGTAATTTTAAGTGGTTTGTAAATTGATCTTATTGTAGGTTTGATATAAAACTTTTATAAACTCACTAAAATCATCTCCTTTGGTTAATGTGTCATGATAGAATGTTACTTTTTTTCCCGAAGTAAGTTCTATATGTAAAGTATAATAAGTTGAACCAGGACCTTGGCTAATTTTCTTTATTTCGCTCCATTCCCAAATTGAATCTTCGTTATTAGAAAATTTAAATTGCTTAACCCAAATTATTGAAACTTTATTTTCATCTATTTTCCACTCAGTAAAGCCTGTAGCAAACTTTTGCCTAAAGAAAAAAATAATAATAAACCCTGTAAATCCAACTACATGAATTATAGGATGTGATATACCATTTAGAAATAAATAGAATAACCCCAGCCCTAATAATGGTAATGAAATTAAAAATAGCAAAACGGTATTTCTGTTTGAAACAAACTTTATTTTATACTTTGACATAATAATTTTCAGTAAAAATGAATGAAATTAAGTAAGACTTCTCACCCACAAATCTACTTTCTTTTGGTATATCCTATGGTTTAAACCCGTCAGGTCTTTACAAAAGGAAGGTTTCGCTTTAAGCGAAGCCTTCCTTGGTGCAGCAACTTCTACCCACAGATCTACTTTCTTTCGGCATATCGGGTGGTTTAAAGCTGTCAGGTCTTTGAGGTTTACCAACCTTTATAGGGGTTTTGAACCCTATAAAGGTTGACAAAACAACATTTTCTGTTGAAATCATGCTTTCTTCAACACCAAAAGAGTCTTTTAAAATACCATTTTTTAATGTAAGAGGGGGTTTTTCGAGTGCGAGATGCGCAAAGTCCATTGTCAAACCCAATAAATCGAGTGTCAGACGCAATAAAGTCAATGTCAGACGCAATAAATCGATTGTCAGATGCAATAAAGTCAATGTCAGATGCAATAAATCGATTGTCAGATGCAATAAAGTCAATGTCAGATGCAATAAACCGACTGTCAGATGCAATAATTCCCAAGTAGTACGCAATAATGTACAAGTAGCACTTTGAATATAAATAGTAGTCAAACCAACTACTTATAGAAGTTGCGAAATTGCCTATTTACCTGTAGGAAATACAAACTTTGTTTCGGTCTCCTTCGTCATTATGGTTCTTACCTCAATGGTTGCAGAGGGTACATAAAATACTTTGCAAACTAAGACGGAATCGTTGCAAAGTATTTGCCAAATTTCCCAACATATCTATGTGGAAAACCCTACAGCCCAAACAATTGAGGTTACGCTATAAATGCAGTATCTTCGACCGCTTTTAAAAACAGCGCAACAAAAGATTATGAGCGACGAATTAGATAGTCAACCAACAAGTGCCAGCGCACAAGAAAAAAATTACGGTGCCGATAGCATA
>Ga0164296_1001395_pt1 | contig 25716 bp, 39 predicted proteins | sample GEODES057metaG_FD_113533 | JGI IMG/M metagenome (GOLD analysis project Ga0164296, IMG submission 113533) | Dystrophic lake water microbial communities from Trout Bog Lake, Wisconsin, USA - GEODES057 metaG | ecosystem: Environmental > Aquatic > Freshwater > Lake | place: USA: Trout Bog Lake...
AATGGACCCAACAGATATCCGTGGTATTCCGTTTTACAATAAAGATTTAGGCTTGATGGATTGGGCACCTCCAATTGACTTGCCAAGTGAAGAAATGGCTGCTAAACATCCTGTAGTAGTATTGTTCTTTGATGAAATGAACAGTGCGGCTCCTAGCGTACAGGCTGCAGCGTACCAATTGATCCTTAACCGTCGTGTAGGTAAGTATGTATTGCCTAAGAACGTTGTTATGATTGCGGCAGGTAACAGAGAAGGTGACAAGGGTATTACGTTTAAAATGCCTAGTCCACTAGCTAACCGTTTCATCCACTTGGAAATGCGTCCAGACTTTGATGCGTGGCAAAAATGGGCTGTTACAGCAGGTGTACACAAAGACGTTGTAGGTTATGTGTCATTTGCTAAACAAGACTTGTTTAACTTTGATCCAAAAGATTCAAGTCGTGCGTTTGCTACACCTCGTTCATGGACTTTCGTTAGTGAATTGCTAGAAGGTAACTTGCCTACTAACATTGAAACTGACTTAGTAGCAGGTACAGTAGGTGAAGGTACAGCAGTTAAGTTTATGGCGCACCGTAAGGTAGCAGGACAAATGCCTAACCCACGTGACGTACTTGAAGGTAAGGTTAAAGAACTTAAAGTTAAAGAAATCTCAGCTATGTATTCTTTGACAATTTCTATGTGTTATGAGTTGAAAGACTTAAAAGACAAAGAAGCAGACAAAGATAAATGGCATGATTATGCTGATAACTTCTTCAAGTTCATGATGGAGAACTTTACCACAGAGTTAACAGTTATGGGCGCACGTGTAGCACTTACTGTATACAACTTGCCGTTTGTTCCTAACAAACTTAAAACGTTTGATGAGTTCCACAAACGCTTTGGCAAGTACATTGTACAGGCTGTAGCATAGTAGAGGAAAAGCCCCGCAAGGGGCTTTTTACATTATGAGTAATTTTAAAGTAACTAAGATGGATGGTAGACATACCGGACGTGAATTTTTCACGCATTATATAAACTTTTTTGTCTATACTCGCGGTGTCTTTGGTGGCGGTATTCAAAACAATGAAGTAAACTTTCTCCGAGCACGTGTTTGGTTCTGGGAAAAGTTTGGTCCAAGTTGTGAACTTGGTAAGGTTGGTAAGATGCCAGAGGTTGTTGAGGAAACTCCGTTGTGGGCTTGGCAAACTGAACACAATAATTTAAGAATCTACGTAACAGAAAAGGCCTTAGACTTCTTTTTACTAGTAAATTCAGCTTGACAACTAGCAGAATTGATAGTATAATAGAGACATTAAATGAGAAAGGTAAACAAATGGCAACTAACACTACAGCACAAAAAGATAAAGGTTTTAAGGGTACGGTTACTAACGCACAAACTGATGCTAAAGTACGTGAAAAACTTATTACTGCTAGAATTGCGCTATTACTTAAGGCGCCATTTTTTGGTAACCTAGCAACACGTTTAAAATTAGTAAACGCAGATGAATGGTGTCCTACTGCGGCTACTGACGGGCGTATGTTTTACTATAACAGTGAATTTATTAACAAAATGCCTAGTAAACAAGTAGAATTTTTAATGGGGCATGAGGTACTACACTGTGTATACGACCACATGGGACGTAGAGGTGAACGTGACCCACGTATTTGGAATATTGCCGACGATTACTGTGTAAATCAAGACTTGTTGGATCAACGCATTGGTGAAAAGATTCCTGTTGGATTGTTTGATAGCAAATATAAAGGTTGGTCAGCTGAAGAAGTATATGATGACCTAATGAAAAATGCTAAGAAAATCAGCATTGATGACTTAGAAAAAATGCTAATCGACGAACACTTAGACGGTGAAGGTGACAGCGACGGCGATGGTGATGAAGATGGTGGTAGCACACCTAGCGACAAAGATGGCAAAGGTCGTCCTAAACTTTCTGAAGAAGAAAAGAAACAGATCCGTGACGAGATCAAAGAAGCTATGATGGCTGCGGCTCAGACTTGCCAAGCAGGTCAATTGCCAGCAGGTGTACGTAGATTAATTAAAGATCTTACAGCGCCTCAACTAGATTGGCGTAGTTTGTTACAGCAACAAATCCAAAGCACAATGCGTACAGACTACACATGGCAACGTGCGTCACGTAAAGGTTGGGACATGGATGCTGTTATGCCAGGTAGCGACTTTGACAAAGAAATTGATATCTGTGTGTCAATTGACGCATCAGGTTCTATGACAGATGAAATGTTGCGTGATATTCTAAGTGAAATTAAAGGTATTATGGAAATTTACACAAGTTTCCGTTTACACCTTTGGTCATTTGATACTAGTGTGTATAACGCACAAGTGTTCACTCCTGAAAACTTAGATGACATCATGGAATGGGAACCAGGTGGCGGTGGCGGTACTATGTTTATGTGTAACTGGGAATACATGCGTGATAACGACATTGTTCCTAAAAAGTTTGTGATGTTTACAGATGGTTACTACGGCGACAGTTGGGGTGATCCAGACTACTGCGACACACTGTTTGTAGTACACGGTGGTAACAAAGAAGAAGCAACATTTGGTATTACTGCTTACTATGAATTTGAGAAAAAGAAAGCATACGCATAATGAAAATTATTGCTAAGGTAGACGAGAACAAGTTCTTCTGCGAATTAAGTCGCGATGAACTTGCTCTAATGGTTGGTTTAGAACATGCGTACGATATCGACTCCGACGATATTAAAGTTGGGGAAGAAATCGACCTTGCTCGTATTATCAAAGCCTCACTCTGGGTGCGTAATTTAGATGGGAAACATTTGAACCAAACCATCAAACAATTACAAGAAGTATTGGCAGGTGTCGAGAAGGTTAAAGAAACAGCCGTTGCCCTTAACCTTTTTAATAAGCTAGCAGAGGATCAATATGATAAAGTTTAAACCATTTGAACTTTGGTTATTTTGGTCTACTTTATTCTATTTCGAAGTAGCTGTGGTTTTATTAGCTACTGTTAATTATAAGTCTATATGGTTTACAGTAGCGCAGTTTGCCTGGATTGGTTTGTTGTGTTTGCCGTTACTGGTAACACCATTACGTGAATTTTTACAAGAGGACAATTATGCCAGCGATGGATCCGAGGAGTAGTAGTTTACAATTTAGAGTAGCTTGTATGTTCCTAGCGCAAGCAGAACAAGAGCTACGTAAAGCTAATAACCCGTTAGCTAAAGAGATTGAGCAGTTTTTACAAGGTGTACTTAACGACATGGAGGCAAAATGAGCGAACAAGATAACAATGATGAAAACAAACCAATGAAAGTTACCTTTGCTGAAGGTTGCTTTGATGATTTTGAAGGCACACAAGAAGAGTTAGATGAGCTTGTGGCTACAATTCAAGAGATGGCTGCCAGTGGTGAATTGGCAGAACGTGCTATACCAGTTGATGAATTCGAAGACATCGACGAAGAAGTACTAGAACTACTACCAATTTTAACAGCAGGCAATACGAGGCACTAAACTATGAGCACAGGCAGAATGAAAGACCAAAAAGACTTCGATCTTGAACAGATTGTAAGCATTATTGACCAAGCACTTGAGTCAGACGATCAACGCATTAAGGACGCCTTACGTGCGTTAATGACTATAACTGTGCTGTGTACAGCGGAACATCCTGATCAAATGCTAAAGAACGGTCCGCTAGCACGTGTGTTTGAAGACTATCACAATCTAGCACGCCGTTTAAGTAGTTTAGAAGATGATATGCGTAAGATACAGTGGAATCAACAAAAACAAAAAGTTGAGCCATTTACTCCGCCATACCAACCACCAACTACACCGTGGGTCAATCCCAACGATCCAACTAAACCAACGCCTATGTGGGGTCCAAGTTGGTCAAGTTCAACAGATTGGGGTGATATTAAGAAGTGGTCTGCTGGTGATGATTCTGGCTATAAAGGTTCAAGTGCTAGCACGGCTTTAGCAGAAGACTTTTTAAAAGAATTGGAGAAGAAATAATGCCATACGTAACCGTTGAAGAAGAAGTTTGGGTTGACCTAGATGACTTTGAAACTGAGGATCTAGTTGAAGAACTTAAGAAGCGTAAGTCTACCACTGGCTCTATGTGGTCTGGTCCAAATGGTAACGAGATAGTACAAGATATCTACATGGCCAAACACGTTCGTGGGCAACCTTATGATCATCTAGTAGATGAATTAATCAGCACTGTATTAGGAAAGGTAGTATAATGGCATTAACATGGAACGACATGCAGCGTATGAAGAGCGTAGAAGCCAAAGCTAACCAACTTGGGTTTATGTTCGCGGACACGCCTTACAATACCAGCGCATGGATCAGCATTGGTAGTACTAGTGATATTTACGTAAAGCCCAAGGACGATCACTTTCCGCACTATAGTCGTGACACTTATTTCTTCAGTGGTACTATTGAAGCTATTGATCATTGGCTACAAGGTATTGAGTGGGCTCGCAAGTATGACGAGACACTTAAACTTACTAATAATACAAAGCGCACAGCCAAGGAAGATGCGGAACGTAAGAAGCATCTAATGAAGACTATTAAAACTGGTAAGTTAGTCACGGGTAAGTTAGGCAGCGAGCACGAAATCATCGAAGATGACGATGATGACGAAGAAATGGATCACAGTTACGGCTATGCCGACGATGGTGGGTCTGGCGCTTACGCTTGACATTTTGATTCATTGACTGTATAATTACTACAATGAAAAATACCAAGAAAATTAAAATGAATATACGTAGACATCAGGCATTGTTTAACAAGGATTTGCCATTTAAAGCTAAGGTAGAACGTGATCGTACCAAGTATACAAGAAAGCGCAAACACAAGAATGTTGATTAAGCATGATATGGCTGACGACATGTCTCGGAGCCATATGATACTTGAAAAGGTCAAGCTTGATTCATATGCGCAGAACTTGTATGCGGCTATGTGTAATATGCAGTGGCAGAAAAGTGAAGTATGGCCTGTGCTTACAAATGAGCTTTGGGCAGTAACTTGGCGCAGTGCGGGTGGTGTTGTGGCAGATCTACAGGGTAAAGGTGATTACCTAAGTTGGTACTGTAGTGGTATGGGTGGCGGTATAGATTACGATACTGAGTATGATATACGTCATATGGAGAGACATGGTTATGTTAGTGAAAGCACAGTAACAGAAGAAATTCGCGCAGATCTAGCTAGTTTAGGATGGCGTCCTGTGCCCTATCCAGAGGATAATAGAAATGATCTATCAAAATCGAAATAAAGACGGTACGGGCATATATCGTACTCCTGTATCAAAAGACAAGTTAGTCCTAGTTCCAGATTGTTGGCGACCTGTGATTCGTAGTCGTAGAGGTTGGGCTATCTACTACCGCTGGAATTGGTGGGGTATTTTAGATTGGAAGTTAAAGACTGTTTGGCTATCAAAATTTAAAGATTGGGAGATTTAATAATGCAATATCAAAGTTTTAGTTATACACCGACTGGTATGGCAGAGCAACTAACAGGTGCTACACATGATACACTCAGTTGGTTATGGCGTCATGAATATATCTCTAGAGAAGAGTATGAAGATCTAACTAATCGTTTGATTGTCATGGCTATCCCTAATCACAAAGGATTTGGTCGCAGACTATTAGAACGTTTCTTCGGTGAGAAGGAAGATGAAAACATTTGGGTGTTTCCTATTGTAGAAGTAGCAGATCATTATCGAAATGCCAATCCTAAAACTGAAAAAAAGAAACCTGAACTAAATGTAGTAGAAGGTGACTTTGGCAAGGATAAATCTGATGAGTAAGTGGATCTTATATCCAGCAGTTATTGTTGGAGTACCTATTATCTGTCTTTATATGGTTATACGTCATCCTCGTAAAGTTTGGGCAGAGGCAACACGCAGCTGGCATATGATTAATCACGGTGAAGATATTAACTAACGGCTGTAGTTTTACAGCCCCTAGTCCATATCTAACTTGGCCATACCTGCTAGGCACTGATGCGGTTAAAAACCTAGCCCAGCATGCCGCAGGCAACCAATGGATATGCGACAGCACTATATCAGAGTTAAGTGAAAACTCATATGACCTAGTGTTGGTAATGTGGACTGGATTGGAACGCCTAGATTATGCTGTAGAGGAAAAAGTCTATCTTCAATCTACAGGATTTAAATCTGTTAATAACTTTGGCATACACTACCTACACAACGAACAAGCTGCTTATAAAAACCTCAGCATAGATATTGGGCAACGTGAACGTGTGTTTAACAGCTTAATACGTATAATCAGCTTACAAAGTTATCTACAAGCTCAGAACATTAAATATAAGTTTATGAGCTATATGAATGTTTGGGAAGATGTATATGGATTGGGATTTGAATACTTAGACCTTCAAATTGATTTTAGTCAGTGGATATTCACAGACGTTGATCGCAACGGGTTATTTGAACTAAGTCAAGATCATAAACTGTATATAGAAGATGGATTTCATCCCAATGAACGAGCTCATGAACTGTGGGCAGAACTAATTAGAAAGACTATTAATGCTTAAACACGGCGAAGTTAATCCCTTAAATGTACACGGACTACGACAGTTAAGTTGGTGTCCGCCTCATTTTGAACAGGTAGTTTTTCTCAGTTATGTTACGCCTAACACTCTATCTAATTGGATCTACGAAAACCTAGAAGGTCGTTTTTTTCTAGGCGATATTGATCTAGCACGTACTCCGGGCGGTAAGATCATTGATCGCCAGACTAAAGTTGCCTTTGAACTGGTCAGCGAAGCTACTTACTTTAGTCTTTATCTTCCGCAGATCAATCCCGAAGATTACTTCTAAGAAATTTTTCCATCCCCTGCAGAGCTATTAAATAAAGTTATCCCTAAGGAGATTTTATTAATGGCTACAAAGAAAACAAAACAAGAAGAACCTGTTGTTGAACAAACAGTTGAACAACAACCAGAGCAAGCAGCTCCAAGTTTAACCCTACAAGATCTAGTGCTAGTGGCACAGATTATTCAAATTGGCAGTCAACGCGGTACTTTCCGTGCTGAAGAACTAGCTGATGTTGGTACATTATATACCAAACTTATCGCTTTCTTACAAGCGACTGGCGCATTAACACCTGCGACAGCACCTACCGAGGAAAACTAAAATGATTAAGCACGTCGGCAGACACAATCAACGTAAAGTTGCTATTGTGTATCGCAAAGTACCAGATGAAGGTCACATGGCCCTGGTTATGTATACAGACAATCTACCATCAATGGTACATGATGAGTCAATGAAAGTCCTAGAAAGCGAATTAGGTCAAAATGCTAAAGACCTAGCAGATGCACTATTCCGCCATATTATGCCAGATGGTAATAACTGTCTTACATATATCCATAAAGCTGGTTACCTAAAGAAAGTTCCATGTAACCAAGTTATTGTAACTCCAACAGCAAAGTCAACAGTTCGTCTAGATGAATTAAATGACATCATGGACAAATTAGAAGCTGGTGGCGAAGCAGCACAGCAATTAGCAGATATGGATAAGAATCGTGGAATCAGAGGTAGTCAAATCACTGAAGGTCGTGAACTCGGCCAACCTGCTATTGATCCTTCTAGACCACAAGTCGCGCCAGCGGCTCCTGTAACGGGTGTATTAAGTGACGCTGATCTAGCTAATATGAATTTAACCCAAGCACAATCAATGGAAGCTCAGGCTAAACAATTATTAGCAGAAGCTAAACGTTTAAAAGCAGAAGCAGCTTCAATGAACCCTGCTCCTGTTAAGAAAGCAACACCAGCGAAGGCTAAAGCAACACCTACACCAGCAAAGGCTACAAATGGCAGAGCAACCAAAACCAAAAAAGCCACTGCGTAAGAATAGCAAAAAAATTACGTTAAGCAAAAACAAAAGTTGGAAAGATATAGTTGAAGGTGTCGATAAAAAAGAAGTGCCTATACATATTCTTCAAGAAATTGAAGTAAAATTAGTAGATGGCACTAATATTAGCATCGACATTAAAAAACTAATCGATGAAGGCATGGATCCCGACGCAATCGAAGAACTATTAGACACTAAGTTTAACGAACTCGATGCGTATATTTCCAATGTTGATTTCTTAATTGATATTGCTAAAGTAGTGGATACTGTCCAACCAGAAACAGACAAGGTGCTTAAAGGTCTATGATTTGCTCTATTCTCGCCAGTACCTCCTTGGGGGGCATAGGCAATCGTGGTACCTTACCTTGGCCGCATAATAAAGAAGATATGCGTTGGTTTGCGTCCCATACTACAAATAATATCGTAGTCATGGGGCGTAATACTTGGGAAGATCCCAAGATGCCCAAACCTTTACCTAATCGTACAAATTATGTAGTCAGCAGTAAGCACGTTGACCAACAATATCAGCATCAAGTACGCTGGATTCCTAGTAGTCCAGAAACCGCTATTGCTAACGTACAAACAGCTAACCCTAGCCAAGATGTATATATCATTGGTGGGCAAAAATTATACGAAGCTACCAATGACCTAGTAGAACGTGTGTACCTAACACGCATGAAAGGTAATTATTGGTGTGATACACGTATTAATTTAGAACGCTATTTGGCTTGTTTCCGTATTAAAACAGTAATCCCAGGTACGAATTGTACTTACGAAATCTGGGATCGTGTACTATTCTAGTTGACAGACTACCTTAATTCTGTTATAATAATAAAATGAAAACTTATCTTGACGCATTAGAATTCGTTCTTAAGAACGGTGAAGTACGTGATGATCGCACGGGTGTAGGTACCATTGGGGTATTTGGTATGCAACAACGCTACGATCTATCTAAGGGCTTTCCAGCTGTGACTACTAAGAAACTGGCTTTCAAGGCCTGTTTAGGTGAACTGTTATGGTTCATTGAAGGTTCGGGTGATGAACGCAGACTAGCAGAAATTACCCACGGCGACCCTGAAGGTAAAACTACTATTTGGACACCCAATGCTCTTGCTCCTTATTGGATTCCTAAAGCCAAATACCAAGGTGACCTAGGTCGTGTCTACGGTGTACAGTGGCGAGATTGGGTCAGTTATATGGGTCCAGGTAAACGATCAGCAGTAGATCAAATTGCTACGCTGATACGTGGTATCCAAGATGATCCATATGGCCGCAGGCATATTATCACAGCGTGGAACCCGGGTGAGTTAGATCAAATGGCCTTACCTCCCTGTCATTGTTTTGCACAGTTCTACGTAAGTGCTGATAATAAGTTGTCGTGTCAGATGTATCAGCGTAGTTGCGATATGTTCTTAGGTGTACCTTTTAACATCGCAAGCTACTCACTATTAACTCATATGATAGCACAGGTATGTGGTTTAGGGGTAGGCGAGTTTGTTCACACACTAGGCGACGCACACATATATTCTGATCACGTAGAGCAGGTAAAAGAACAGTTAAGCCGTGAACCATTACCTCTTCCCACATTGTGGATTAACCCTGATGTAAAAGATATCAATAACTTTACTATAGAGGACTTTAGACTAGATGGATACAACTATCACCCGCCAATCAAAGCCAACATGGCGGTTTGAACGACCCCATCGTGTGCGCTTATTCGCATATAGAAGTCATATAAACGAAATTCACAACAATGGTTGGGGCAATGATGCTCTATACTTCCAAGCAGCAAAAGAATTCAGTCAAACAGACAAATATGCTTGGGTTGAACGCAATAGCATTAAACTTGATTTTGATTTTGATAGTAATACCATAGATTGGTTCAAACAGGTACGCTTCTATGCTGACCTGAGTGAAAGCGAATACGTAGACTATTGTTTAAGATTTTTTGATCATCACGACGAGAGCTGGAAATGAAAGTTAAAATTGGCAAATATTTAAGCTGGGTTGGTCCATATCAACTAGTAGACATGCTGTTCTTTTGGCATGAGAAATATCCAGAAGATAACATAGCTAAACGCTGGGACTATCAGTTACATGATCGTCTAGGCACTTGGTTAGCTAGTACTTGGGTTTCAAAGTTCTGTAACTGGATTTACGAAAAACGTCAACGCACTATTAAAATCCATATTGACGACTATGACGTTTGGAGCATGGACAGTACACTTAGTCTTATTGTTGTGCCCATGCTTAAAAAGCTAAAAGAACATAAGCATGGTGCTCCTTGGGTAGAAGATAAAGATGTGCCTAAAGAACTACGCAGTACCAGCGCACCTCCAAAAAAGAATTCCTGGGACACAGATGACAATCATTTTAAACGTTGGGATTGGGTCATGGACGAAATGATCTGGGCACATGAACAACTAATAGACGATGACGGTGATAGCAAGTTCTTTGATCACTCCGAGTCCGATGATCCAAAAGATAATTTCAACACACAAATTAGTAAGATTAAAGTAGATCGCAAAGGTCTTAAAGCACATCATGACCGTATCGATAACGGCCTACGTTTATTTGGCAAATACTATCGTGGTCTTTGGGACTAAATGAAGTTACTAGTTCATAAGATTACTCTAGGTGATGTAGAAGATCCTGAGATCTATGCCGCAGGTCCTATTATAGATTGGGAAAAGACTGAAAAAGGGCAATGGCTACATGAACATAGTTATCAGCAGATGATGTTTGATATTGTACCAGGTGGCTATAGCAGTTATGGTTATACTGTAAAAATACATGCGTGGTTAGAACCTAAAAATTTAACCTACTATAAATTAAAATGGGGAGAGTAAAATGGCAAGTTTAAAAGACACAGTAAAAGCAGCATTAGTAAAGAAACAACAAGAACAGCAGGCTACTAATAGTAAAACCCAAGTTGATACTGGTAAGGGTGCGCCCAAGTCCCAAGTAACAGTAAACAAGCCTGCTAAGAAATCAGCTGGGCGTGGTAGATGAAATATCTTGTCACTGGTGGATTAGGCTTCATTGGGCACAATGTTGTCCGCTTACTAGAAGCACAAGGACATGAGTGTATTGTAGTTGATACAGCTACTACCTATGGCTTTATTCCTACCAGTGAACTAGTATATCTAAACAGTCTACGTGAAAAACGCATTACTAGCGAAGTATACAAAGTTGATATTCGTGATCAAACACTAATTAACAGCTTGGTACTTAATAACGAAATTGATGTTATTGTACACCTAGCAAGTTTTCCGCGTCAGAAAGTAGTTGAACAAGATCCTAGACTAGCCACAGATGTTATGTGTAATGGCCTAACTAATCTATTAGAAATAGCACGTGAGCATTGTGAAAAATTTGTCTATGTTTCAAGTTCGATGGTCTATGGTGACTTTGGATCAGATACCAGCGAATATAAAAATCCTAGCCCAGTAGGACAATATGGTATTATGAAACTCATGGGCGAGCGTCTAGTAGAAGACTATGGTCGTTATTTAAATTATACTATTGTTCGCCCTAGTGCTGTATATGGTGAACGTGATGTAGAGGATCGTGTGGTAAGTAAATTCCTAACAGCCGCCATGCGTGGTGAAACTCTACGTGTTAAAGGTGGCAGTGAAGTCTTAGACTTTACACATGTCACTGACACAGCTCAAGGTATTGTGTTAGCTACAACCTTAGATGCTGCAAATGGCCATACATATAATATTACCCGTTCCGCTGATCGCATTTGGACCTTAAAGGACGCTGCCGAACTTGCTGTTAGCGTAGCAGGACAGGGCACTATAGAATTATTAGATCGTGATCTTAGTTTTCCTAAACGTGGACGTTTGAATATAGATCGGGCACGCAACGATCTAGGCTATGATCCTAAAATTGACTTTGAACAAGGCTTAAAACAGTATTATGACTGGTACAACGAAAATCCCGTTCTATGGCGTAGATAGACAATACGTTAGTATCAAAGAAGAAATACTTGATGCAACAGATCATGTATATTCTTCTGGAAAAGTCCTTGACGGTGACTATACCTTTCTGTTTGAAAAAACTATTCAAAAAATGACCGAACGCAAGTATGCCTGCGCAGTAGGCAGTTGTACACAGGCCTTGATCTTTAGTCTACGTGCGGCCTGTATACACGATAAGACTCGTAACAAAGTACTAATTCCAGCACAGAGTTTTATTGCTACACTCAACGTAGTAATAGAATCAGGCTTTGACCCTGTGTTCTGTGATGTAGATCCCATTACCGGTCTAATAGATCTAAATAAGATACCAGTGGATCATGATGAGATTGCCGCTGTGATGTATGTTAACTTATTTGGTAACATCATCGACTATGACAAATTAACCATGTATAGACAGATGTGGGCAGAGAATAATATTCCCATCATAGAAGATGCTGCACAATCATTTGGTGCCTACTGGAAAGGTGTACCAAGTGGCAAGCTAGGCACTATCAGTTGCTTGAGCTTTGACCCTACAAAAAATCTAAACAACTATGGATCGGGTGGCATGATACTCACTGACGATCCTGAGATCTGGGAACAGGTCAATGACTTTCACGACAATGGCAAAGGTAATGACAATATCAACTCAGGTACCAACAGCAAGATGTCAGAAGTTGATTGTTCACAGATGCTGATTAAGTTAAAATACTTCGATGCTTGGCAAAAACGTAGGAAAGAAATCGCCGAATACTACACAGAAGAACTAGATGGACATGTAACTATACCTAGTGTAGACATGAATGTAGAACATGCGTGGAGTAAGTATGTTATTCATCATCGTGAACGTTATGGTATGAATCAATTCCTTGGAGAAGCAGGAATCGAAACTAGGATTACCTACAAAAGACCCTTACACTTATCTAATGTGGCATTTGGCTTTGAAGTTGACTACACAGCGTTAGAAGGTGCTGAACAGTTTAGTCGCACCTGCCTAAGTTTGCCTATCTATCCAGAACTGTCAGACAGTGAAGTTGAAGCTGTAGTTGATGCTATTAAACAGTATACTTCTTAGAGTAGTATTCTTTCAACCAAGCCCACTCAAAACTCAGTAAGAGTTTATCCATATCACCAGCAACATTATTGTAGTATTCAACAGCATCAGTTGCACCTTGCGTGCTCCAATGCTCGCCTTCATTGAGCCAAACATCTAAACGATAACGACTTTCGATACTTCCAGTCTTTTCTACATCATCTACAAGTTTTAACACTTCACGGAATGCTGTGCGCCATGTTAGTTCGGGTGTGGTATTATAGTGGGCAATAGCACTTAATACAGGGACCACAGCATGTGGCTTGCTTAGAGTAAAGTCTAATCCATGTTCATCTGTATCAAGTACTAGTTGCTTGTTGTAGGCAATAATGCCCATGTGTCCATATTCCAATCCATTAACAGGATTACGACTGTTAAAGATATAGTGTTTAGGTTCTTGTAGATAGTCTGGTTGCCAAGACCAATCAAAGTCTGCTACTACTTCTAATTTAGCAAACACAGTAAAGAACCAATCTGTTTGACTGGCATTAGCTGCAGCTTTATATGCCTCACTACGTCCATTAACATCTTTAACTCTACGTACCCAATTGGTAGCACCACTAGCCGCTACCACTGATAATAAGTGTTCATACCACTGTTCTGCCTGCGGTTCTCCGTTGCTGATGTAGATAATATCGAGGTTATTATCGCCTAAAAACCAGTCTTTTTGCTTCAAAATATGTGGATAATCGTAGATTTGATGCTTTAAATGTGCGGAAATTTCACGGGGTACTAACGATACACTGTTTGCCTTGTTAAAGGTATGTACACTTCGATCTCGCCATAAAATAGGCGCAAAGTTTACAGTTGAGTCCGTGTCACGTTTGAATAGGACATATGGAGTATCAAATTTAGTAGCCTTGACTACCTCAACTAGGTCATCACTGATGTATGTAACAACAGGTACAGGCAATCTAGGTACACCCGGATAATGCCAATTAACTTCCTTATACCATTCCAGTAAAGGAATATCCTGTTGCTTATTAAATTCACTTACGTTCACCAGGAAGGTGTCGCCGAACTTCTCGTGATCACTATGCCAACAGTGTAGTTGATAGGCTTCCCACGGAACAGCTCGGTAGTCAAAATCAAAGTTACTGTAGTCACAAACACTAGCAAGTACCCAAGCATAAGGTGTTCTACAACGTGAAATACAGCGTTTTAACGTGGCTAAGTGATTATCGTAGTATCTTACCACTCGAGCGTGCGGAAAACGCTGTACAAGACTCTGTACATTGTCTTCATTGCCGCCCAGGTCCATTATAAAAACATCAAACATCTATTTTTTCCACTGTGACACCCGAATCATGAAGGAAACGTATCCCGGAATCATCGCGATAATCAGTAGCGTAGTAGACCTGTCTGATACCGGACTGGTAAATAAGTTTGGCGCAATCCAGGCAGGGACTATGAGTAACAAATAAAGTGGCATTATCACCACTGTCAGTGCTTCTAGCAAGTTTCGCAATAGCGTTGGTTTCAGCATGTAGGACCTCCGGTTTAGTTTTTAATTCAAAGTCATTGGGATTACCTATGCTGTAGTATTTGTACTCACAATCGTTATCCCATCCACTAGGCATACCATTGTAGCCGATACTAATAATTCTATCGTCTTTGACAATAAGTGCGCCCACTTTTAATCTACGTGCTGTGCTTAGTTCAGCGTAGAGATGTGCGGCCTTCATGTGTGCTAGTTTATATTTTGGTTTCATTTGCTAGTTCTTTGTATGTAGTTCATTACCACTTTCATTAATTCTTTATCAGTGTCGCTAAACCATTCTTTAACATGATAGTTACATTCTGCTGGCGGTTCAAACATTTTGTTAGTATCTTCGTAACGGCCTTCGCGAATAGTATCCATCCAAACAGTATAGTCTGGAGCAAAATATTCACGTGCTTGTTCAGTTGGGCAGACAAAATCAGCCACAGCAATCTTACCAGCTAATACAACCCCGTCAGCTAGATACTTCATGCGTTGAGCTTGGCGCAGTCTTCCCTCTGATGTAAAATCCCAATCGTTGTATTGTTCTCTAATTTTATCAGCATTGATCCACACAGCACCTAATAGATTAGCCAACGGTTCGGCCAAGGTTGATTTTCCACTTCCTGGTAGGCCCATAACTAATATTTTCATTTAATTTTCCTATCCTTGTATTTGTCCCAGTAGACTTTTGGATTTGTATATTTTAACACAAAGTCATCAGGATTACAATATTGTAAATTAAAATCATAAGCAATCTGTTGATGCCAATCTACACCAAAGTGTGCACCGTCACGGCCTTTAGTCCAAGAAATTGTATTGTAAACTTTTTGTACAGTGTCATCCCAATCTATACTTAACAGTTTAAATTGATAAACCTGCTGTAGTAACTCTAAAATTGTTTTATTTTTAGTCTGATTATTGTATGCTGTGTTGTCCTCGTACTGTAGATTGTCTTGTTCCATAGTCCAAGCGCCGTTAAACACAGCACCATTTTCATATGTTTCAAACCGATATAAACTTGGCCATAAGACTGCAACTATACTAGGTTTAATAATAGGAATTAGGTTAATTGCTAATCGTGCAATAGTATCTGCCCCCGCACCCCCCAGACCAGCATTATATACCTTATGTTCAGGAAAATATCTACTACCAAATTGTTCAGGCCAATTATTGTGCTGTGGCACACCCACACCTACTGTATGACTACAACCTAATGTAAGTATTACAGGATTTATTCCGTCGAGATCAAATTCACAGCTACGAAATCCGCAGCTATTATACTTGTAGGTAAAACTATCCTTAGACCAATTGCCAGGCGGCAAAGAATTAAAACGTTCTTCATTGTCTAGATCACTTAGGCTAAACGATAACTCTTGATTACGGGGATAGGTTCCTAAATCTAATGTTGCTCCTAATTCCCAATAGTTTTTCACGACATAACCTTTATGCCATATAGTCTTTCAAACCGATCTGCATCTTTACGATTATTAACCATTGGTTCGCCTCTGACATTTAAGCTGGTGTTAAGCAGCATAGGACATCCTGTCCAAGTATACCATTGTTCTAAGAGTTGTCTGATTCCACTGCCATCTTTTGGTACTGTCTGCACGCGAGATGTACCATCAACATGTAGAATAGCAGGAAACTGGTTAGGATGCAGGCAACGAGCCACGACCTGCATATAAGGGCTACGATCCCAACCAGGAGGCATATCGAAATATTCGTGTACCAGTTCCTCAAGTATAACAGGTGCAAAAGGTCTAAACTTTTGTCTACGTTTGATTTCATTTACTCGATCCTTAATGTCTGGACCTCTAGGGTCCGCTAATAAACTACGGTTACCAAGGGCTCGCGGGCCAAACTCAGCCCGCCCGCTCGCCACGCCACAAATTTTATTTGTGGTTAACTCGGAAATGATATCTTTAACAGGATAACGACCAGGAATGTTAAAGCCAAGGAAAGCATCTTTCCAAACCAACCTTCTGCCCAAAGCCATTGCAGCCGCGCCAAGGCTAGACCCAGCATCGCCAGGATTAGGCATAATCCAAATGTTATCATAATATTCCCCTAATATTCTATTCGCACTACAATTAAGTGCTACACCGCCACAGTATACTAAATTTTCACTATAGCCTAATTTACTTGCTTTCATCATTACGCTGGCAATTAAATCTTCTGCTATATACTGTGCTGCAAATGCTATGTTTTCATCAGACCAATCTACAGGTAACTTACCAGGTAATCCTAGATGGAAGTTATGTTTGAATGTAAAATTACCTTCATCACCTAATATACTATCTTTAAGCTGTTCTATTTCATCCCATCTGATCTGTTTACCCCAACCAGCCATGCCCATTAAAATGTATTCTTCATCCATGGGTTTTAATCCCACATACTTGGTAAATGCTGAATACATTAGTCCAATACTATGTGGATATTGTTGTCCCCAAAGTTTTTGATACTTAGCGTTGCCGTGGTCATCAAAATACGCATGCCAAATACTAATAGTATCCCACTCACCGATAGCATCAATAACCACTACAGTGGCATCTGTAAATGAGCTTGTTTGAAATCCTGCCGCCGCATGTGATAAGTGATGATTATACGACTTAATTGGTAATTTATGTAAATGTAACTTGGGTAATTGAGCTTTTAATATACCTGCAACAGTCCACGGAGTTTTAAGTTCACTCCATTGACCTGCATATAGTTGACGAGTCTTTTTAACCCATGGACGTTCATAGTAGGCAATCTGATCTATACTACCATATCGCAACGCATCTCTGATCAAAGGGACATTTAATACACTGTCATGTTTAATCTTGCTGTAACGTTCAGCATGTCCTGCGAACAAGATCTTGCCTTGTTCGTCGATTAATGTAACAGCGGCATCATGAAAGCCAGCCGATATTCCTAATATGTTCATAGTACTTTTCCGCTATACGTTTATGTCCAAGCTCAAGTGGATGGCCACATGACCCAATTTCTGCATCACCTATCCAAGCGTGCATACCTTCGCCTTCCGGCCAACCTAAATAATTATCAGTATCAATTTGGTCTATAAATTTAGTTAGGCCTAATTTTGTATAATGTTCGCGATACTCATTGTTAGGTTGCATGTTAGCAAAGATGTATCGCTGACCTTTATTTTTAAAATATTCTTGTAGTGCTAACACTCTGGTTAACCAAGTTTTAGTACTATGTCTGTCATCATAGTGTCTAGCATAATATTCTTTAATCCAAGGATACTGTTTAGCATGATAATCAACACTAGCTGATGTTACTTGAAACTCCCGGTCATTAGCCCATAAATCTAGTCTAGACACTTCAGTCCAGGCGCAAATTACTAAATCATATTGTAATTCAAGTGTGTGTTCAATTGCCAATCTGAAGATTCTATCATTACTACTACTAGGCATACCTAAGTTAGTTACATAGCTGTTTAACTTAATTGCCAATTGCATCGGCCAAGAATCACGCCCTGGATTTTCAAGTTCCGATCCATAGGTATAACTATCGCCAATGGCTAGTATATTATTAATCACCTAATATTACCAATATATCTCAGATGTTCATATACTAAATTTGCCGCTTCAATGTGTGCTGGTTCGCGCGGATGTGTTGTGGCAAAAGGAAACTTATTATCTCTTGCCCAGGTATAAAATCCTTTATGTTTCGGAAACCAATACCATTTAGTCATATCAATTTGGTTGTATAGAGTCTTTATATTCACATCATGTTCATGTTTATTAACATTTATTAGTATACACTCATCTACTCCTAAGAACAAGTAGGGAATATCTTTTATTTTTAAATATTGTTCAAGTAATACAATGTCTAGTAGACTGTTATAAACTTCCCAATATTCAAATCCACCTATCTTGCTATAAAATATTCTAGCAAAGTCACTTATACCTAATGCTTGTTCACGTTTTAGTTTATCCAAATGATGTTGAAACACTATAGGATTATCTATGTGAAAATCTTTTTTTATAGTTTTTTCTGCATCATCAGCAACACTCCATGGATTTATTTGTTCCCATGAGTTGTTGAAATTAAATTCGTACCTGCCAGGGAAGCTCCAAGTAACTATCACTTGTTCTATGTTAGTGTTACTTTCACATGCGTTCATTACACTTCGTCTAATAGCACTATTGCTATTACCAGGATGGGCCGCACAGATATATTCTAAATCTAGTTCTTTAGCAATTAACGCTGTATAGGTACTTTGACTATGCACTTCCTTGGGCGTAGAAGATTCACTCAATACAAAGCAATCAGACAATTCACTGCCATAGGTAAAACTATCGCCACCTGCAATTAAACAGCCCATTTTAATTTCACCATATGATTATATATCTTTTCCGCTACACGTTGATGCCCTAACTCTAGAAAATGTCCAATTGGACCTTGATTGCATCCATAGGTCCATTCCATCATTGATTCATCTGGCCAGCCAACGAAATATCCAGTATCAATTTGTCCTATTAGATCCTCATTTGTTTTCCTTCCACGATATTGGTGATTAGCAAAGGCATCTAACATTAGATATTTCTTATTATTTTTACTAAAATAATTTTGTAATAAAATTATGTTTAATAGATATTGCCTATATAGATATTCATCATTATAGTGTCGAGAATAATATTCTATCAGATCACTACGCCATTGGGTATGTTCTTTGTGTGGTATTGGACTACAACCTGGCCAAATATCATAAAAGCCGCACTCGTCTGCAATTTCAGTCCTAGCCCAATGCGTCCACGCAACAATAATCATGTCATACTTGGTTATATTTTCAACAGCATATCTAACCATACGTGTGTTGCCGCTACCGGGTTTTGCCAAATTGGTTACATCGTATCCTAATGTAGCAGATAACTGAAATGGCCAAGCGAGCGTCAGGTCGCTTAGTTCTTCCCCGTAGGTAAAACTATCACCAACAGTTAGTAAACGCATTATTTGTAAATAAAAGGATCTCTTTTGCGAAGCTCTTTAAGCTTCTTGCGGTATGCTATTTCTAGTTTAACTCGATTGATTAGATTTTTTAACCAGTTCATTGAATTTATTCCTCATTAAATTGGCCGCATCAACGTGTGCTTGCTCTAACGGATGATGTTCTGGGCCTATATTGTACTTATTTTCTACAGCCCATTGATAAAATCCTCTTGGTTGTAGAGTTTCGTACAATTCTATGCCTGGCGGAAATAAGTACCAGTGATCCCAATTAATTTTAGGATTATCTGTAACTATACAGTTATCTACACAGGTAAACAAATAAGGAATATTATAATGTTCTAAATATTCTTGAAGATGTATTATTTCTTCATCGCTGTGAATTTTATTATCTCGGCTCGGCCAAGTCCAGCAGACTAGGACGCCAGTTGGATCTGTTAACGTTAATGCTTCTATTATTCGTTGAACTATTTCTTTATTACCTATACCGGGATATGCAGCACAAACATAGTTATCTTTAGCCAATAATGCTGCAAAAGTATTAGAACTGTATCCATCGTGGCCGCCATGAGGACTATCAGCTAACTCACTACCCCATACCATACTATCCCCGCCAGCAATAATCATCATTGATTACCTATAATAGCAACTTGTCTAGCGGCAAAATCATTATCGCTCCATTGATAATCATATTCAGCATATTCTTCTTTGGTTCTAATACTGAATACATCTAAATGTTGCTCTAACTTTGCCCAAATATCTTTATAATTATCAGTACCAAAACTGCGAATTAGATTAACTTGTCCTACTTGCGGATGCCCAATGGTTAATGTTTTATCTGCTGGATCAAAATTATTATTAATTAGCCATTGTCTAAAATCTGCCAGATGTTTCTTTTGCCATTCATATTCACCAGGGTTATTTCCCCACTCTATATCAAAATCGCCAGCTGCCTCAAGTTGACTACGCAAAGTAGTTGTGGTTAAATTTTCAATTATCATATTGGGATTATATCCTGCTTCGTCTACAAAGACTTCCCAATGATGTTTGCCTACAGCTTTGTTAACACCCACATATACTCCGCCAAGAGGACGATTCATTGTTTCGACTCCAAATAGATCATAATCATCTTCAGTAAGGATAAATCTCGGTGCTGTTAACCAACACATAAGTTGACTAGGGCGTACCCAGTCTGGTGCTGTATATTTTTTTCTATTACTTAATGCCCAACTTTCAAATTCGTGACACAATAGATTTAATTGTCTGATATGCCATCGTACAGTGGAATCTGCAAGATTATAATATTCAGTCATGCGACCACTTACTCCCTGTAGATCCTCAAAATAACGATGCAGATTGTTAAAATGATCATGGTTAACTTCGCCTGGTAAATTAGCAGGCCGTTGTCCTAGTGGATATAAGTGCTCAGGAATTATTTTACCAGAAACTATACTATTTTCTAAAGTAAAATAATCATCAATCTTGTATCCGATATTGGCTTCATTGATTGCTTGTATACTACAATTAATTTGCTCAACAATTAATTTACCATCACGAGGACCATCAGCAAATCCAAAGAAACAATAATTCTTTTCTAAATGATAATTATTTTTTAGTAGAGTGTTGAGAGATACTAACCATTTATGACTCAAACTGTTATCAAATACATCAATATAAACAGATAAGAGGCTGTCCTGCCCACGTAGGACAATTTCTATTGTATCAATTAATTGATTTGTACCACTCATAAACATCTGCTCTCGTCGATAATATGTCAGCCATAGTGTAATCGTCACCACGGATATGCTCTAATTGTAACACACGCCGTTTACCTTGAGCAAGACTTTCTTTCCAAGTATCGGGCCACTGTTCTTGAAAGGTTGGGCGAGTTTTAAGCTGAATCAGTATGTCCTTTAGTGGGCTATTTTGAGGGTAACCCTCAGAGTCAAGGCCAACTAATAGTTCATCTACCCAAGGATCTAACAACTCCCTAGGTAGTGCTAAAGGACTCATAATAATATCGGGACTAAAACTAAAGACTACTTTGGCAAGTATGTCTACACCCATTTCTTGAGCAAGGCGGCTAATGTTGATGACTTCAAACATTCCTGGGAGCGTGAGAGTAAAGTCAATTCGCATTTGGCGTCGGTGACTTGCGATTTTAACTCCTTGACGGAAGTTTGTAAGCCAGTGACTGTATCCAAGGCCTGTTCTAATGTACTCTCCAATTGCTCCTGTTCCGTCGAGACTCGCGCAGATTTGCCAGTCACGTAGCCCAGATAAAATGTCCCTGTAAAGATTGACACCGCGATAGTCGACACGGCTAAGGTTAGTGTTATACCTTGCGTATACATTTTTGCCATCTCCTAGTTCAACAATGCGCTTCATGTAGCGCCAATGTTGTTCGTACATTAAGGGCTCTCCGCCTACCCAATATACTTCTTCTACTTGATGTTGTTCTACAGCATTTGCAAACTCTTGTTCAATTTGACTGTCTTGAAACTCGGTTATTTGTTCTTTGATTTCGGGGCGCATCCAATTATTCTTTGGATTACTCCAATTGATCATATTGTGAGTGCGCTGTTCTGACTCCCAGGCACTAGATAACATATCTCCACACATACGGCATTTGAAATTACATAAGTTACTAAAGCGATAGTCCCAACTAACAGGACGAAGTGTAGTAGTTCCGTCTGGTTGAGTATTCTCTAGTACTTGTGAATACTTATGTCCAAACATACTATCAAAATAACTACGGTAAACGCTTGTGTTCAGTAACTTGTCATTACATACTTCGCACTCTGGTAGTGTTTCACCAGCCAGCATACGCACTCGCACATCTTTCATGTGAGGGCTGTTCCAATGTTCTTCTAGGGTAATGGGAATATACTTGCCCGTACCCGACTTAGTATCTATATACTGTTCAAAGTTCTGCGCAGGCTCGCGACTAGCACAGCACATACGTCTTTCTGTTTGTGGGCTTAGATATGTGTGTACCCAAGGTGCCATACATAACGTGCTAGGTTTAGGTTGATTCATACAATCTCTTAAAAGTTTCAGCTACTCCATGTTGCCAGACGCTATCAAAGTGTAAATTATCTGCGCCTTTATTCCATTTATCTGCTCGATCCATTACCGGTATTAAATCATCCCACGAAATACCAATTAACTTAACAGCACGATCTCTACATAATTCAGCGGCTATTTTAAGATTATTAGCATAATTTTCTTTCAGTAATTCGTCACTATGTGATTCTATGTATAAAATTCTATCTTTATCCGTTGGTATAATTTGTCTGTATATCCCGTCTTTAAGAATCTCAAATCTGACATAGTCTGGCCAAAATACAAAAACAACATCTGGCTTGAATTGTTCTAAACAATCAGGTAAAATTCGTATAACATAATCACTGCTTGCTCCCCACTGTCCCAAATTAATGATCTGATCTATATTAATTTTTTCTTTAAGTACTTCGGGCCATGATTCGTGTTGTTTGACTCCGCTACCTTTTGTGTGACTACATCCCATTGCAAGCGCACGTGGTTTATTAAAATCTATCTGATCAAATTCTATAGTTCTAAACCCATCGGAATTCAAATTCCAAACAATTCCAAATTCATCAACATGTTGGCCTCTATTAGATGTCAGTGATGGTATATTAATTTGCATTAATCCACTCCAATAATGGATCTAATAGATCCATTTTAAGACCGTTAAGTACTATTGCTCTATTATAAAATCTATCATAATTATGTTTTATTTTTTCGTTAGTTAACGGATCCAAATACTTAGTAGTATCAAAATTTTTAATATTATTATGCACGCTATCTAGACGGTTTTCAAAAAAATCAAGTTGATCATAACTTTCATCAAATATATGATTAAATGTCTCAAATCCATTATCATGTAAAAATTTCAGGGTTCCTTTCATCCCACATACTAAAAACGGATGTTGAAACGCAATAGGTTTAAATGTTTTTTCTGTGACAAATAATTCACACGGTGCTGTTAGATCTGTGTCAACAGAAGATTCTACTGTTACGGTAAAATATGAATCATTATACCACCATTCCTCAAATTGACGATCCCATGCTATTCTGGCTACAGGATTAACATCCCCGACAGGTAAATGTTGCCCGCCGTTATGCTGTTGTGCATAGCTCCAAATTGCTCGATCTAGCACATCATTAAATTGATCAACTATACGTGTTCTAAAATCTTTAACACGATTAATAGGCATAAAAAATAATTTACCATTAGACCTATTAGGTATGTATTTGTGATAACTCATTTTAGACTCACATGTATACCATAAACTTTCATTATACCAAAACCAATTTGGAACATTTATAATATTTTTCCATCCCAATCCCAATGAGTTTTTACAACCTAGTATTACCAAAATATTATCAAGATACGGAGTAAATTGTTCTGCTAGGAAAAACGGTTGAGCTTCCCACTGATTAGCCAATATTAATTTATGTCCTTTTTCTAAAATTTTTTCAACCATTGGTTCATGCCAATATTCACTACGAGAAATGACAAATATACAGTCGTTGGCATAAGTTTTATTCAGGTTGTATGGTTCGATATCAAAATATTCAGATAGGTACCAATTGATGTAGCTACTATTAAAATCAGTCCAGCCAATGAGTATTAACTTGCGTTTATTCATATCCCATGGCCTTGGCAATTTCTGTATGAGTAGTTAAAAAACTTTGGTTACGATATTCATCCGCTAATTTCATCTTAGTTACAAACTCTCGACCGTCACTGCCTTCACCGTTACGAATAAACTTAACAATGCGTAAAATTTCTGCACGATACTTAGGATCTATAACACTATTAGATAATTTATCTATAACTAGTTCCTGTGCATCTAATGTCATTTTACTAATACACATGTGCCAAGGATCGTGCAACATGTTAAAGTATACATGGTCAAATGGTAAGTTTGCAAACCAATTACACATCTCTGGCAGATAATAGACATTTTGTATATTAACTGTTAAACATAATTGTGTACTAAATTTTTTATTACGTAGTTCAAAAAATCGACATAAATTATGCTCTACTTCTGCCCAGTCTGCTCCGTACCTTTCGTATTCAAAACGTTCAGCAGTATTGTCAATACTAAATGCTACTTCAACGTGTTTAAAATGACTCCATATTTCATAGCTGTCAGGAAACACCGTTCCATTGGTGTTGTAGTGTATTTCAATATTTTTAGCATAGTCGTTGTCTACAGCGTATTGTAATAGATCAAAATGCTGTTGAATAAGGAAAGGTTCGCCGCCTGTGAATTCAAAGTATTTAATGTTAGGCAGTAGAGCTTTTAGGTTATCCCAGAATTGAGGATTTTCTCTAGGCCAAGCACCATCAGCGAGAAACTTGTAAGCAAGGTGTTCTTTACGATTAATACCTGGTACGTAGTCAATCTCTTCTTTAGCCCACTTACTACTTGACCAACTTCCACAAATACGGCACTTAAGATTACAGATATTGCCCAACTTAAGGTCAATAAACCATAACTGATCAGGGTTAAGATTATTCCAATCAACGTTGTCATAGTATTCCTTTAGTCTAATGCGACTGTTCATGCGCTTGCTGGTACGGCCAGCAGCTTCTTCATCCCAACAGCGTTGACAGGTACTAGGTTTGTTACCATCTAAAAATTCTTGACGTAGATCTTGCATATAGTTACTGTGATATATTTCTTCAAGAGTATGCTCTCTGAGATTATACCCAGGGATTTCATCTTTAGCCAAACAGCAAGGGCGAGCAGTACCAATTGGGCTAGTCTCAATACTAATCCAAGGTAGCATACAAATTTTTTCAGGCAACATACGTTCTCAATGTTTGTAATTCTGGGAATGTAGCTTCAAATGATTCTTTACGATACGCATCATGTACGTTGTTGACTCGAAAGAATTCGTTTAGTAAATGTGTTTTAGAGTTTTGATACATAAAGTTAATTATGCCTTCGTAGCCACTGACAGCACGTTTTAAATGATCATGTGGAGTCAACCATTCAATATGGTCAACAATCTTATTGCGTATTTGATCTTTTAGTAGGTTAGGTAATACATCAATACGATCGCGATCAGGACCTTGAAGGATATTAATATTCCAATCTTGATGTTTAATATATCCTTTATCGACCCACTCTCGATGAAAGTCAGGTAAGTGATGTACATTGTATAGACTAACTGTACTACTTACATAAAAGTCTGTAGTTGGGCATACTTCTAACATCTGTTCACGATTGCGTTCAATTTGATCCCATTTAGTACCTTTACGAATATATTCAGCACGTGGACCCATAGCATCCAAACTAGCACCAACACTGACATTCTTGAACAGCTTCCAATAG
>Ga0164296_1001396_pt1 | contig 25716 bp, 21 predicted proteins | sample GEODES057metaG_FD_113533 | JGI IMG/M metagenome (GOLD analysis project Ga0164296, IMG submission 113533) | Dystrophic lake water microbial communities from Trout Bog Lake, Wisconsin, USA - GEODES057 metaG | ecosystem: Environmental > Aquatic > Freshwater > Lake | place: USA: Trout Bog Lake...
GGGTTGGGATGTCGACCAGTTCAGTATTTCCATGACTGCACCTTATTTGCAATCGATCATTGGTTATGCAGCTCCATGGAGCTCGAATACTAATGGCGAGATCAAGGCCCTGGTAACCATTTTGACTTACAAAACAATGGACCCGGCCTATATCAGTCAGCATGCCGCCGATTTTAAGGGTAAGATCGTCTACCTGGCGGGTAACAGTAAAAAAATTGAAGATGATTTCAAACCCTTTTCAACGAGGCTTAGCGATAGCGAGCTCAGAAAATTACCGGATACTTATATGATTTCGCGCACATTGATCGATAGCTATATCAAAATATTGAGTGCTCAAAATCAAATATTGCAGCAACTAAAAACCGATGGCGCTTTGGCTTTGATCACAGCAAATGGTCGTGATGGCACGGTGGCCGTACAGGCATTCAGCGGATATAAAGTTGGCTGGCCGGCAGGATTGCCTGAAGCTGTGATTTCTGAAGTAGACGGATTAAAGATCCAACGTCTGATCGCTTCGGGGCACCAGGTAGAAATTGCATTGAATATTAAAGGTCATTTCAGTACCGGCGATGTACAGGGTTACAATGTAGTTGCCGAAATTCCGGGCAGCGACCCAAGCCTGAAGGCCCAGGTGGTAATGCTGGGTGGTCACCTCGATTCCTGGACCGCGGGAACCGGCGCTACAGATAATGGCGCAGGGTGTATCGTTATGATGGAAGCTGTTCGCTTATTGGATTCATTACACCTGCAACCCAAAAGAACTATCAGGATAGCGCTCTGGGGTGGTGAAGAAGAGGGTTTGTTGGGTTCATATGGCTACGTGAAAAAACACTTCGGCAATGCCGAAACCGGCGCATTCACGCCCGAGCAGGCCAAAATATCAGCTTATTTCAACCTGGATAATGGTACCGGTAAAATTAGAGGCATATATGCCCAGGGTAATACCGCGGCCAAAGCGATTTTCGAACAATGGTTCGCACCTTTTCATGACCTGGGAGCGCAAACGGTAACCCTGAGCAATACCGGCTCAACGGATCACCTTTCATTTGATTGGGTGGGTATTCCTGGATTTCAGTTTGTACAGGATCCGCTGGATTATGAGACCAAGACGCACCATACCAATATGGACACCTATGATTATTTACAGATAGACGATATGAAACAGGCCGCCGTAATCGTTGCATCCTTTGTATATCAGTCTGCCAACCGGCCCGATCAGTTACCACGAAAACCTGTTGTAAAAGAAAAGTTTGTGTTCGACGGCTTGTAGGAAAAATTGCTTAAAACGCTTTCAAACAAAAAAGCCGGAAATTTAAATTCCGGCTTTTTTTGTATCTGGATAAATCGCACCGTTTATAAGCGAACGTATGTTGGTCAAAAAAATGCAACCATTACTTTTCTTCTTTTTTTACGAGGTAGATCAATTGCCCGAGGTGTGTGCTCAGGTGGTTGGTACGGTTGATCATAATGTTCAATTTATTGCGATGCGGCTCCTTCAAAAAATCTTCCTCTGATACCGCGCTATGACGAGTAAACCAATCATCGGCCGGCAAAGTATTCGTATGATGATCAAGGGCCGCACTTAAATCGGTCCAATATTGGCGCAAAGTTGCTGTTGCCGGTGCGGGCAAGCCGGAGCGGTCGGGATTGCGAATAAACGTTTCTTCAAGTTCCGGGAATAAACGATCGCCAAAACCTAGTAAAGGCAACATTGCATCGTGAACTGCTGTCATGTGGCCGAGCAGGTAGATGCCTGAATTACGTCCGGGGGCGGTCTCCTGAGCTAATTCGTCGTCGCTGAGTTTATCAAAGAGGACTGTCAAGCGCTGGTTTTGCGTTTGCCAATTCGAGAGGACCATTTTAATGAACAGCAATTTTTGGTCTTCTGCTCTTGAAGTTTGATTATTTTCCATGGGTCAGTTTTTTTATAATTCTTTGCTCAAATATCAATCGCTGATTTAAATTTTAAAACATACTGTTGTAAACTTTCTACCCTCGAATAATTCCATTAAATTTAGAATTCATAAACCAATTATGAACCGCACAAATCGACCAAATTTTGTCAATACCGTCGAAAGCACAGCTGCTGTATTTTCCAATCAGTCGCATGCACCTTCAACCAATTGTCAATTATTCACACGCTATAAAACCGATCTTTAATGGAAATGTCAAGAAGAAGGGCCCTACAGGCTTTGGCCCTTACGATACCTGCACTAAAATGGGCACCAGGATATGCTTTTAGCCAGCACAAGCTACCGGTAAGCCCGGGGCCATTTAAAGGTACCCGGGAGTCGCTTCAGCATTATGTTATACCAGATTGGTTCCGCGATGCCAAGTTCGGTATATGGGCGCATTGGGGGCCACAGTCGGCCATTGAAGCTGGCGACTGGTACGCCCGCAACATGTATCAGCAGGATCACGAGCAGTACCAGCATTTTTTGACCAATTATGGCCATCCGTCTAAAATTGGTTATAAGGATACCATTCCGAAATGGAAAGCCGAAAAATTTGATGCCAACCATTTATTGGGCCTCTATAAAAAGGCCGGAGCCAAATATTTTATGACGATGGGTGTCCACCACGATAATTTCGACCTATGGAATTCTAAACACAACCGCTGGAATGCGGTAAACATGGGGCCCAAAATTGATATCGTTGGCCAGTTTAGACAGGCTGCCCAAAAACACGGTTTAAAATTCGGCATCAGCGATCATTTGTGGATCAGTCCGAAATGGTTCTCTACCAGTAAAGGTTCAGACAAAACCGGACCATATGCCGGCATCCCCTATGATGGTGCTAACCCGGCTTTTGCCAGCTTGTATGGAAAGTCGGCCAAAGTTTTTGCCGACCCTAACCTTACCTGGGATAATGAAGGCATAGCCGAGTCGTGGAAGCAACATTGGTTCGACCGCATTAAGGACCTGGTTGATAATTACCATCCCGACTTGCTTTATTGCGATGGCGCTATCCCATTTGAAGAATATGGCCTGAGCATATTGGCTAATTTATATAATCAAAGTGCTGCAAAACATGGCGGTATCACCCAATCGGTCTACACCAGCAAACGCGCGGAAGATTCACAAGTTGGAACCTGTGTGTTTGATGTAGAGCGCGGCGTAGTAGATACGATCTGGCCACGACCATGGCAAACAGATACCTGTATTGGCGACTGGCATTATAACCGAAAAATGATCGGCCATTATAAGTCGGCCAAAACGGTTGTGGATCTATTGGCGGATATCGTTAGTAGAAATGGCAATCTGATGCTGAATTTCCCATTGCCCGCCAGCGGAATGCCCGACGATGACGAACTGAAAACTTTGGATGGTATTACCAAATGGATGGCCGTGAACAGTGAGGCCATACATACAACCCGCCCATGGAAGATCTATGGCGAAAGTCCGTCAACGAAAGTCCCTACCGGTACATCATTCAACGAGAATAAAAGGGAAGATCTTACCTATAATGATATCCGCTTTACAACCAAAGGAAAGACGCTCTATACCTTTTTTATGGGTTGGCCGCTGGAAGGGCAAGTGATCATAAAACCTCTTGCATCAGGGAGTCCGCAAAAAATCGGCAAAATTGAAAATGTTGAACTTCTGGGCCATGGCAAAGTTGAATTTTCGCAGGACGCGGAAGGCTTAAAAGTAAGTTTGCCCGCCCAAAAACCCTGCGACCACGCCTATGCGCTAAAATTAAGCGGAACTGATCTGACCTGATATGAAAACCCTGGTATGTACCCAACCGGGGGCGTTTGAATTCTGCCCGGCCCCCGACCCAATTCTGACTCCCGGGAATGCTATGCTCAGGATCAAAAAAATCGGTATTTGCGGCACCGACTTGCATGCCTTTGAGGGCACTCAGCCTTACTTTGAATATCCCCGCATTTTGGGCCACGAACTTGCAGCTGAAATTGTCGATATCGACGACGATTCAAACTTTAAACGTGGCGATGCGGTTACCATTATCCCCTACTTCAATTGCGGTGAGTGTATAGCTTGTCGTTCAGGTAAACCCAACTGCTGTGTTCAGCTTAAGGTTTGCGGTGTACATATTGACGGCGGCATGGTTGAATATTTATCCGTCCCCATTTCGTCCTTAGTGCCCAATAGGGGTCTTGGAGTTGAAGCACTCGCATTGGTTGAGCCTTTGGCTATCGGTGCCCACGGTGTTCGCCGGGCGCAAATTACTGAAGGCGAATACGTATTGATCGTTGGTGCAGGCCCGATCGGCCTTGGGACCATTGAATTTGCCCGATTGGCTGGTGCAAACGTAATTGTAGCAGATATCAATGATTCGAGGTTACAATTTTGCCGTAGTCATTTAAATGTTGAACATACTATTAATACCAGCGATGGGAAAACTATTGAACAATTGCTGGAGATCACCTGCGGCGACATGCCCACCGTTGTTTTTGATGCTACCGGCAACGGGCGAGCTATTAACCAGGCTTTTCAATACCTGGCCCATGGCGGACGTTACGTACTCATAGGCCTGCAAAAAGGAGAAATCAGTTTCAGCCATCCCGAATTTCATAAACGGGAAGCCACATTGATGAGTAGCCGTAATGCAACAAGAGCAGATTTCGACAAGGTGATTGACGCGCTTTTGAAAGGACAGGTTAACCCATTAACCTATATCACACATCGCGTGGGCTTTGATGAGGTGCAAAATAATTTCTCCAGTTGGCTCAACCCAGCGAGCAACGTTATAAAGGCGATGGTTTCAATCTGAAATTCAAAGGATTGTGCAATATAATCAACACGGTGATGAGGATAATTGTACCCAATTCAGGGAACGAGCCCCGGCATTGTTTGTACGGATTTTTTTATAAAGCGTATGTTTATTGTCATTTAATCAACTATTTCGATAAAATGATAATTGCCGATTAATCTAATATTTAAATTTTGCCAAAAAATAACTCCAAGTTAAATTAAACTTTGTAACCTATTCTATTTCAATAGGTTAAAAATTATTATATATTTGGTACACCGTTTGCCTTTTAGTTATCATATGAAAATTAACTCCTAAGCTCAAACAAAAAATGAAATCACTAATCACCCTATCATTTTCAATGTTCCTGTTTACACTGGCGGTGCAGGCACAGAATAAGGTTGACAATACCATTAACAAAGCAAATAACTCTGTTAATAGCGTCAACAACAGCGTAAACAATGCAAGCGCAACCGCCAGCAATGCAGTTGGTACTGTTGGTAATACGGCAACCCAAACCAAGGCCCTCGCCGACCAGGTAGGAGGATTGTTTGGCGCCAAAAAGAAACCCGTTGGCAATGTGGTAATAAAAGTGCCCGGTATTACCCGAGCCAAGATCAAACAATTGGTTGACATTGTAAAATCCTGCCCTGGGGTAAATGCCTCAAACGTTGATTATGTGTGCGATGATACAGATCAAAGCATAACTGTTGAAAACTATAAAGGCAAATTGTACGATTTCCTTGATGATATCGAAAAGAAAAACCCGCTGGTTACCGACAATAATTCAAAAGCTTCAAAAGCGGATAATAGCATCACTATTACAGGTTTATAAGTAAACAAAATTAGCCCTGAACTCAAAACCTTTCCTTACATAGCATCATTTTTAGTACAGATCGATGACCTTTCCCTGCACGGGGTATACCAGTTGCAGTGAAAGGTCATTTTCTTTGGCAATTTGCTGTCTGATGCAATCTATATTACGTTGCGGCGGCTTCTGATGGGTAATAATTGTTTTAAAACCAGATAAAGGCACACCCGCTATTTGTTGAAGCTGGTGTAACTCATTGAGAAGCCAATGCGGTGTTAGGTGGCCAAAAAGTGCTTTGTCTGACTGCTCGCTGGGGAAGGAAACTTCGATCATGATCGCTTTTAATTTTTTGGCCCTGATCAAGGGAGCGATGTTTTGCCATAAGGTTTTCAGGTGATCACTTTTTTCGATATCATCTGGTCCGGTATCACCCAGGTAAAGTAAATAACTATCTCCACTTCTTACTAAAAAAGCTGTGCTGGTTAGGTTTGAATGGCTCAGCGGAAAGGCCTGTACACTCAAATCCGTATTATCCAGCCTGGTTTCTATCTCTGGCTCCAATACCTGGTAATGGTATTTTTTCAATTGTGGAGTTTCGCCCTGGTCGCCAAAATTGGCCCAGGCTTGCCAGGTAAAATAGTGGGCTTTAAAAGTTTCGATACAACCGGCCAGTGCATATATGTTTTTAACTGTATCATCCGGCGAATTGAGTATCAGCCCCGCAAGGTGATCGAGATGTGAATGCGATATCAGGTAGCCTTTAATATTTTGCCGAAGCACCTGTTCGGGCAGGGCATTAAACACCTTATTTTCGATCGCTTTTTCGATCCCGGCATGCAGGGTACCTGCGTCGAGGCATATGTAATGATCACTACCGGCTGGCGCCAGCATATAGGCCGAAAGATTACTTTCGTCTGCACCGCCTTTTACACCTAATGGAACGATTCGAAAAGATGGAATTTTTGTTTGACCAAAACCAACCAGGCTTAAGAACAAAACAAAAATCAAAAAAAAGGCGCTGCGATAATAATGGGTAATCATGTTATAAAAATAAGCATACGCCCGATTTTACCGGCATTTATTTATTTTCGTATGATGAAATCTGGTAGCCTGGTTGCGAAAATAGTTGTCCGTTTATTTTTGTTATTGCTAATCCTGGCTATAGTTCCTTTATACCAGGCAGATAGCAGTAAATTGCACAGCCTTTATTTTGTAACGCCGCACAAATGGATACTGGTATTTCCATGCCTGCTGATCGGTGGTTTTATAACACTTTTTGTGGGCTGCACCGTTCAAAAATATAGCAAAGCTGATTGGAACTGGCTATTAGTGCTCAATACCATCGTGTTGGCCGCTTATTGCGCAACTACCTATATCCGCGTGTTACAACTGGTTAAGCCGTAGATTCTGGCTTCAACTTTTTATCAGTGAGTTTTTTAGGTTTAAAGTCGGCACCTAATAATAATCCCCATGGTTTCAAACTTTCTATCCTATCAAAAACGATCTTCAAAATAGCCATAACCGGAATTGCCAGGAACATGCCCGAAAGCCCCCAAAGCATTTCGCCTATAACGATGCCAATAAACGACAATAATGCATTCAGTCTGACCTTTGAGCCTACTACAACAGGTAGGATCAGGTTAGAGTCGACCAGATGTATGCCTAAAACGCCAATAGCAACCCCAAATACCTGCTGCAAATTGCCCGTAGCAAATGTCACCAGAGCACTCAGGAATAAAGCTGAAAATATACCGACATAAGGTATAATATTAAACAAACCAACGATAACTCCAAGCAGCAGCGCATACTTGATACCTATCAACAGGAACAGCGCACAGGCTATACAGGATACAATAAACATCTCGAGTAGCAGACCGAGGATATATTGGCGCAAAATTTTCTGTACGTTCTCTACTATATCAAACACTGTTTGCTGATGATCATCGCCGGAAACGGCTAATAAAAATTTGAATAAAAGCCGACGGTAAAGTAATATCAGTAAGGCAAAGATGAGGATGAATACAAAAAACAGGATCAGTGACCCCAATTCGCCGACGGTACTGCCGACAACGTCACCACCCGATGAAATGATCTTATTGGTAGCATCGTGTACATAGTCCATCTGCTTTTGCAAATTGATATGAAATGAGGCCTGGATCATATCCTGTATCTGCAAAATAGAACCCGCTACCTGTTTGCGCAACATAGGCCAATCATCAGCCAGTTTAGTGATCTGGGAACCAATAAGGTAAATGACGCCATAAAACACAGCGATCAAACTTATGATCGCACTTGAGCCGGCAGCACCCCGGGGCAAACGTAATTTCTTTTCGAAAAATGTGGCTACGGGCAATAATAAAATTGCGAACAGGAAGCCAAATACAAGCGGATCAAGCAGATCTTTTCCAATGATCACCAGGAAACCCAGTGCGATCAAACCAATCAAGACCAGCGACAATTTTTCATAAAAAGGCGCTAAAAGCTTTCTTTCGGGCATAATGAAGGGGGTTTTTCAAATATTTTTAACAATCGATTGCTGATGAAAGATAAGGATAAATTGGGGATTTGTGATTGGTTATTTGTGATTGGTTGATGGGTATAGGTATCATGTATTGGGTATCAGGTATGAGGTATCAGGTACTGTGTATTAGGTTTTAGGTATCAGGTATCAGGCGACTACTACTTTTTCCAGGATCAGTTTGATATTTTGGTCGATGGCATGTTGGGGCTGAGCGCTAAAATTTTGAGTTACTCTGTTTGCCAGAATGATATTAAATGATATCGCCCGATGACCCAAGGCCGAAGCCATACCATATATCCCGGCGGTTTCCATTTCGATATTGGTCATACGCTGATCATGGGAGATGAAGCTCTGCAAAACAGGTAATAGTTCGGGGAAATTATTTTTTGCCCGGATTTGCCGGCCCTGAGGCGCGTAAAAACCGGGGGCTGTCAGGGTGATGCCTTGCTGTAAACCTTTGCCCATCTTGCGGAGTAAATGGTCGTCGGCTTCTGAAAAATACGGATGTAAAGGGTAATTTTTAGGTAATGTGGCTAGTAAGTCCGCTATGAACACTTGGCCGTTTGTTGAGTTCGTAAACTGATAATAATGCATCAAGCTGTCAAACCCAACTGCCGCGCTTGATACCAGTAAACTATCGACAGGAATATCAGCTTGTATCGCCCCGGAAGTGCCGATCCTGATGATGGTCAGTTTTTGCAATTCTTCTTTAACCCGGCGCGTATCCAGATCAATATTTACCAACGCATCCAGTTCATTCAATACAATATCGATGTTGCCGGTACCGATGCCCGTTGATATTACGGTTAGTCGTTTATCACCAAGGTAGCCGGTATGGGTAACAAATTCGCGCTTCGCCTTCCGCACTTCCACCCGATCAAAATATTTGCTGATTGCTGCCACACGTTCCGGGTCGCCTACGGTTATGATCGTCGAAGCAATGTCGCCGGGCAACAAATTAAGATGATAAACGCTACCGTCTGCATTCAATATCAAATCTGTTTCAGAAATCCGCTCCATTATTTTAATTGCCAAAGTCTAACTTAACTAAACAAGTGCCGTTTGCGGAATATTAATTAAAATTGGCACTATTTGAGATTTACGAAGTTTTAAAAAATTCGTAAATCTTTTCGTTAGCGGATCAAAGCCTATTTCCCGTGTCAATTTGCTATCCAGTTTTACATGCCGGACTAATTGTACCAGATGCTTTGTTTCCTTGTCTGTTTTAAGCGAAATCTCTTTCTTACTTAGGTTAATGTAAAAGCATCCAGTATCCTCATCAAAACAACCGCCTCTTCAACCGGGCAGGGATTAGGCCCATCTCCCCTGAAATAAGCGACGATCTTTTGGATCATGGGCTGTTGTATATGTTCTGGATGGACAAAGTGCTCGGTATGTTTGCCCGCTTCATTTTCAAGTCCTACCCAATTGCCAAAAAACGGAAAGCTGATCTTACCTGCCGTGCCAATGATCTCGCAAAGGTCGATCGTTTGACTTTCTGCCACATTGAAACTCCATGAACCATTGACCACAACCTTATTTTTAAAAATGATCTCGCCACATACATGATCGTCGGCGGGATAGGTATTGGATTGATTCAGAGAATAACCATGATATCTTTCTGGCTCGCCAAAAAAGTACAGCATCAGGTCCAATTGATGGGGTGCCAGGTCGTGAAAATATCCCCCGCCCGATAGTTCGGGGTTAACGCGCCAATTGGTTTCAGAATTGGCAATCAGGTCGGGCCGGATACTCTTCCACATCCTGATCTGCACCGTACGCACATCACCTACTGCCTTTTTTGCCAACAGCTCCTTTACATACAAAAACATTGGCAATGCCCTGCGATAATGGGCAACTGTAAGCTTGCCGTTATAAGTCTTCACAGCTTCGGCCATAGCTTGCGCCTCAGCTGCCGTTCGTGTAACAGGCTTTTCTACATAAACATTTAAACCCTTCTTCAGCGCTGCAATGGCATATTCGAGGTGAAAAGCCGGTGGAGTAGCTATCGAAACAGCATTCACTTCAACATCATTCAAAAGTTCATCAGCATCGGCATACCATCTGTCAACGTGGTGGCGTGCCGCATAATCTGCTGCTTTAGCAGCATCGCGGCGCATTACAGCTACCAGTTTACTATCAGGTATCTTGTTGTATGCCTGCCCGCTTTTCTTTTCGGTTACGTTGCCGCAGCCAATGATGCCCCAATTAACGTCTGTCATATAAGCAAGGATGATTACAATGGAAAAAGACCTATTTTAAAATAACTTCTATCTGGTCTAATTCCTCTTTTGCAAATTCAATATTATCAAGGCATTTGAGTGAATCAGCAAGTTGTTCAGGACGACTAGCGCCTATCAGCACGGAAGTAACCCTTTGATCTTTGAGCAACCATGCTAATGCCATTTGTGCAAGGCTTTGCCCGCGTTTTAATGCAATATCATTTAGTTGCCTGATCTGGGCAATACGCTCGTCAGTAACCTGGCTCAACTGCAGAAATCCGGTGGATTTAGCCGCGCGGGAATCTTCCGGAATACCATGCAGGTATTTGTTGGTCAATAAGCCTTGTGCCAATGGCGAGAACGGAATACAGCCTACACCCTCCTGTTCAAGTACATCCAAAAGCCCGTCTTCTACCCAACGCTCGAACATCGAATATTTTGGTTGATGGATCAAACATGGTGTGCCCAGTTTGCGGAGTATCGCAATAGCTTTAGCCGCTTCATCGGCAGGGTAATTGGATATTCCTGCATATAAAGCTTTACCTTGTCTTACGATCAGGTCCAAAGCCGACATGGTTTCTTCCAGCGGTGTATCAGGATCGGGACGGTGGTGATAGAAAATATCTACATAATCTAATCCCATCCGTTTCAGGCTTTGGTCTAAACTAGCAACCAGGTATTTCTTCGAGCCCCATTCACCATATGGTCCGTCCCACATGTGGTAGCCGGCTTTGCTGGAAATGATCAATTCATCGCGATAGCTGCTAAAATCCTGCTTCAATATGCGCCCGAAATTTTCTTCAGCTGAGCCAGGAGGCGGACCGTAGTTATTGGCCAGATCGAGGTGCGTAATACCGCTGTCAAATGCCAGGTGCAATATTTTGCGGAAGTTTTCTTCTACGTCAACACCGCCGAAATTATGCCATAAGCCGAGTGACACTGCGGGCAGTTTAATACCACTACGGCCGCAACGGCGGTAGATCATGTCTTTATAACGATTTGGAGAAGCAAGATAGGTCATTGGAATTCTAATTTGTGAGCCCTAAAGTAAGGTTTTTGTTGGAATCAGAATTTGTAGCTCAAGGAATTTTTAAGAAATATTGACATTGACTGGCATTTGAAGACTGGCCGACCTTTCGTTCTTTTCAAATGATCTCAGCTACCACAAAATTACTGCCTCCAACGAATACCAAATCGTCTTTCCCGGCTGCGTTTCGGGCTGCTTTGAGGGCTGCGTTTACCGAAGAGTATGCTTCACCGTTCAGACCAAAATCTGCAGCTTGCTGTTTCAGGTTTTCCGCATCCAAACCACGGGGAATATCGGGCCGGCAGAAATAATAGGTGGCTTCCTTTGGCAACATGACGAGTATTTTTGTGAGATCCTTGTCATTCACCACGCCCATTACAAAATGCAAAGCATCGTAATTAATGCGTTTAATATTTTTTAATACTTCTGCTATTCCCTCCGGATTATGCCCGGTATCGCAAATGATCAAAGGGTTCTGATCCAAAACTTCCCATCGTCCACGCAAGCCGGTTAATTTACCTACCTGTTGCAATGCCCTAGCTACGTGTTCATCAGCAATAACAAAGCCTTGTCGCCTCAATTCTGCTACAGCTGATAACACTGTTTTAACGTTTTTGAGCTGGTAGGTTCCGGTAAGATCAAGATTTAAGTCTTGAGTACGGAGTTCTGAGCCGGGAGACAAGGGTCCGGATTCGCCTACCCTAATTTCCAGCCCTCCAAAACCTTTCACCTTTTGCCTTTCACCTTGCACATCCAAACTCCATTCTTCTGATGCGAAACTAAGTGGGGCTTCAACCGACTTTGCTATATCGATAAATACCTGCGAAACCTCCGGTTGATATTCGCCAATGATTACCGGCTTGTGTGGCTTAATGATACCTGCCTTTTCACCGGCTATCAATTGCAGGGTATTGCCTAGCATATTCATGTGGTCCCAGCCTATATTGGTAATGACCGACAACAACGGATTGATCACATTAGTAGAATCCAGGCGTCCTCCCAAACCCACCTCAATTATGGCTATATCTACCTTTTCCCGGGCAAAAACATCAAATGCCATGGCAACGGTCATTTCAAAAAAGGAAGGCTTTATTTCTTCAAAATCAGATTGATGTTTTGCAACAAATTCAACCACATAGGCCTCACTGATCATTACCCCATTAATTCGGATACGTTCCCTGAAGTCTTTTAAATGAGGGGAGGTATATAAACCGGTTTTGTAACCTGCTACCTGTAAAACAGCTGCCAGCATGTGCGAGGTAGAGCCCTTACCATTGGTGCCACCAATATGCACCGATTTAAATTTGTGATGAGGATCATCCAGCCTCCTGCATAATTCAAGTGTATTATCCAGGTCTTTCTTAAAAGCCGAAGCACCATCCCGGGTAAACATAGGAAGTTGGCTGTACAGGTAGTTTAATGTTTGGTGGTAGTTCATTGTTGATAGATCATGGTTCATAGATCATGGTTCATGGTCGATTAACTTTGGTTTATTTACTATCGTCTATGATCTACGGAATGAGCGTCGAGGCCTTCAGAGCTATAAAAATCAATGATCCATGAACCATGATCTTTGAACTCTTCCCCTACTGCAGTTTAAACACAAAAGTTACGTAGCCTATTTGGGTGTCCTGAGCGGTTTCGAGCTTATTTAGTTTGGCGTTGAGGCAGGCTTTTCTGCATTTTTCAACCAGATTATTATCGCTTATCATTGTACCTCTAGCTGGCGCCGCCCTCGTAACGTTGCCTAGTTTATCAACTTCTATTTGAATGACTATTTTGCCTTCAACTTGGTGCGAAACATTAACTATTGGTGGACTATCAAAATTACGCTGATCCATTGCCAGATTACCGCCATTGCCCGAGCCGGTTCCGTCATAATTGTTAGCCAGGGTTGAACCGGTAGGCTTGCCCTGATTGCCGGGGGTATTGGTATTACCATCGCCTTCACCTGTACCACCATTGCTTTTGCCTTTGTACAAAGCATTTTGGTTAAGCGTTGGTTTGGCTGGTTTGGATACCGGCTGGGTAGCCACTGCTTTGCTGGTGACTTTTGAATTGGCATTTACTTCAGGCGCATCCTCGGTATTTTGGGTAACCACTTTTTTGTCGCTCAGGTCCTCGTGCGATTTCTCGGGTGTAGGTTGTACCGGGGTTACTTTGGTTGGGCGGGTATGGTTTGCTTTTTCGGCGATAGAAGGTTCTTCGGTACTCATATAATCACTACCCATTCCTTTATCCGAGGTACCATAATTAACCAATATCCCCCCTGTTCCCATTTCAGGAGGCGGCACACTGGTAAAAACAACAATATAATAGCACAGCAAAGCAAATAAGGCTACGATGATGCCCGTTACCAAAAATGCTTTCGGATAATTATTTTCCTCGCGTTGCTGAAAATCCATCTTTTTTAATGTGCAGGTGGCGTTTGGCGCATGGCGGTATGCGAACCCTGCTACCTAATACCTAATAACTGCTACCTAATAACTGATAACTAATACCTATTTCCCCTTCGGTTCTGTCGCCAAAACCAGTTTAATATTCATTTTTTGTGCGATATCCATTATCTCAACCACATTTTGGATCGCTACCGTACGATCTACTGATAAAACGATCGTAAGTTCCGCTGCAAGGTTTTTATAACCAAGTAACGTTTGCTGCATATCTTCTATTTTAACCGGTTTGTTGTTAACGGTATAAACCAGGTCCTGACTAATGGTGACAGATATGGTCTTTTTAGAAACCGATTGCCCTGACGATGATTTAGGCAGCAACAATTTGATCACGTTCGGGTTGGTGATAGCCGAAGCGATCAGGAAAAACAGCAACAGGAAGAACATGATATCGTTCATGGCCGAGGTATGAATCTCGGCTGATATGCGCCCGTGTCTCTTTCTTAGGTTCATTTGCCCGGTTCTTCTAACAGGTCAATAAATTCAATTGCGTCAGTTTCCAGCTTCAGGATAACTTTATCCACCATCATATTCAGGATATGGTAGCCTACGTAAGCAATAATACCAACCATCAAACCAGCAGCGGAGGTCACCATCTTCACATACAAACCTCCTGATATGGCACCCATACTGATATTGTCTGTTTTGGATATATCATAAAAAATCTTGATCACACCATAGATGGTACCGAGGAAGCCAAACATGGGCGCAATACCGGCGATAATACCTAAAATGGTGATGTTCTTCTCCAGTTTGGATACTTCGATCTTGCCGATATTTTCGATGGCGCCTTCAATTTCTTTGATCGGCCGGCCGATACGTAATAAGCCTTTTTGCAACATCCGCCCCAATGCCGAATTGCTATTGCGTGAAATAGCGATCGCAGAATCAAGCTTTCCGGTGAGTATACTGGTACGCACCTGGCTCATTAGGTTCGATTCGTCTTTAGCCGCTTTGCGGATGGTAAAATAACGTTCAAAAAATATAACCAGCGCAAGAACGAACAGCAGCCCGATAGGTATCATTACCCCGCCGCCCTTTACTAAAAGGTCGCCGAAACGGAGGTCGTCCTGCGTGGCTACCTGCGGCAGGTGTTTACTGGTATCGGTTAGCGAATGAACCGTATCTGTGAGTATTGCTAATAGCATCATTTTACTTTTATTGGAAAATATGGTATAATTGAAATATCTCCTGAATTAATTCCCGGTATCTTTTTGATACTGTCTTCTACCCTGATCGCATCTTCCTTCTTAAAATAAGTGCCGAGTGTTATTTTGTTTAGGGTACCTGTTGAATGCTGCAACAACCGGGCTTGCAAACCTAATTTCTGATATTCGCTGATGACGGCATTAACTTTATTCAAAGTTTTAAAGGCTCCTGCCTGTATTTCATACCGTGTTTGGGCAAAGGTATCGATAGCAGCTTGTTTTACGGGTGTATCCTTTTTTACAGTTTTAACGGTATCTGGTATTTTTGCTGCCGGTGGCGGACCATTGACAATGATCGTAGTATCAACCGGCCGGCGCTTTCCAAACCATTCAGGTTTATACTGATAAGCGACACCAAAACATAACAACGCAATAATAATGATCAGCAGTATATAGATCCAGGTATTGTTCCTGGTCTTTTCTTCAAACTCTTCTTCCTGATATTCCGGTTCCTTTTCAACAACCGGTTCAACTTCCTGGTTGATATTACCTGAATCACTGCCAGCACGTTTATTTTCCGCCTCATTTACTTTTTTAGCCGCCTTATTTTCATTTACTATTGATGAACCTGAGGCAACACGATGCGCACTTACCGGAGCAAAGCCGAAGAAAGTCGGGTCGCTATGTACCGCGTGGCTCTCAGCCTTAAAAGTTAGGGTTGAATATTCGTAAAACAGGTGCCCAAGGCCTGCAATGGCGGTACTTTGCACCATTGCTTCCTTCTTTAAGCCTGCTGTATACTTCTCAATAAAATACTTTGCCGAAGCAGGTGAAATCTTCTTTTTTTGAGATATATATTCGGCCAGGCCCTCATCTTCTTTCGAAGAGGGATCAAAAACGATCTCGTGACGGGGAGGATAGAATTTATTTTCCTTTTCGTTAAAATAGCCATTGATGCGCTTTTGGCTAAAAAAACCTATCCCCGGCACATTTACTTCGCCTTTTAAACCCAATAACTCATTAATATAAATGGCTAAATCCATCCTAAACTGCTATAAACCAGGCTACAAGCGCCATTAAAAGTGAAATCCAACACCTCCAAATATATTAAATCCGTAGTTAGGATAGTATAACCAAACCTGATTTGTTGTATTCAGAATATTATTTACTTGACCGAAAATTGAAATACGATCGGTCACATTATATTCTACACCGGCATTGAGGTCGGCAAAACCTTTGATACTTACTGTTGTAAGTGCCGGAGGCGAGAATGGTGCTGAAGTTAATACTCTATCATAGGTATTGCCACGATACAATAAGGTACCATTAATACTTAATTTTTTAGTGATGTGGATCACCGTTCCGGCGGTTAGCTTAAAGCTTGGAAGGTTCCAGGGTTTAGCTTCGGTAGCGAGGGTGTAATTGCGAAATTCAACTCTGCCAAAAAGATCAAAATCTTGCGATGCCCTGAAATCGAGCTCACCATTAAAGCCGGTTATTTTTGCGTTGCCCCCGTCATAGATCACCGCAAATTTATTTTCGATACCCGAGGCATTGAAATTGCTGACCAATAAAGGCAGATTTTTTACGCTGTTGCTGAATACATCCGCTTTAAAACCCAGTCCGGGCGCAATAGTACCTTTTAAGCCTGCGCTCAGGTCTAACTTATCAACCGAATTGATGATATTGATATTTTGCCCGATAAAAGGATTTTCGTCGGCCAGGTCACGTAATGATGTTTTATTTACGTCGCCTTTAACTTCAACAAAAATTCGCAGGTATTTGGGTATCAACTGGTACTCAAGCTTAGCGGCGGGGAAAACGAATATCCGTTGCGAGAAACCAAATTCCTTGGCAATATTCAGGCCTGCATCGATCTTATAGCTATCACCCTGGAATTTGAGATAAGGATTTAAACGCAAAATGCTATTATTATAAGAATAAAGGCTGTCCTTTTGTGTACTCAGATCGAGCGAACCACCTAATCCTGCATAAAACTGCTGAATGGTTTGGTTAATGAAGCCGGTTAGTACAACACTACTTTCATGGGCCTGGAAAGCGTTGTTCCAGATATATCCATCAAGCTTGGCCGCGTAGGTAAACTCGTTGGCTTCTCCCTTATAATTTTTGGTGATCTCGCCTTCAGCGCCAATGGTATTGAAATGCTGTGCTGCCGGATTGAAAGCGCCCGGAGGGTTATTGACATCGAAACCATAAAAATCGGTACCCAGCCTGTAGTAATTGATACGAGCACTAAAAGTATTGTCGTCGGTGATGCCTTTAACAAAGCCAGTAATTTCATCCGAAATTTGATTCTGCTTGTTGATGCTACCGCTTTGTGATAGATGTTTGGCGAAAGCCCCGATCTGTAATGCCTGGTCCTGACCATTATTAATATAGGCTTCGCCGTATGTCGTCTTAAAATTGCCGACACCAATGCGGGCATAGTTATTGGATGGAATAGAATCTTCCTCTTTAGGCATCTTCATCGCTTCCAATTGCTTGATATCGGTATTGCGTTCAAGTCGTTTATCAAGTGTGATATAAGTCAGTGGCGCTTTGAATGGCGTCTTGTCAGAAAGATCGGGGTTCAGGCGTATCTTGACAGCATCTGCTAAAACTGGTTTATAAGCCGTGGTCACCACGATCTCTTCCGATAAACTATTGCCATTTTGGCCCTGAGCGGCACCGCCCTTTTTAGCCGTATCGATGGTTGGGGCTTTTTCGGATTTTTTTACTGCAACAGGCTTGCTTGACTTAACTGCGGCAGGTTTGGTAGATTTATTGGTTTTTTTCTTACTGGATTCCTTGGTCTGTGCATCAGCATTAGCAACAAAGAATACCATTGTTAAGGCAAAAAACGTATAGATTAATTTGTGTCTCATTTGTCTTATCCTCTGTGCTTAGTTATTCTTTGTTGTATCAGGTTTAGCATCGTCTGTTGTATCAGTATCAGCTTTTTGCCGGGTTCCGGTATCTATTTTACTTTTCCGTTTGGCTCCGCCTAAGGCCTCCAGCTTTTGCTGCGCGATTGGCAGTATATCGTCGTTTCCTTTGTAATTTTCTACAATACTTTGCAGGGTTGCTTTAGCCTGAAAATCGTCTTTCAATCCCACATAGTCATCAGAAAGCAGGATAAAGGTTTTGGCTACCCAATAATCATAGTTCGGCAATTCTTTTACCAGGTCGAAACAGGTTTTTTGTGAAGCTTTGAATTTGCCTCTGCGGTATTCGATATTGGCAATATTATACTTAGCTTCCGCCGCATCAATGGTTTTGGTATTGGTCACCGTATAATCGAATTGTTTGATAGCCGATGTAGTATCACCTTTTTGCAGGTAAGCCAAACCAGCATATAAGCCTGTTTTGTATTTATCTTCCTGCGATGATTTCTCATATTCACGCACCAGTTGGGCGTATTTAAGGGCATCATCCGGTGCGTTCATTTTGGCATAGCATAACAGCAGGTTATTGATAGCGAAAGAATAATCGGCTTTATATTCTGATGTTGTCTCTAATTTTTTAAGATAAACAACAGCATCATTATAACGCTTTTGAGCCAGGTACAATTTAGCCATGCTGATGAGCGACTTCTCGGTATAAGCGCTGGTCCAGTCGTTTAAGATCACATTATAATCGGGCACTGCATCATTTGGCCGGCCTAAGGCAACCAGACTCTCGGCCCGTATAAACCTTGCTTGTTTATCATAAATAGGCTTGTTAGGGAACTTATCAAAATAAGCACTCACTGCCTGTACCGTTCCATTGGCATCGCCTCTTAAATAAAGACTATTGGCCGCATTAAACATAATACCTTCCTGTTCTGAAGCAGAATAGTTACCTATCGGGGTCGATGCCGCGTAGTTGATAAAAGTTTGTGCATCGCCTTTATCGGTATATATTTTCTCGATCTGTTTCAGCGACTGTTTCGCCTCATCGGTAGAAGGAAAATCTGAAATAACTTTTTTGAACGATATAATAGCCTGGTCGTCGTTACCTGCATTATAGTCGATCAGCCCCATGGTAACCAGCGCCCTTGGAATATAGCTGCTGCGCGGATATTTTTCGATCATCGATAACAGGTCGGCTTTGGCCGTTGGGCCATCATTTTTGAGGAAATAGGTATAAGCGATCTCGAAAGAAGCATCATCGGCATAATCAGAATTCGGGAACAAATTCAGCACATCGGTCAGGGTGCTGATCTTGGCATCAGGATTACCCTGCAAACCTTGTATCATACCACGCTGAAACAGTGCATAATCCTCACCCTTACTATGCTGGGCAATGATGCGATCGTAATATTCGCGTGCCTGCGAATAACTTTTAAGTACAAAATAGCTGTCGCCCAGTCGGGTTACTGCGTCATTGATGGTGTTTTTATCGGTTTCACCACCTTTCAAAAACCTTTCGAAATAGGTGGCTGCTTTTCGGTATTGTTCTGCGCCAAAGGCCGCATAGCCAAGGCCATAATTAGCATAGTTATAAACCGGCAACTGACTGGCATAATCCATATCCAGAAAACGTTCGAAATTCTCTACTGATTCGCCGTATTTGCGTACCTCATAGCCAGCTTCTGCCATCCAATATACGGTGAGTGCCTCTACCTTTTTGTCCATCGGATATTTAAGCGACCGGAGGAAAATACCGATCGCATTTTCAAAAGCGCGTTCGTTGTAAAATTCCAATCCGCGGAAATAGGTCACTTTTTGATAGGCCGTTTTTGCACTGGCCGATTTGTTCGCAATAGGCTCCAGGATATCAACTGCTTCCTTATAGTTATGCGAATTAAGCAACTCCTCGCCCAGCAAGGTCTTCATTTCATCGTTTCGGACCGAACGTGGATAATTTTTCAGATACAAGCGTGTGGCATCGAGTGCAGCGGTGTTAAAATCTAATTCGTAGGATAATTTTGCATATTCATACAAAGCATCTTCCTGCAGCTGAGGGTCGAAATTAAGTTTAGAAGCAACAAAAAATGCATTACGTGCACTTTGCTTGTTATTCATTTTCAGGAACACATTACCCAGCGTGTAATTTCCATTCTGGCTATAAATATCATTTTGATCAACCAGCTTCACCAGTTCGCGGGCGGCTTTTGAATAATTAGCCACTTTGTAATTGGCATAGCCCATCTGGTAACTATCCTGGGTGTTTTGTGTGCGCCCTTTATCGCCAGTTTCAAACTGGTTATAATAAGCAACCGCATTCTTATAGTCGGCGTTGGCAAAATATGAGGCGGCAACAACACGCAGCATTTCGGTCTCGTGTTGTTGGTGAGTAGTTTTCAGAATAGGCACTGCATAGCTCAGTACGTCGTTATACCGACGGTCGAGAAAATAAATTGCGGTAATGTAATAAGGATAACTGCTTTCGTACTTTTTTGTCTTTTTGATGCGCTCGAAATTCACTAAAGCCAGGTGATAATCCTTATTCAGGTAAGCGATGTAGGCGAAATAATAAGTAGCATCTATTGTATAAGGCGAATCGGCATTCTTCACTTCACCAAACAGCAACTGGGCTTTGTTGAATTCATTTGTTGCAAAATAGGCGTATCCCTTGCGAAATTTATATTCGGTGTTCTCGGCTCCGTTCAAATCACCGGCAGCTACTTTATCAAACCATTCAAGCGATTCTTTATACTTTTCCTGTTTAAAGTAATAGGTACCAATTTCGAAATAGGCTAATTTAGTGAGCGGGTTTTCGGGATGATCGTAAATAAATTTCTGAAACAGGCTCTCGGCATCATCGTTGCCCAATTCTAAAGCACAAAATGCTTCGTAATATTGAGCGTTCTCTTTTACCAGCGATAATTGCGACTCGTAGCGGGTTTCTGTTGAAGTAACAAGACCCAACTTTTCGATCTGTCGGAATTGCTCGGCAGCGGCAACATATTTACCTTTAGCCATTAAATCAAGGGCGGTATGGTAAGTACGGTATACCTGGTACGAAGGGTCTTGCTGAGCGACGGCAGCTAAGGCGAAAAATAAAGGAAAGAACAGGCAGACGTATTTCAGTTTACTCATAGCGCGAGATATAATATGCGAAATTAGTTATATCGCAAAAATGCAATCCACACAAGTAATTCACAAATGTCAACAACACTTTTAATTAATGAACGTGGGTGCTTTAAGCCTATTATTGGTGTGGAAAACTTTGCAAAGTTAGGCCTGCAATATCCGCCCGGCATTCTTAAACGACATGACCAATAACCGATTGAAAATAATTTTGTTTTGGCTCTTTGCATTAATATTTGCCGGTAATTTAAGTCTGGCGCAAATTAATGATAGTACGCTATTGTTAAAAGACGAAAAGCCGGAATTTAGCACTAATGGCTTTCATATCCTCCGGGTAGAAGATGAGCGATCTGAGCCAAAAGAAACAGCAAAGTTGCTGATCATAAATAATAGCGGAACGAGCATTTCAAGGTTATTCCATTTAAAGGGTGGTGATGTATTCGCCATTAAAAATTTCATTATCCATAATTTTAACCAGGCTGATTCGCTTAAACCTGTAGTATTGACTTTAAAACAATTTCAACTAACAGAGATACTTGCTTCAAATAATGGAATCGCCGGTAAATTGGCGATGGAATGGCAGTTCGGGTTGCAGCGCGAATACGGGGTGGTGACGCCGCTGATCACCTATAAAGGGGGGTATCGGTATACCCGTTCTGCCAGTGAAAATGAAATTCCGGAGAGCATTTTGCGGAAAGGTATCCTCAATGCAATGTCTTTTTTCAATAACTGGCTGACCCAGCATTTAAACACTGACATCCGGTTAGCCAGGGCAGTAAAAGTTAACTTTACTGATTATACCGAGCAGCTTGAAGGGGATACCATTTACTATTCGGCATCGCGCCCCATAACCTGGTCGGATTTTCAGGATAAGCCCCGCGCCGGAAATTTTGAAGCCGAAGTTTTTACAGGTATTGGTTTTAACGAACAAACTGTATTAGAAAATGGTTTGATCAAACTGACGATAGCAGTAAAGGTTTACCTGCCAAAAAGCGCGGCATGGGCGAAAGGCGACAAAAATTCTTACGCTTTGGATCACGAACAAAGGCATTTTGATATCGCAAAAATTATAGGTGAGCATTTTAAGCAGAAAATCGCAGCTATGGTTCTGGCAGTTTGGGACTATGATGGCTTCATAAATGAGCAATACCTGGAGACATTACGCGAACAAACGCGCATGCAAAACCAGTATGATCGTGAAACAAGGCATGGCATGGACCGTGAGGAGCAGGAAATATGGGATAAACGGATAGATAATGAACTAAAATTGTTGCACGTAAAATAATTTACATATTTGCTCTTTCCGCTCTTAAAAGCATTCCCCGAATAAACCATTATGACCGATATAGCCACACGAATAATTGAATTCAACAAAGGCCGCCTTCCTGAACCACTGCAACTAAAATACGAAGCTATGGCCGAAAGCATGTTTAGGTTTTTTCGGGGCACTTGCCATTTGTTTTATGAAGATCTATATCAAAAGGAGGATTTCCGGGATTCGCCTCCGGTTTGGATCTGCGGCGACATGCATATCGAGAATTTGGGCAGTTTTAAAGGGGATAATCGCCAGGTTTATTTTGATCTGAATGATTTTGATGAGGCCATACTTGCCCCTTGCCTTTGGGAAATTGCCCGAATGCTGACAAGCATCCTGCTTGCTTTTAAAGAGTTGGAATTATCTGAAACAGAGGCTTTAAATATTACCAGGCAATTTATCGACGTTTATGCCAAAACGCTGGCTAAAGGAAAGACCATTAATCTGGATGCGCGAACAGCGGATGGTATCGTTAGCGAGTTTTTGAAGCAGGTTGAAAAACGTAAACAAAAGGAATTGCTTAAAAAGCGCACGTTCTTGTCGAAAAAAGGCAAACTTTTATTATCAACTGATTATCCAAAACACCTTCAACTGGATCCCGATCTGAAAGTTGAATTGCTATCGCATATGGAACAATACCTCTTGCAAAATGATACGTTATTGGACGATTATCGAGTGAAAGACGTTGTTTTCAGGCTGGCAGGTACCGGCAGCCTGGGTGTAAAAAGGTATGTGTTTCTTTTGCAAAACAAGGTTAAAACTTCAAAATACCTGTTTTTGGATATGAAACAAGCGCTACCGTCCGCTCTGAAACCTTATGTAAGCGTTAAACAACCCCAATGGGCAAGTGAAGCCGAGCGGGTAATGGCACTGAAATTCAGGATGCAGGCTGTATCACCGGCGCTGCAAGGCTGCAGCTTATTTAAAGGCGACAGTTTTGTATTAGAAGAAATGCAACCCAGCGAGGATCGCATTGATTTTGAACAGATCAAAAATAACTATAAGGATATCAATAGAGTGATCGTGGATATGGCCGAACTTGCTGCTTCATCGCAATTGAGAAGTACCGGCCGTCAGGGATCGACGATTGCAGATAAAATGATCGCATTCGGAAAAAATCAGGCATGGCATGAGCCATTGCTCAAATATGCTTGCACCTATGCCGAACAGGTTAAAAAGGACTTTAATGAATACCTGGCATTTTATAAAAAAGGAGCATTTAAGGAATAAAAACTTAGTCGGCGGTAAGGTGGATCCCAACCATATCTAAAAGTTCAGCAATATCGAAGGGCTTTGCCAGAAAATCATCGGGAGCACCAATATTTAATGGCAGGTGGTCAAATACCTGGTGGCTGGCTGATATCAGGATAACCGGTATTTCTTTCGTTTTGCTGTTCCCTTTTAATTGCATACAAAGGTCCCGACCATCTATGTCACCCAGCATGATATCCAGCAAAATCAGGTCGGGTTTAGAATCTCTTACAGCGTCAAAAAGCAAACTGCCGTCAGCAAGCGTCGTCACCTGATAACCAAAGTCGATCAGGATCATTTTCATGATGGCCAGAATATCCTCATTATCATCTACAATTAATATCCGGCTCATAGCAATTACTCAAACTTATATAAATAAAGACATCAGTTACAATTGCTGTACCAAAAAAGCCACCGATTTGCCTGAGCTTATTAACAAACGGAGTTTTTATTTTTACCTAAGCTAAATGAGAGAAATTTAGGTGCACAAAAAAAATCGGGCGTTTAAAATTCAAATTGGGGAGGGCATCTTTTTGTCGTCAAAATAGGATTATATCGATATTTAGGGAGCAATTGTATACCAAATGGTACAAAAAATCAGGGCCTACTTTTGGGAAGTTTACCGATCGTTGATCTTAACATAGCTCGCTTTACGGCATTTTGCGCAAAAATACCTGCGAACCGGTATAAAAAACAAAGCATGTTTAACAAACCAGTTACGATGCAGTTGAAAATGAAAAGATGATCCGCAACGCGGACAATAATAAATCTTTGTGGATTTAATGGTATCTGCCAAGCTATTAGTGTTAAAGTAAATTTAAGTGGGGTCAAAGTTAAAAAAAATAGAGGGAATGCAAACCCTTCGACCGACTAATGAAAATTACTGAAAGCCTAACGCCAGATATAGTACTTATGGCGACACTGATAACAATAATATCTTCTTACGGGCAGCCAATAGCAAACGGTTTTAATAAACAAAGCCCGTTTAACCCGGTGACCGAGTTCAACTTTGCATTTTGGGCACAAAGGCAATTTGGAGATTGCCTGACTTTGCAATTGCTGGTTCCCTATAGATGTGTTCATGATATTGTCAACCATCAATTTAAGAAATTTCAACTCAAATTTACCAATTTCAGGGTCTAAATCACACGAAATCAAGTTATTAAACTGTTAGCGTGATGTTAATTTACTAGTAAATCATTTTTGTATCTCCGGATATGCCATTAGGGAAAGCTACAAACCAAGCCTGGAACACAAACCAACGTATAATTGATTTCCATTATTAAAATGCCTCACCCAAACCAACTACCAAAGCGCGGTAGCCTTCGCTAAAGCCATAATCGATCGCGATATTGGTATCTGATCGCTTGTTGAATTTAATTCTGAGGCCGGCACCTCCTGCCGGGCGCCAATAATTAAAACTATCATTGTCAGGATAGCTTACTGAATTCACATTGGCAAATACTACAAAACCCAGCAAGCCATTGGTGCTTAGGTCTCGCCGATATTCGGTTTCGAAATATAAGATACTTTTTCCGCGGTAGCGGTTTTGTTCGATACCCCTCCCCGACCGCTGATAAGGGTCCCAGCCTATACTTGGCAAATTAAGGTAAGGTATACCAGCACCAAAAGTTGTCCAGTAATAACTCCAGAAAGCTAAAAGGTTTCGTTCGCTGGTTTTTGAAAAGGAAACGTATTTACGGAGATCTAGGTAGACCGATTGCCAGTTGGCATTGCTGCCCAAAGCCCTGGAATTCATCCGGTAAACCAGGTCGGCATAAATACCCGGCAAGGGATTCAGATCGTTATTTCTCGAATCGTAAAGGATATTCCCGGTGATGCCAGATGAAAATGAATTATTATCAGATGATGTACCGTAGGGGTATCCGGTAAATTTGCTCAGCGCATTTGGGTTGTTTGTTTCAATATCAAGGTAATAATCCATCGCATATCCCAAACCTGCGTAAAAATAGGGCTCAATACGTTTTAGGGCACTCTGATAAAAACGAATGTATTTATAGTTGATCGTAAAATTATTGAACTCAGGCGATTGTCCACCCAACCCCCAGGTATCCTGCGGATAATACAAAAACCGCGAATCGCCCTGTATAAGCCAATTATTATTTTTTGCCCAGATATTTGAACGTAGTGGCAGGCCAAACCTTCCGGTAAAATTAAAATAGGGCGTAAATGATACCGACGAAATATAAGTACTGTCCCGATCGCCCAGATAAAAAC